>Ga0070749_10000117_pt1 | contig 44381 bp, 57 predicted proteins | sample VirMetDEL_Nov_18_FD_75180 | JGI IMG/M metagenome (GOLD analysis project Ga0070749, IMG submission 75180) | Aqueous microbial communities from the Delaware River and Bay under freshwater to marine salinity gradient to study organic matter... | ecosystem: Environmental > Aquatic > Marine >...
AATCAAAATAAAAAAATTACAGCTAAAATAGTAGATAGATCGGAAGGTCATTTAAATTCTGATATAGACTCTGATGGTAAATTTGTACAACATTCTTTATTAGAAAGTATATCTGATAAGTTAGAAAACTTAAAGTTTTCTGTTGGAGGTAATGGTGGTATATACATGTCTATAGGATCTAATAAAGATACACATCCAGATTTAGAAAGTTTTACTAGCGCTAAACCTGGAGCTGTATATGTTATAGTTAAACAAGCTGATGGAACTAATGTACCTATAAGAACTTGGGTATCTGGTATAACTGAAGAAGATGCTAATATTATATATAACACATACAAGGCAATATTAAATAACCCTGCGATATATCAAGATAAGCTTTCTAAAGAATTTAAAGAATCTGTTAATCTAAGTAATTTACCACTAGATTTATCTAAGGTTACATATAAACAGTTATTAGAGTTTTTTGTATTTGAAGGTTCTAAGACTAAAGGAATGGGTAAACAGGAGTTATTTACATCTAAAGAAGGTGTAAAAATAGCTGGTGAGTTTATAACTATACAAGATTTTAATACTGCTGAAGGGGCTTATAAATTCAAACAAGCTTTAGTTAAAAATAAAAATAGACAAATTAATAGAGTTTATCTAAGTAATGAGAAATATGTTAAGTATCTAGTTGATAATAATATACTTACAACTAACGTTATTAAGAGAGGTGAGAATGTATTTGTACAACCTACATTAACTATAGGTGATTTGAACATTGGCGGAGTTGATGTAGCTAAAACGTCTAACACATCTACTACAACTTCAACTCAACCACAACAAACAGCTACAGATGCTAAAGCTGAGATAGAAAGAAGAAGAAAGGAGGAGTTAGCTAATGTTGGTATTAAACAAAAACAAACAGCTTTTCAAAAACTTAGAGAAGCTAAAACATCTGAAGAAAAATTAAATGCTATTAACTTAATAGAAAGAAATGTTGCAGAAGGTTCTACATTAAGTAAAGAAGAACAAAAAGAAATACAAAAAATAAAAGATACCCTTGCTTCTGAAGGTTATGAAGTACCTAATATTTTAGGCAAACAATTTCACCAAGGAATGAGGGTAATCGTTACAAGTTCCATTTCAGATGAAAATCTTGCAGAAGGTGAGGAAGTAATCACTAAAGTATTAGTACCGCAAGTAAATAAAGATGATAAAATGGTACAAACTGCTAAAATAGAGGTAACAGTTGGTACTAAAAAAGGAGGATTAACAAGAGAACAATGGCTTGCAGAACAGAAAAAGAAAGAAACAAGAGTAGATAAAATCAATGCTAAATATGATGCAGAACTAGCTGCTTTAAACAAACCTAATGCATTATCTACAGAAGAAGTAAGATCTAAGCTAGAAGAGTTAAAATTAAAGCTATCTAGAGCTAGAAAAGCTAGATCCAAAGAAGCTATACAGAAAGAGATTGATGAACTTTTAGAAGCTAATCCTGTTGTAGGAGAAGGTAAGGTAGTAGGTAGTGGTGTAGTGGGAGATAAAAATTGGATACCTCCAAGTAAAATGGATAGTATAAATACTTTCCCATTACTAAAAGGCATTGATGTAGTTAGATATATCCCTGAATCTGTGGCACAAAAAGCATGGGAGTTTTGGGATAAAGAATATGAAACAGGGCAATCTTTACAAAGAGCTAAAGAAAGAGGTGGTTTTGGAGTAAGTGAAATGGATATGTTTTATCCAAATTGGAGAGAAGAGTCTAGTAAAATTAACGAGGCTGCTACTAAAGAACAACTAGAAGCTGCCAATACTAACACTAAAGAATCTTCTGATTTAATAAATAATATGTACGGACTTAATAATAATGCGTCATTTACTCCTATTAAAGAAGCTAGATTAAAAAAATATTGGGAAGATAATAAAGAAGCTATATCTAAAGAATTTAGAGTAAAAAGCTTTACTCAATTAAAAAATATTATTAACTTAGATGAGAAAATTACTAAGTGGATTTTAGAAAATTGTAAATAATGAAGTGTATAAACCATAGTCATGCAGAGTATACTGCTTTAAATGAAGTAGTTAACGATAGATTATTATTAGATGTAATAATAAATAAGTGGCAAGAAGATAATAAATCTGATGCTTATCCTACAGTTAAAGAGGTTGTTACACTATTGAATAGTAGCAATATACCTTATTATAGTAAAGATTTTAAAAATGGTGCAATTCAATTTAAAAAGAAAGACAATGAAGTAGATTTTGTACTAAGATCTGTAGAATTGTTAAACTCAGATAAAGCTAAACAAGTATTTGCTAAAGGAGAGAAGAATAAGTGGGATATGGATAAGATACTACTTGAACTAGGTATCCCAAAGTTACAAAAGCAAATTATATTAAGTTCAGGTAAAACTAATAGAGAAGAGATAATTACAGATTTATTAGCTAATTATAGCTATACTATTGAGATTAATACTGCTAAACAAGAATATGATTACGGATCTACTGATCCAGAATATAGATTAGATGGTAGTATAATAAATCAAGGAGAACCAACCCAACATTACTCCAACTTAACAGTTCCAGGCGGTACTAATTATACTGAAAATGAAATAGCTACACCTGCTATTGCACCTAGTATTAAAGGACATGCTGAGTTTGCTACAGATAATGGTATTGGATGGTTTAGAAGTGATGAGGAAAAACCTCATATTACTTATGCAGAATCTTTTGAAGAAATAAAGGATTTAGAAAATAAAGGATATCAAAAAATTGGACTAACTGATGATGGCAGTCCTCAATTTGCAAGTCCTAATCCCAAAATTCGTAGAATACTAGAAGTACAATCTGATTTGTTTCAGAAAGGTAGAGATGAAAAAGATTTAGTTGCAGGTAGAATAGGAGATATACTAGAAGGAGGTTCTGGTATTAATGATGATATTTTAGATGAAAAAGACAATAATTTTCTCCAACTCTTAAATAAAGACAACAACTGGGTTACATTCTTTGTTAAATCTATTATACAAGACTCTGCTAAGAAAGGATATGAGAAAGTATTATTTCCTACTGGTAATACAGCTAGTAAAGTTGAAGGACATACTACTTTAGAAGAGTTTAAGAAGCAGAAGGAAGATAGGATTAAAGAGCTTGAAGAGATATTAAAAAATCTTGAAAATGATGATGTTCAAGGAGCTTATGATTTTTCAGCATCTTCTAATAGTGGTAAATGGAATAGTGCTAATAATGAATTATTAAGTTTAGTACAAGATAACAGAAAAGCATTTGCTATTTATAAATTTCTTATAGGTGATATGGAAACCTTTAAAGAAATTGTAGATTTTCTAAATGAAAGAGGTATAGAAATACCTTATACAGATAGAATGAGAAGAGCAGATGAAACTATGACAGCAGAAGAAAAACAATCTGCTATTGATAGTTATAATAATTCCGTATCTGAAAAAACTGATAATAAAAATCAAGTAGAAAAAGATGTATTATCTGAAAACAACTTACAAGATGAAACTGAATATACACCAGAAGAATTAATTGAAAAATACCCTTTAACAGGAGTTCAAAAAGTTATTTGGAATCTTATAAAAGATGTAGTTAATAAACTTGGAATTAAAGTAAAATTTAGTTCAAGTAGAATAACAGAAGGTTTTGATGGTTCTAATAATCCTCAAAATGGAGAAATATTAATTAGACCTTCTACTCTTAAAAATGGAAGATTCGGTGAAGTTTTAGTACATGAAGTAGTTCATGCCTTAACTACTAAAATTATATCAAGAGTAAATAGTGGAGTAACATCAGGATTAACCCAAAAACAAATTAATGCTGTAAAAGGGTTAATGAAATTATTTGAAGCAGTAAAAGCAGATAATAATTTAGATAATAAATATCCTGTAAAAGATGTTTTTGAGTTTATTGCCCACTTAACTAATGAAGCGTTTGTAAAAGAACTTGAATCAAAAGATAAAAACTTTTTACAAAAAGTAGTTGATTTTATTTTAGATATTTTAGGAATAAATAATGCAAATGAATTAAGTAAGAAATATTTACTCGATATAATATCTGATGGTACTTTTTTACAGGAAAATGGAATAACTGTTTTACCTTCTGATTACGGAAATAATTTACAAGGAAGTAAATCAGAAGAAATACAAAACATTAAGAATGAAATAGCCCAACTTAAACAAGAACTTGAAAGAGTAGAAAGAGAAGGATTTGGTGCATTAAAACCTATATTTAATTTCTATGAAAACACTGTAACTAACATTCTTAAGAAACAAGGTTATAATGCTAAAGTTGTTACAGATGAATATGGTAATACTTGGAATGAAGTAACTATTGATACAACTAGAGATTTAAATACAATAGCTCTAAAGCAGATATCTGAAGCTGTTGATAGATTTACATTAAATAAAGAAACTGTAGTTAAGTTAGCAGATCGTCTTAAAAGAAGAACTGGAGTTGACTATGAAGTTGTATCAGCCTCTGAAGCTATAGAGATGCTTAAGGAAATAAGTACTAAGAAATATACAGTAGATAATTTACCCGCAGGTTTCTATAAAAACGGAGGAATTGTATTTGTAGAAGATAGATTGACTGATGACTTAGTATGGCATGAGTTTGCACACCCTATAATAGATGCTATATACAAAGATAATCCTAGATTGTTTAATAACCTATACAATGAATTAGATAAGTCACCAGAAGGCAAAGAAATCATAGCGAGAGTAAAAGCTTTGTATGATAATTTAGAAGAAAATAGTATTGATTTTAAGAAAGAATGTGTAGTTACAGCTATAGGTTATATATCAGCTGATAAATTTACATCTAAACAAAGTAAGGGTTTAGTAGCTTATTTACAAGAATTATTAAGAGAGATTTCAGGTTATTTAAAGTTCTTGTTAAAGAATAATATAACTCCTAATACATTAAGATCTAATGAGTTAACATTAAGTGACATAAGTGATTTAATGGTTAGCGGTCAAGGTAAGTTTAATATAGGATTTGATAGTGATGGTTCTACACAGTTTAAGAATAGTAGTATTAAACCTACAATAAACACCTCTAAAGAATGGTCTGGGGATTTAAAATCAAGACCTGTATATACTGCAGAAGGAGTTAATACAATGCGTACAGAATCTGCTAAAGCTAATGAGCATTTTGGTAATCCTTTTAGTGCTTCTGGTTATAGTGGTACTATAAAAGTTCCAGATGTAGCTACCGCTGTTAAAGCTTATAAAGACTGGTTACTTACTGGTTACGCTCAATGGTTAGATTCTGAAGGTTCTGCTGAAGATTTTGCAGGAAATGTTGAACAACGTAAGTGGATACTTGACCAAATCAATCAAGGTAAACTTGATGGAGCTACATTATTATATGCAGGTAAACTTGCAAATAGAGGGCAAGGAATGCATCCTACAGCATTAGCTGAAGTAGTAGAGGAATTAAGATCTACACAGTTTAAGAATACTCAACCATCTACTAGTGTTAAAGAAGGTGTGTCAGAACTATTTGAATCTAATCCTGAATTAGCTAATGCTGTATATGAAGCTTTAGGGTTTAATAATTCACTTTCTTTAAAAGATGTTTTAAAAGAATATACAGTAGAAGAATTAAAACAAGGAGTTACACTTAGAAGTTTACAAAACAAAATAGAGGAAAAAGATTTTGAAACAATAAAACGTGCTTATAACTATTTAAAATCTGAAGAAAAGTATAGACGTATTAAAAATTCTAATGAACAAATTGAAAGTAAATTAGAAAAATTAAGAGAAGAATTAAGACAGACACAAGAAACTAAAGTTGGTAGTGTTTTAACTATTACAAATGATGAAAATGCTTCTGATTATAGAGCAAAAGTAATAGAAATTAATAAATACTCTGATTATGCTATCTTAAAAGTAAAAACAGAAAAAAATAAAGAATATACTATAAGAGTAGAATCAGATGGTAGTACTAAAACTGGATATATTGAAAATTTTGTTTTTAATAGTACAAACGTAGAAAGTGCTGAAAGTATTAAATCAGAGATAAATAATCTTAAATCTCAATTACAAGATTTAAAATCTGATTATTCTGATTATTATATAGATTATTTTGAAAACAATAATCAAATAACCCCACAACAAAAACAACAAGCTCAACAGCAATACTCTCAATACTTAGATACTGTACTTCCTAATAGTCAAGTAAAATATCTTGTTTATATTTTAGGTAATGAAGAATATATAGAAGGATTTAAAAACTTTGTCACTAAACCATCTACTAGTTCTAATGTAGAACAGTTATCTTTAAATTTTGAAGAATCTGAAACAGAGGTGTCTAATCAATTCACTCAAGATCAATTAAAAGACATAACTGAACAATTAGCTTATGCCGTATTAAGTAAAGTAGACAACCTTGAAGAAACTACAGTAGTAGATTATACTATGTTAGATAGAACTTTAGCATCTTTAAGAACTAGAGCAGAAGAAAATGAAGATTTAGAATTACTAGCTAGAGTAGATCACGTTATAGCTAATAGTGACTTTTTTAAAGATAAAGTTAGAGCTTATATAAAAGCATTTGGTTTCTCAGAAGATGAGTATGATATTGAAGATGATAATGGTAATATTGTACCTGTTAATACATTGACAGTATCAGACTTAAAAGATGCTCCGTCTAGAGTTAAATTACTTGTAGCCTTACTACCTACCAGAAATATGGCAAACTCTTATCTAGGGCTTCCTAAGATGGCTAATTTTCAAGAAAGTTGGAATACTATAAAAGACACATTAGCTGATTTACCAATGACTAATGAAGATGGAGAATATGAAGATGGAGTAGACTTAATGATAAGCAAGTTGTATGATAAATCAGCAACTAAACCACATTTTAAAATACTAGCTGATAAGTTAGTATCTACAAATACATCTGAATTGTTAAAAACTCAATTCTTTAATACATTTAACGGTACAAAAATAAACTACTCTACTACTTTAATAGATAAAAGTGCAGGTATAACAGTTAGAATAGCTAATTCTAATCTTCAATCTAAAGGAACTACGGTTAGGGATGAATGGGAGAGTAATTTTGTAGATAAAATGGTGACGTTTAAAGACGGTGTATTATTTTATAATGAGCTTAAATTAAAAGGATTAGCTACTTTATTACAAACCATTAAAACCCAATTAGATGCAGATAGAAAAAACGGTGGATTAATTTCTAAAAAAACTTATACTACATTAAGATTAATATTATCTACAGTAGGTATAGATTTATCAAATGAGGCTTTAGATTATGCTATAGAGTCTCAAAATAAAGACACTGAAGCAGCTGGATTAACTAGTTTGATATATAATCCTAAAACTGGTATTTTTAATGCGTTAAAAAGTATAGTAGAAAAAGCTGGACAACCTTTAGCAGCTAGTGGTACAAAATTTAAAACAGAATTAAGTAACCAGAGTTCAATATTACGTTTAGCTGGTTATGAGGCTGAATTTAGAACAGACTTAGGTCAAGCTCAAGTATTAGGGCCAGACGGTAATGCTTATGGTTTATTTAGTAAAAATAATGCTCTAACTCAACTTTTACAAGAATATAAGAATAATCCAACAATGTTGGAACATGTATTATCTACAGCTTACAGCGCTAGTTCTAGGTGGGGTAAATGGATGTTAGAAGATCCTAATAACGCTAAAAATTTATCAATTGTTGTATTAAATAATTACAAAGAATTAGGTAAATCCGATAAAGGAGACTCTATTTCTGACTTGAAAGAAGGAGATACATATACTAATGTTATAGATAGAACACTTAAAGGTAACTTTATAGGGTTAGCAGAAGCTGATAAAGGCAATCAATTTACTTTTTCAGGCCCTCCAGTAGAGAAATCTGATGTTAGAGGAGATTTAAATTATCTATACATGGAAGATGATAATGCTGTTAATATATTAATGGATTATCTTAAAGATGAATTAACTAGATGTAGTTTAGTATTTGATCAACTATATGGTGAAAATAAGTTAGATAAGAATGAGTTAATCCAACATTATCATTACTCTAAAAAACCTGGAGATGGTAAAGCTAATGGATTAAAGTTGTATTTATTTCCTAATCTAGACTTACAAGCTTTAGGATTAATGCTACCTAATGGTAGAGTTGCTGGTCTAACAAATGAAAACTTCTTTAATAATGAAGCTTTAAAAGAAGCAGTTAAACAATCCTTTTTAAATATTGTTAAAAAAGATATTATTAAGTGTATAAACAAAGGCATTATTGATAGTGAACTTAATAATATAGGAATTGATAATAATACTTTAAATAAGTATAGTCACGATTTTAAAGTTACAAACGCTATTGCAGATTTTACATTAAATTCTATAATAGGTAATATTGAACAAACTAAACTATTCAATGGAGATCCTGCTTTATATAAGACAGATAAGAAAGGTAATAGATATACAGATATAACTAAAAGAGTACCTGCTCTTATAGCTCAAGGTACTAGTTTAAGAGTATATAAAGATTTATTAGGTAATGATGTAGTTAGAGAGAGATATTCATCAGCAGTAGTTGCCAATATAGAAGCTCCTTCTGCTTATTTTATTAAAGACGGAGAGGTAAAACCAGAAATTGTTGATGAAATATATAAAGCATTAAACACTGACGGTGAAGAGACTACTACAAAACAACAAATTATAGACTCTTTATTAGGTTACAAGGATGTAAATAGAACAGATGCCCAAGCTTGGATAACCATAGATTTATATAAAGAGAGATTAAATGGTTTTGGTAAGTGGACAGATGCTCATGAGGAAGCTTTTAATGCTATTAAAGCTGGTAAACCTATAACTGCAGGTAAGGCCATTTTATTTATGCAACCTCTTAAAACAGTACATGTAGAGAGAATTTATAAAAACGGTGCTTATATCTTACATTATAACAAACAATCAGAAGCTGTTCTTCATCCTTTTTTAATTAACGGTACTAAGTTAAATAACTTAGCTAAAGCTATGGAGACTAATAAAACTGACCATGTTATAACATTAGACGGTAAAAAAGTAGGAGCATTTGGTATAGCTAATATATTAGATGATAATGGTAATATAAAAGATGCTGACGACATTGAATTTACTAATGTTAGGCTATCTAACAGATATGTATTTTTACAACAAGATCTTAAAGCAAAAGGTTTACAAGATACATTAGTTGCGTCACAACCCCCTAAAGTTGTATTAACAGATGTACAGTTAGATAAAATATATAAAATCAATAATACTGAGGCAATAAAAGGTAAAGATGGTATTCAAGAATTAAACGATGTAACTAGTGAATTGTCTAATATAGGATTAGCTGAATTACAAGAAGAGTTAGGTGCAAACCCATTTGTAGATGAACGTAAATTTACAGATAAATTAATAGAGACTTTAGAAGAATCAGATACTTCTCAAAACTTTATAGACGGTCTTAAAGAAGGTCTTCCAATTGACTCTATTCCAGGGTTAAGAAACACAACTCAAAATAAGACAATGGCCATGACTAGAAACTCTACAGTTAAATTAAAACAACTAGGAGCTTCTTTAATTCAAATGTCTGATTTTGGATTTGTAGGGGTTGAAGGTGAAGATGTAAATACATCTATAATTTGGTTTAAAGATCCAACAGAAGATTTATTACCTACTAGAATTGAGAATGGCAAAACAAGGCCTTCTCAGCTACTTATTCCTTATACACTAATATCTAAGATACCAGGTTGGAGAACTATGACTCCTAAGCAATTAAAAGAAGCCATAGACCCTGATTGTTTAAAAGGTTTTTCTTATAGGATTCCAAATCAAGGTCACTCATCAAATGACGTATTTGAAATAGTTGGTATATTACCAGAATCTTGTGGAGATGTTATGATTGCTTATAAAGAGATTACTAAGAAGACAGGTTCTGACTTTGATATTGATAAGAACTATATAATATTACCAGCTGTTGAATTTGATGCAAAATCTGGTAAATTAAGAAAAATACAATATAATAAAGATAGACCTAAAAATGATCCTTATTATAAGAAAGCTTTACAAAATAGAAGGTTAGACTTAATGATGGCATTACTAGGAGATGCTAAAACATATTTTGCTAACATGTCGCCATTAGATGATCCTTGGTTACCAGATGCTTGCGCTAGACTATATCCTGAACAAGCACAGTTTAATGATTTAGAGTTCTTTACAGGAACTCACCAAGCAGACATTAAGATGATATTTGATAGTGCTAAAACACTAGTAGGAGTTGTTGCTAACCATTTATCAGATCATGGAAACTCTCAATCGTATAATTTAAGTTTTAATATATATTTAGGTAAAGGTAACTTATCAGACAATAAAAACTCAGCTATATCTAAAATATACGGAGAAACTGGCGTAGCTATATCTAAAGTATTAAATGCATATGCCAACGGTATCTTAGATGCAGCTAAAGATCCATATATAACTAGAGCAAATATTAATAATATCACTGCTCCTGTAGCTTTCATGCTAATAAGATGTGGATATGATCCTAATTGGGTAGTAGCTTTTATTGGGCAACCTATAATTAAACAATTTGTAGAAGAATCTGCTAAAAGAGAGTCTAGAATATTTAAACCTACTAGAAATGCAAAAGGTAAAGTTGTAAAAGCATTAGATGTTGTATTAAATGGTCAAGAAGTACCTAAAATATATGACATACCTACAGTTAAACAACTTGAAGATAATTTGAAAACTCCAAGTAAATTATTAGATTTAGATGTATTAGCAATGTTTCTAAGATATCAAGAATCAGCTAAAGACTTATCAGCTAGCATTAGAATATCTAAACAAGATGTAAACGGTGGAGGTAAATCATTAGCGCATGCTAACGCTTTAAATAATGATATAATTAAATTAGTCAATAAGAAAACAATAGTCAATCTAGATAAAAAATTAGGTCTAGTAATAGACGATGAAACAAAATTAGTTGAAGTTGACTATGACGGTCTACCTGTAATGAACGGTAGTACGATGTTATCAACTTACCATGAAAATTCTGTTAATCAGTCCATTAAATTATTCTCTGATTTATTTATTACTGAATCTAGAGCTTTCAAGGCAACTTTGCATAATACCTTAACTATGCAAGGTTTAGAAAATAGTGTTAGTAATATTGAGTTAATAGATAAAATAGTAAATGAAACTTATAGTTATTTATTAAGTAATGTAGATTCAGGTTTAACTATTTCTAACTACAGTGATTTATTTCTAGGGAATAATTCTATAGCTCATAGGTTAAAAGATATAAAAAATGAAGGTGGTGCACTATCTAATAACTTACTTATATCTAATTTAACATACTATATTCCTTACATTAATACACTACCTTCGTTTATAGGTATTAATAATGCTAAAAAAATAGATAAAGATTCTAGAAATTCACTATACTTAGCCTGGGAAGAATTAGATAAACAAGACCCTAAACTATCTGAAGATTTGGCTAAATATGCTTATTATGCATCAGGTTTTAATAAAACTTTAACTAGTTTTTATGATATGATACCTATAAGCGTACTTAAAAAGTTAAACTTTGTAAATTTTATAAAAAGTCAAAATTTATTAGGTGAAGATAGTATGTATTTAAATAAAGCAGCTGTTCAAGTTATAAAAAACTTGCATGATAATACAAAATTAGTACCTGTTATTCCTTTTGTAGATCCTTATGGGAAAATGCCAACAGATCAAATATTTGTATTAGGTACTAAACTTAAAGATGATTATAGAATAGCTGATTTAAATAACCATTCTGAGCATAAAAGATTCTTGAAGTATAAGAAAAAACTTTATAAATTAGCAGGTTATACGCCTTCTGGAGATAATCCCGTATATGTTAGAACTAATTTATTAGGTTATACAGATGGTAAATATATGATTAAAGAATATTTCTTTGATAAACCTTCTAATACTAGTATAATACCTGAAAATAATATATCTTTACGTAGTGATGTGTTAGCTATTATAGGGGATGTGTCTAATTTGACTCCTCCGACGACTGTATCAAAAGTTGATATAAAAGCTAAACCTGAAAGAACAGAGAAAACAGAAGAACAAATAGAAAAAGAAGCTAAAGAAGCTCAAAAAAAATGTAAATAATATGGATATTTGCCCTAATAAATCAAGTTTAAGCTGGAAAACGTTAGTTAATAATGTAGGAGAACTAGAAGCTTATAAAACATGGATTAAAAATAATAGAGAATTACCTGATATTAACAATGTTAATTTAAATGAGTTACAAGAAGTTATAACTAGATTACAAGCTGTTATACCAGTTGCTGTAGTAATTAATACAGATATGGATGTTTCAGGTAGAGTTGTTAAAAACGGCAATGATCCTGAGTTTGTAGAAATAAATCCATACTTGTTAAAATCAGATACTCTTATACATGAGTTTGGTCATATTTATATAGATTTAATAGGTGGAATAGACAACCCTCAAGTTAAAGCAGGTATAGCTCAATTAAAAGGAACTAAATTAGAGGCTGATTTGATTAAGTTGTATCCAGATTTATATGAATCAGATATAGTTAAATTTCAAAAAGAACTACTAACTACTGCTCTAGGATATGAAGGTGCGACTTTATTTAGAGAAGAGTCTAAAAAAAATAGATGGGATTCTTGGTTATCTACATTTTTTGCAAGACTTAAGAAATTAATAGGTATACAAGAGAATGTTGCTAAACAATTATCTAAAGAAATTGTATTTAATAATCCTCAAAAGTTTGTGGGTAGTGTACAAGAAGGTGTATATGAAAAGAGGGTTAATGCGCCTAAAGATTCTAAAGTATATACAGATACTGAAAAACTAATAGCTAAAGCTAAAGGAACTTTATCTGCTTATTTAAGTACATTTACGAAATACGGCTACGATCAAAAATCTGATAGTAATAAGAAAATTATTGCTACTTTACAAGAATTAGTAAATACCTTAGACACTAATGTAGCTAAATTTGCAATGTTAGACTATGTAAAAGCTGCTAGATTACAAAGTGAAGCTGTTAGAAAGATTTTAGATAAATCACAAGATAAAGACATAAGCTTAGAGAAATTAAATTTTGTTAAAGACTATGGTATATCATTTGACCCTGATCTAGTTAGAGGTATGATTAAAGAACTTCAAAAGTATGATGATATACCTAAAGAAGAATATGACGTTTTAAAAGATGTATTATTTAGTCACACAGAGATAAAAGAATTATATCTAAAAATAAGTAGAAAAGTACTTGCGTCTAAGTTAGCTACACAACCAAATACAGCTTCAGATGCTTGGTTTAGAGAATTAGCTTTAAGAGAGTGGAGTAAACAGATACCTGAAGGATTAACTAAAGAAGAATTAAAGGTTAAAAAACAAGAGTTTATTAATAATTACTTAGCTAATAATAAAGAGGCTATAACAAAGCACAAAGAAGAATATTTTGAAAACTTCTTTAAAACCATTCCAACAGATTTAAAAAACTTTTATTATACATTAGTAGGTTTAAAAGATTTAAACTCAGATATAATTCAGTATACTATACAATTAATAGAAAGAGCTGAAGCTAAAGCTAGAGGAGAAATAAATACAAAAGTTAAACAAGGTACGGTTATATATGAGAAGTATATTAATTACTACGGTAAACATAGTGACCCTAAAAAACAATATGATCCTATTCTGTTAAAAGATGCTAAAGGTAATCCTACACCAGTATTAGTAGGTAAATTAGACGATAAATATATAGGTACTCCTGTAGAAGATCTATACAACTACTTTAAAAAGCTATGTTCTGATAGAGATGAAAATCTACCAAACTATGCTAAATTAGGGTTAAAACTACCTCGTATTAATAAAACAACTATTGAAAGATTTATAGCAGATGGTGTTGTTAATACTATAAAAGAAGAATTGAAAGATTCAACTAAAGCAAGAGCTAGAGACACTGATTTAGGAGAGCAACAAACAGAAGAAGAGAAACTTAAAGCATCTTTAGATAATAAAGTAGAAATTATAGTTAACGGTGCTGGTGTAGAAAAATCTACATTACCTATTCATTTTAGAGGTGAGTTAGATGAAAAAGAGCAGTCATATGATGTTATGACGTTAATGCTGTTAGATTACTCTCAAGCATCTAATTTTAAAAATAAGTTAAAGATATTACCTATAATAGATGCCATTAGAGAGCAAATTAAAGAAGCTGATGTAATACAAACATCTACAACTTTAGATTTAATTAAAATTAATAAAAATACAGGATTACCTTACAGTAAAAAAGGAGTTGACTCTAATGTTATAAAAGCTTTTGAAACTGTATTAGCTCAAAGATTATTTGGAACTGCTTTTGACAATCCAGATATGAAAGTAGCTAAAACTTTAACTAAATGGACATCGTTTATTACATTAAGTTTAAATTGGATGTCTGCTGGTGCTAACTTTTTACAAGGTAGTGCAGCAACGTTTATTGAAGGAGCTAGCCAAGAGTTTTACAATAAGAAAAATGTTGCTAATGCTTGGGTTAAGTGGCATCGTAATATAGGAGGTACTGTTGGAGATATAGGAGCTAATAAATACATGTCTAAAATCAACCTACTAGTTGAGAAGTACGATGCTTTGATGAACTGGAAAGCTATGAAAGAAGATTTTGTTAGAAATAATAGATTTAAAAGAATGATTAAAACTGATTTACTATTCTCATTAAATCACGTAGCTGAAACAAGTACACAACAATTAATGATGTTATCAGCTATGGATAATATAAAAGTTTATGGAGCTGATGGTAAATATTTATCTAAAGACGGTAAATCTACAGAAAATAGAGAAGAGGCTATGACATTAGACGAAGCTTGGCAAGTAGGTTATCTACATCTTAAGTCTAATAAGACTATAACAGAGGAACAATATAAGAAGTTATCTGCTAGTGAACAAGAGGAGTATTCTGAAGGCGCATTATCTTTAAATCCATTAGCTGTTAGTAGTGAAATATCTGAAAAATCTATAGATTCAGATGATACTCAACATACTATAACTCAAAGACTCAATAGAATAAATTTAAAAGGTTTTGGTAACTATTCAGCATCAAATAAATCTATAGTTAAAAGAACTATGATAGGTGCATTAGTTGGACACATGAGAGGTTTCTTAATACAAGGTTTTAGAGAAAGATATAAAGGTATCAATAAACTTTACATGAAGGATTCAGAAGCTAAACTTAAATTTAGAACTATTAGAAGAGAAGAACTTAGATTTGAAGATTTAGGATACAATATGCAAACTAATCAATTTGAAGAAGGTTCTTATGTATCTACTTTAAGATTTTTATCTAGATTTACATCTGCTTTAAAAAGTTCTAAATTAAATTTAACAAAATCTAAACAAGAAGCTTGGGAAGAATTAAGTGATCATGAAAAAGCTAACATTAGACGCACTTTAACAGAGGCAGGTTTAATTATATTATTGTTAACTACATCTGTTATACTTTCTAATATGGCAGAAGATGACGACGACGAAGCATTATTATATGCTGCATTTTTCACAAGACGTTTATATTCTGAGTTATATACATATGCTTCAGTTTCTGAAGGTACTAGAACGCTTAGGTCTCCAGCAGTATCACTAAGTATAGTAGAAGGTACAATTGAAGCTTTAAGACAAACTTTAGGCCCTCAAATATTTGATGAGTATGAATCAGGTAGATTTAAAGGTGAAAATAAAGCCTATATTAAGTGGATGAAAATTACACCTTTTAAAGTAGCAACTAGAGATATAGAAGCATCTTTACAATTCCTTGAAAAATAGAGGAAAGTCAAAAAAGGGGGATAAGCAATTACGCCTATCCCCCTCCCAATCATCAATCAACACAAATTCTTATTCAGGTCTACCGTGATGGTCAATACCTGTTAGTATATCTTTTTTACTCATTATTTTCATAATTTCAGCCTCTGAGTAAGGTCTAAATTCTGGATGGGTATCTATACCTACATCCATCTGTTTAAAGTTGTCATAGGGCTTTAAATTACCGTGTGAGTGTCCATGAAGCATTATACTACCTTTATGAGATTTATTCCAAACTCTCATAGCATAATGAGACATAACTATCTTAGTATCATCTATAGTTATCTCTTTATAGTAGTGAATAGATTGAAATATTTGACCATCTAATAATCTTTTCTTGTATTTTTCAATAGCTTTATCATGATTACCTAGTATTAAATGTACATTAGTACATATAATTCTATTTCTATACTCTGCAATTATCTCAAAAGTATTAGCCCATACAAAATCACCTAATATATACAATGTATCAGATTGCTCAACTACATTATTAATACCATAGGTTATAGCATAATCCATTTTATCACTATTATCAAAAGGTCTACAAGATGATTTATCTTCCCATGTAGATGTACCTAAACATATAGAACTGTGTTTGTAGTGTGTATCTGAAGTAAAGTATATCATATATTTATTTTTTAGACAAATCTAATATAATAGATGTTTAAGATTTTTTATTTATTTTATTATAGTCAGACAGGTCATCAAATAAAGGATAAGGTTTTAAATATAAATTATATTCAACTTTTTCAAATACCCCATCCTCCTTCTCTAATACGATTACTTTAATATAATGTTTAAACTCCTCCATATTTAAAAATAAAGCCCCTACCTTATTACAGATAGGGGCATATATTATTACTTACGTTTAGCTTTAACAGCTACTTTTTTAGTAATTTTAGCTTTAGGAGCTAATTTAGCAACAACTTTAGTTGTTTTAGTAACTTTAGCTAATGGTTTAACAGTTTTAGTAGGTGCTACTACAGTAGAAGCTTTAGCTACATAATTTGCAACTGATTCTTCCATTCTATTCAACTTTCTAGCAATAGTTGCTAGTTTCATTGATTTTGCATTTTTTCTGATAAATGCTTGCTCCTCTAAACTGAATCTTCCTGTTCTCATTTTGTAAAATTTAAAATTAATAAATAAAAAATGCTAGGTTTTTATTCTAACAGAACCTAGCAAAACTGAGTATTATATACTAAGTTATAACGTCAGTGACTCTAAGAGTTTAAGATTCCTAAAATAGTATTATATTAACCTGAACAAGATACACATGCTTCCGCATCCATTGTATCTAATCCTTCTTTGTTTATACTTTGAGATCTTTGATAGTATATAGATTTAATACCCAATGCATGAGCTGTTAAATACAACTTAGATCTAACTTTAGCACTTGTATCAGGAGGTATGTTTATATTTAAACTTTGACCTTGATCTATATATTTCTGTCTAATCCCTGCTTGTTCAATTAATTCAAATTGATTAATCTCTTTAAATGTTTTAAATACCTCTTTCTGGTCTTCTGTTAAGAAGTCTAAATGCTGAACTGAACCAGCTTTTTTAACAATACTATCCCAAACTTCAGTAGTATTCTTATCTAAAGATATTAATAATTGTTCTAATTGTTCATTTTTAACTGTAAAATTACCTTTAGCTCCACCTTTAATAAAATAGTTACTAGGTAAAGGCTCTATACCACAACTAACACCTCCAGCAATAGCTGCATTAGTTACTGTTGGAGCTTCTGCAATTAAAGTTGTATTTCTTCTGTTTACACCAACAGCTGCACATACTTCACAAGGTGAATATTCTGCTGCTAGTTTCTCAGAAGCTTCTTCTGCTTGTATTTTAATCTGTTTGAAGATAACTCTAGTCAAACTATTAGATTGTAAACCTGTAAATGGTATATTCTTAGACTGTAGATAAGTATGCCAGCCTAATACACCTAAGCCTATAGCTCTATGTTTAATGGCAAACTTTCTAGCTCTTTCTAAGCCTCTCATATTAGTTGTCTTCTCTATAAATTCACTCATTACAGCATCTAAGAAGTATACAGATAGTTCAACAACATTACTGTTTTTCCATTCATCGTATTTAGCTAAGTTTAACGAGCTTAAACAACATACAAATGACTCTGTGTTATTAGATGGTAACATAATCTCACTACATAGATTTGAAGACTTAATTAGATACTCTGTGCCTTCACCATACCACTTAGGTACAGATTCACCTTTATTAGCATTATCTGTAAACAGTATATAAGGTAAACCTGTATCATTCTTAAGTTCTAATAATTTAGCCCATGTAGTTAAAGCTTTCTCATCTTGATTATATAATCTATCAATAAAAGCATTACTAACACATACACCTGTAGTTAATTCTTGGATAGGATCTCCTACATTTCTAACATTAAGAAACTCATCAATATCTCCGTGATCTATATCTAAATAAGCAGCTAACATACCTCGTCTAATACCTCCTTGAGATACTACTCTAATCATGTTATCAAATAACTGCATAAAAGACTTAGCTCCATTAGATTGACCTTGACCTTTACCTATTTTACTACCTCTAGCTCTAACATCTCCAAAATAAGCAGATGTACCACCACCATGTTTAGTCATCATCATTGTTTCAAACAATGTTTCACCAATACCTCTAATAGAATCTGGTACATGACTATTGAAGCATGATATAGGTAAACCTCTACTTGTTCCAAAATTAGACCATACAGGAGTAGCTAGACAAAGCCACCCATTCCATATAATTTGAAAGAACTCATCTTCTAAATCATGTCTATTTAAATAATTAGCAGCTGTTAAACTAACTCTTCTAATTGCATCTTTAGGAGTTTCACCTTGTAGTAAATAACCTGATGCTAAAGTTATTAAACCTTCTTCAGTCATCCATTCAGGATAGTCTTTGCCAGGTACAAATGTTTTAATATATTCTTGAGGACTCATCATAACTTAATTTTAATTTCATCTCTTGGTACAAATACTGTTTCTGCTGTAAATTGAATTAATTTCTTAGTGTAATCTGTAGGTCTTTTAGCAAAGAAATCATCATGACTCATAGCTACAAACTTCTCATCAAACCAAGATATATTATTCAATAATTCTTCATTAACATTGTATACAGCTTTTAAACCTAATGTAATCAAAGATTGATTAATTCTATTCTTCATATAATTAATTAAATCCTTTTTATTTAAATTAGGTAAATCACCGTGTATTAATATTTGATCAATTAAGTCAATCTCTAAATTAAGAGTTATATGAGCTGCCGTATATATATCTTGCTTAAACTCACTTGTCCAAATATCAGGATTCTCCTCTTTAATCTTATTAAACAGGTACATAGCTACTTTAGCATGTTGTTGTTCATCAAATTGAGACCAATCTATGATATTACCTATATTATTTAATAGGTTTCTTCCATTATTACTAAAAGACCTTAATATAGCAAACTGTGAAAATAAACATACATTTTCTGTAAAAGCTCCAAATATAGCAAGTGTTCTAGCTACATCTGTTTTAGAGGGTTTATCATCATAATCCTTTCTTACCTTAATAAGGTTCTCAAATTTAGCCATTGCAACTTCATCTTTAAGAAAAGCATCAAAATCCTCTAATCCTAAGACTTCATTAATTCTATGGTAAGCATTAGCATGCCTCCATTCATTCTCAGTGAAAGTAGCTGATAACATAGCTATCTCAGGCTTAGGTAAATAGTTAGGTAATTGACTCCAAAACTCATCTGCTACAAACACTTCTGTCATAGCAAAGCTTTTTAATATAGTACCTACTACATACTTCTCTGTTTCACTTAATTTAGTATGAAAATCCTGCACATCTCTATCAAAGTTAATCTCATCATGTACCCAATAAGTACTTTGAATAGGTTTTGCAAAATCTTCTAACTCAGGGTATTCAAAAGGCTTGAAAATCAACCTTTTATTGAAAATATCTCTACTCATTCTACACATTTTTAGAACTGGCTAAGGTACTAATACCTTAGCTCAATTCAAAATTAAATCAACTTCACAACTGAGAAATCTTCTTCTTTATATCAAGAAATAACTTCTCAACCTCAAGAGCTTTACCTTGTTTATTATTTTTAGCATATTCTGTTCTAATATTGTTTAAAATTGTTAAAACATCATACTTCATCTCTGATCTTCCTTCTTTAAATTCTACATCATTTGCCATATTATTCAAAACTTGTATCTGGAGTCAATCCAGTATTGTTAATAATATATTTAGTATAGAATGTTTCATCTTTTTCATAGAATAAGTCATGTAGTTCAGCATCAGCATCAAGTTCTACACCCAGCTGCTTCTCTAATTCCTTCTTTCTAGCTTCTGTCTTATAAAGAATCTTACCTAAAGGTCTTTCTTTAGTAGAAGAATGAAAATCAAGTATTCTTTTCTTAGTAATTTCTGTTATTTGAGAATATTTACCTTCTTTAATTAGTCTATAGTCAGGTAAATAAGCTTCAGAAATAGCTAATTTATACAATACATGATGTTTATCTACATCTTTCATATTTACATATGTAGGTAAGCTTACTATAAAATCTTCAAAAATCTCCATATCTACAGAAGGTAAGTACCTATACCATAAATATAAGTTTTCAGAATCTTGAGTATCACCTTCAATCTCAACAAAACTATTCATAAATGCACTATTCCACTTAAATTTAGCTCTATCATGACCTAACATAGGTAGTATGAACATTGAAGTTTTATTTAATATAGATGTATATAATAGATAACCTGTAACTCCGTCTTCAGGTTTAGCTTTCTTTATACTTTGTACTTTATAAAACTCATTTCTAACATTTACTTCAGAACCTATTGATATTTTAATACCGTTGGTAAATATCAACTCTGAAATTTCACTATCAACTTTAATCTCCTCAACTGCAGATGACGCTATAACGTTTAAAACTCTACAGTTTATAACTGTAAATTGTAAAACTTCAGCATCTTCTGTTACAATTGTAAATCCACTCATATCTCTCGCACTAATCTATTAATTACAGGCTTATCTAGTATAAGCCCTGTCTCTCTCATTACATCTTCTGGAGTTTTAAGAAGGTAAACTAATCTAAATGTCTCTGAAAACCTACATATTCCCTCAGCAGAACCAAGTTGTTTTATGTATTTAGATAACACAAATTCCTCAAATCCAACGTTATCTGGTTTTTCAGCAAACCATTTATCTATAGTTTTATCTCCAACTCCAGGTAATCCAGGAATACCATCAACTCCATCACCTTTTATAGCTTGTCTCCAAAGAAATTCTTCAGCTTCTTCAGGTGTTGTTGTAATGAATCTTCCTTTATCTGTAAAGCTTTTCCATTGATAATTATAATGTGTACCAACTACTGTCTTTAGAACATCCTTGTCTGTAGAACAAATAACTGTTTCTTCAGACATATTATTCTTATAGTAAGCTACAAGATCATCTGCTTCTAAAGATGTATTGTATACACAATGTAATTCATCAATCATATATTGTTTTAACTTAGTTAACAATTCAGGTTTTTCTTTAGGTCTAGCTCCTTTATATGGTCTAGCATGATTAGCTACACTATATCTATAGTTCTTACCTGTAGTTAAAAACCCAACATAATCATAAGTTCCAACATCTTTACAGATCTTTAATAATCTATCATTGATTCCTTCAACTGCTTTTTCAAAACTTTGATCTTTAAAGCCTTCAAAGTAAGTCATTGCATCAAAATCACCAAGGATAATCTTTTTAACCTCTGTCATACACTTATTTTAATAAAAAGGGGCTAAGTGTATCCTAGCCCCTTATCTTAGATTTAATAGCTTATAATAACTCTACCAAATAAACGATTAGCCATATATCGTCAACCACACCCTCAACCAATTCAATTTATAAAATTTATAAACGTCTAGTATTTTGGGTGTGATACTATTCTCATGTGCAGTAAGTTTATACAGGGGTAGTTATATTTATTTGCTGCTTATTGTTATTTCTAACCTATTAACTCTATCTTTTTACTTAGTAAATTACTATTAATTACTAAGTGTTCTCTAACTTGCTCATTTACAATACTTGAGAAGTTTAATCTATCTTTAATACTTGTAAATTTAGGATATTCTTTACGTTGAATTAGATAATTATTCAAATTATCAACAACTGTTATCTTAAAGCCTTCTTTTTTAAGCTTATTTAATACAGCTGTTTTAAACTTCTTACCTAATTTAGTGTAATCACCTTCTTTCTCTAATAAACAACTATCGACTAATACTTCAAATATCTCTGGTAGTGGTTTCTCATTAAGATATAAACATAATTTATAATAACTAACATGTTCTTTTTTAACAACGATAGTAGCTAATAACTTATCATCTACATCTTTTAATAGTCCAAACATTGTAGATAATTTGTATAACCTAGTATGTTGTATAGTAAATTTACTATTTTTTAAAAAGTCATTAAATAAACTATCATAACTAGCTCTATTAGAATAACCGTATTTACCTGAAGGAATACTAATCGTAGCTTGTTCATCTGCTCCTTTAGTTATAGTGTTATAAAGTATAGATTTAGAAGTTTTAAGAAAGTTTAAATAGTCTTGTTTATTTATAGTACTACTACTAACTTGATTATACTTTTCAACTAAAATCCTAGATAAATGATTTTCTTTAGATATATCATATAATTTAGTAAATATTTTATTATTCTTTAAATTACGTCTATATAAATACCCATTAACCTGTGTTTTCATAAAAGGTATAACAGCTACTGGAATAACATCTAAATCTTTAAATCTATTAAACGCATTATTATCTCCTACAGTATGTATATTTGCAAATATAGAGTCTTTGATGTTTAAATTTAAATTTAACATTCTACGTCAAGTGTTATTGTTGGTATATCAAAAACTGTTTTAAATGGCACTTCTCTTAAAGAGTCGCCTAATTTAATATTAAATATATAGTTAGTAAATATACCCATCATTACAGATGCTATCATAGCCCCACAATGACTAGTTGCTTTTACTGTACAAGCTGCTTCTTCTACTTCAGAATCATCAAACAATGTAGCTCTATATCTATCTTCTTGTCCAGGTACTACTGCGTATACTTGAAAACTCTCCATAGCCAATCTACCGTCAATATATATTTGTCTATCTGGGTTTTTACACCAGTTTTCAAAGAATATCTTTCTAGCAGACATATTATCAAAGCATGAGAACATTATATTATCATACTCTGACTCAGCAGTATATTTTGAATTTACAGCAATTGTGTTATAATTCAAAGAATATTCTTGAGTCATTTTATTTACAGCATCAACCTTACTACTTCCTATTTGACTTTGTCTAAATAGTTGATTACCTTGATTATGAGGTTCAACTGTATCATCATCAAATAATATTAAGGTATAACCAGCTCTAGATAGCATAAAAGCTAACATAGAGCCAATACCACCAACTCCACCTAATATCATAGTATAATTAGGGTCATACCAAGGTATACCTTTAAATCTAGCATGATGTTCTGGAGCATTATCAACCACTGAAGGTTGTTCTACTAATGTTTCTTCCATATTAATATACGTTAAATGTTATTAATTTTCTTGTTTCTGCTAATAAATCATCTAAAAACTTAGAGTTTACATAATCTAAAGATAGTTTACCTAAAATAGCACTTACATGTGTGTAAGATTTATTTGTAGGTTCATATCCAAAGTATTCTTCAAACTCATGATCAAAGCTACTTTTATAAAAATCTAATATAAATACTTTACTAGATTCAGCTGTAGGATTTGTATCATTATCTAATTCATCCATTAAAGACTTCATAACATAGTCAAAATCATTGATACTTTTATCAAATGATAGTAACTGTGCTAAAAATGTTTTAATGTTAGCTTCTGTTAATGGAACAACCTTATTAGCTGACCATTTATTTACAGTTACTGATTTACCTGTTTTTCCAGATTTAAGTTTAACTGGTTTATGATATTTATGTGGTCTATCATCTTCAAATAATAAAGAAGATGCTTTATCTTTTAATTTTGGATAATATCCAGCATAATCATCTTCCCAAAAACTTCTTTGTCCACCATAAGCTACTTTTTTAGGTTTATTATGTTCTTCCCATAAAGAAGCTACTCTGTCTTTAAATTCTGTAGGTAGTTCAACTTCAGGTTTAGACATAACAATATCTAAATCAACTAAGTTTAAAATTTCTTCAACAGTATCTACTGTTTTCTCATCAACTTTAACTATACCGTTAGAACCTTTAAATTCTTCTGTAATAGAACCTTTAATAGTTTTCTTACTGATGTAAGCTATTTTACCACACCAATTAGTATAATCTTTAAAGTTAACAATTAACGATAAATAGTAGTTATACGATGGCGCATTCTCATGTAAAGCTGTATTATCTGTACCTGAGAAGAAGCAGTTCATATTGTGCGAATGTTACGATTAGTTTTTTAATTATCTAATCCTTAATTTTTGTTAAAATTTGTTTTTATTAATTAAAAGCTGTATATTAGTCATCATTAAATGATAATATGAAACTTAAATTACTTTATTTAAAAGATGAAATTGCTAATATGTACACTAATGGTATTAATATACCAAATATAGCAAAACACTTTAATTGTTATCCTCAAGCAGTTGAAAATGTTCTTAAACATTTAAATTTATATAAATCTTATAGACCTGATCAAGGAAATACAAGATATTTTGAAAATATAAATTCTGAAATAAAAGCCTATTTTGTAGGTTTTATAGCAGCTGATGGATGTGTACAATCAAATGGTAAAAATTCATACGGTTTAACTATAACTCTTCATGAAAAAGATAGAATAGTGCTAGATAAACTTAGAGAAGAAATAGGTAGTGAAAAACCACTAATGTTAATTCCTTCTAAAAATCACATAAGATTTACTTTATTTAATAAAGATTTGTATAATGATTTAAATAACTTAGGTATAATACCTAAGAAAAGTTTAATAATTGGAGATGTTATAAAAAACATACCTGAAGAATATAGACATTCTTTTGTTCTTGGTTATTTTGATGGAGATGGCTCTGTTGTATTACCAAAACATCCAAAAAAACCAAATATTAATACTAAAAGAATCTGCATTTTTATAAGAGGAACGGAAGCTTTACTATCAGGAATTGCTCAAGAATTAAATCTAGAACAATACATGTTAAAATCTTATGACTCTACTTATACTTTAAGGTTTTCTAAAAAATCAGAAATTATTAAATTTTTTAATCTTTATACTAAAAACAAATTCTTTTTATATAGAAAATATGAAAAATTTCTACAAAGAATTAATTAAGATCAGACTATATCACCTTCTTATTACTCATATAAGAAGTTGGGCGTTCGTGGATATATTATGTTCTACTAAATGTAGTTTCAATATCTAGTCGTTGCACCTTTTATAAGCATTTAACTTATAACTTGGCTCAGGATTGAAGCTCTTTACACTCTTTCCCTGAATTAACCCAATTATTCAATAGAGATCACTCTCTAAGGCCACCATAATATTAATGGGTATGGATTCCTCCAACTTTTAAGTCAGGATCTTCCATAGCTGCCATAACTTTATCATCAGCATACTCATCACCACTAAAGAAATCAAATTCTGTATAAGTGCTTGTGCCAATATCTGTAGGAACTACTTCTACAGCTTCTAATTCAAAGTTAGCTAAATCTTCAATAGAACCTTTAGTTACTTTAAAGATTAAAGGGCCACTCCATTCAATAGCCCCTATAGTTTTATGTAATAACTCAACTTGAGCTATAAAAGCATCATTTAAAACTAACTTAACTTTCTGTTTTAACTGATTCTCTTTAAATTTAACAGGTGTTTTACTTGTGTTTATTGTACTCATAAGTGGTCAATATTATTATAATAATCGTTTATTAAAAATTCTAACTTTTCAGTTACTTCTTCAACTATTCTAGGATTAGGATATTTAATACCTATATCTGTAGAATCTTTATCTACTACAGGTTTAATTTTATAAAACACATCTTTGTTTTTAAATTTAAACATAGGTGTAGTAACTTCTTTGTTAATTGCATCTATTTCAGAATTAGATATATTACCTCCTATTTCAGTATATATACCATTAGGCAGCCTGTAATTAAGTTTAGTAGTACATTTAGCCAACTGTTGTAAATAACCCTCATCTTTTTTATTTATAATTAGTTTATCACCATCTTTGGTGTTAATTAATTTAATAGGTATATTGTATTTTTTATCATTTAATATAGTTCTTGTAAAAGCTACCATAGCATTCTCCACATCTGAATTATTGATGGTTGTACTATTAAATTGTTGTCCAATTTTAATATTATTCATTTTAAAGAAAGGTACACCTTCTAACGACTCCCAAGCAACATAATCCATAAGTTGATACAATAAGCCTTCAAAGTCCATAAAGTTGAAATCTACAGCTAATCCTGCTAATAAATCAGACATCTCTGTACCACTACCAACACATAAATCTCCAAAACCTTGTGTACCTGTTCTAATATGAGAATGTCTATATCTACAGTGATATTCAGCATATGTAACAGATTCTCTACAACCGTATAAAGTACCACCAAATTTATATTTAGCAGTATCTTTGTTTTCAGTTTTAATAAAGTTTATAGCTATATATAAATCATCTACAATATGTGATTGTCCTAAAGTATTATATAATACAGTAGAATCAAATTTTATCAACAGTGTTTTCACAGGTCTACCATAATGATCTACAAAATGACGATGATCTGTTATTAAATCACAGTGATTTGGATATATTTCTTCAGTTAATTTTAAAACAGCGTCAAAAAATGAAGGATCTTCTATTGTAGGCTCTTTTAATATTTCTTCAGTTGTAATAGGTTCAATTGTTGTTGACGGTTGGTCTATTTGTACTGCAATAGGTTGTTCTAATACTTCTTCTACTTGTTCTACCATAGCACCTATGGTTTCAAGCTCTTCAAATTGAGCTAACATAGCTTCAAATTCATCATTATCCATATATTTTAAAATAAAATAGACTGAGGTTGTTATCCCTCAGTCTATTATTAATAAATCTAATTAATACAACTTATTAGCTTCACTATCTACAGCATTCAAAGATTCATCAGTTTCATCAACTATGACATCTTTAAATTGCTTAAATAAGTCATTAAATTTCTGATCTAATAACTTTCTATGCTCTTCAATAGTCATTAGTTTTTGTTACCAGATTTAACTTTAGAAGCACTTAAGAAGATAGTAAACTCACCTGTAGGCAATACAGCGTTAGCATCTTCTAAGTTGTTTCTAGTTTCTTTAACTCTAACTGTCATCTCATTAGCTAATAAATAAGAGGTATCTTGATTAGATTGAATTTCACTTTTCAATTGACCCCATGTAGTAGCATTAGACATAACTTCTTTGATACCATCTGCACCAGCTGCATAAATTTTAATTTTTCTCATAACTTGCGATTTTATTGATTTGTTAATTAATATTAAATTGATTTCTATAACTTTCTTCTAAGTCTAGAAATCTTACATATTCTTCCATAAATTGAGAATATGTATTTTCTGTGAATAAATACTTCTCATAGTCACCTCTTATAGCTTGATTAGGTACTGTTAATGCGTCTAATTTATCTTCTAGAGCTAATCTAACAGAAGTAACACATTTGCTATAGTCTATGTCTAATTGAAGTAGTTTATCTTTTAATGTTGAACTATATACCATATTCTCTTATAACCTTGATGTATACACCAGGTTGTTTTTTGTCATAAGTATAGTATACACCATCTATTATAAACGGTACAGGATACATTATATCAGTGTTATCATCTTCTAACCACTCATATTCACTCATTAAATCCTGTACTACTTGAGTTGCATTGTTAAAATCCCAACGATGATGGGTCTTTCTGACAAAATGCATACCTATCATATAGGGTTTTTCTAAACCTTCTAACATTTGTTTAAAGTCATCCTTAAACTCAAGATAGTGACTTTTTGACTCTTTTACATATTTACTAGTAGCTTTAGAAGCTATAGAAAATCTACCTGTCCATATTCTAGAGTTTTTAGAAGATGGTACAGCACCAGGTATAAATATCATTTAGACTTATATTTATCTAATAACTTTCTAATATGACTACCTAATTCCTGATCATTTGAGTATTTATGTACAGCTATTGCTATACCTATTATAAACATATTATCTTTGTCTATATTATTTAATACTTCTTGTTGTCTTATAGACATATTAGAGAATCTAACATGGCCATAATCTGCACTTTTTACATCTATTGTATCTTTCATATTATCTACTATTTTCATTTGGATATAAATCTTTAGATAAATCAGATTGAAAGAACTCTTTAGTATCTACATTCATTATTGTAGCTACACCTCCCCAACCAGCCCCTGTATCTAGATTCCATACATTACAAGCATTAATAGGACTTGTTGTACCCCAATTAATTGTGCTTGTATGACCTATAAATATCTCTTTATGAGCTCTTAATTGTTTAGGAAGTTCAGCATTACCTAAAGCATAAGATCTAGCACCTGACATAGCTGTTGAGAATAAATCTCTATCCCAGTAATATTCAGCTTGCGTAGACTCATGGCCTAAACCTTTATTAGATGTATATCCTCCATGTACAAAACCTCTATTTTGATCATCTATATAATAATTAACCTGTCTAGCAAAAAACTCAAAACAATGACTATCTTTTAAATGAAAGTTAATATCATATGCTTCTTTAGTTGATTTACCTCCTTGAGTAATCCAAATATTATGTGCAGATCCAAATCTCATCCAATCAAAGCACCATTCATCATGATTACCTCTGATAAAGATCATATTATAATCTTTCTGCATATCTAATAGTAATTGTACACATTCAGGCACTTGACTCCAACCGTCTACTATATCACCTAATGATATAATAGTATCTCCTTTAGATATAGATGCTTTTTCAAAAATTTGATTTAAACCTTTATATGAGCCGTGGATATCTCCAAAAACCCATGTTTTATTTAATTTCTCCATCTATAAACTGTTTTAATTCATCATAACTATATTTATCAACAAAATCACTAGGATCTTTTACTCCTTTATCCAAAGGTATTTCAATAGTTTGAATATTGTATTTTAATTTGTACTTGTTAGCATATATAATACCTGCTTCATCATTGTCAAATAATACTACAATTTTCTTAAATCTACTGTTTAAATCATCAAATTGCTCTTGATTAATTACTATACCTTCAGAGTTAGGAGCTACTGAATTATAACCGAGCTTATCTAATATGATAACATCTTTCAAAGCTTTTGTAATAATCAATAAATCTCCAGTATCTGCTAATTGATTATAACCTTGTATAACAGAAGAATCTGCATTTGAAAACCACTTACTAGATTTGTTATTATAAGGTTGATACACCTTCCATATATCTATATTATCTTGTTTACCAAAGTAATAAGCATATGAATTATTGCCACAACCGTATAATTTATCATTTATCCAATAATGTGATATTGCATATACATTAAACTTATTTAAGTCATTGACTGATATCTTATATTTATCATTCCAATATTTTAAATCATGTATAATGCTCCAAGGTCTTATAGTTACTTTAATAGAAGCTTTCTTAAGCTTTAATTCTTCTAGAGAAGGTTGTTTATCAGGTAATCCAAAATAAGCCATAGGAACGTCTAATTTTGACGTTGTATTAAATCCTAATTGTAAGTTAAAGTCTATATTAATCCTATTGATTGCTCCAATAAAATCTAATCCAAACTTAGTCATTACATAACTGATTGCAGATAATGATGTACCATCTCCAAAGTCTTTGTACAACAATTTTGTACCTGTACTATAAATATAGCAACTTGGATGTTCATCATCTCTCAATTCAGATATAAAAGGTTTACCTATTTCTTTAAAGTTCTTACAATAATTAATGAATATATCATAGTCTGATAAACTTTTATAAATGTTAGATACAGTTAAAGGTTTTCTTATATACATAAAATAAGGGGGAGATATTACACTCCCCCTATGTTTAATTAAAATACATCATCTTGTGCAACTGGTACACTAGGTGTAGCTTCAAAAGTATATTTATCGTACTTAGTAGTTATTAATTTATCTTCATCTACTCCTGATAATGCGATAAAGTTTGGAAGCTTACATACTTGTACATATCCTTTCTTATCATAAACAAACTTAACGGTAAAAGTTTTACCTGCAGCATGTTTCATAATAATAACTTTAACTTTATTGATAAAGTCTTGAAAATCTTCAACATTTCCTAGTTCAGAATAATATTGCTCTTCAGGCATACATTTAGTTGCAATGTGTAAAATGTTTCTTTGAAGCTCTATATCTTGTTTTTCTTTTGTAGAAAACTGTGAATCTCTAGGCTCAAATAAAGGCATATATACAACACATCCATTCTCTTGTGTAAAAGCTATTTTAGCTAAAGTATTAGATGTTGATCCTTGAACTTCTGCCCAATCAAATCCTGTAATTTTAACGTTTTTAACTCTTTCACCTGCAACTGGTACTTTTCTTGTATTATCTGCACTAATAGGGTTTCCTTCTGCGTCAACTCTTTTCACGTAACTCATATTTCTGTTATTTAAATTTATATTTATTGTTTATTTTAACCTTTTTAGAACTGGTTTTGTTCTGCAACTTCTGCTTGAACTGGAGTAGTAACTGCTTCTATTTGTTTAGCTAGTTGTTCTACTGCAGGTGCTTCAATTGCTTGGACTTGAGGCTCCTGTACAACATTTGTTGTAGTTTCTGTAACATCATCTATAAGCTCGTATAGCTTAGGTTTGATTGTTTTTCTATGTTTTAACTTAGGATGTTGAAAGATTTCTGTAACTGTAGCTTTATCTAAGTTATAAATCTCCATGATACTTGTGTATCTTTCATCATATCCATCAGAATCTGTAAATCTTGTAACACCGTTTTTAAGATGTAATAAAATCTCAGATACTCTTATTTGTCTAATTTCATTCATATTAATCAAGATAAATTTTGTTCCACTGAACGTTAACTAAATCATTTTTTTCTTTATCATAGTCAGCTATTTTAATAACTTGACCTTTTAGATGATTGCATCTAGAACCACAGTTTAATTGCTCAGAGCTTTTAAATGTAATTTCTAAACTATCATCAACTCCTCTGTACATATAACCAATAGCATCTGCATCTGCACAAACTATCTGTTTAAGCTTACCAGTTAAATCTAAATCTTTAGCAGATACTTCTTTACCTGATTTGTCAATTACAGAATCTTTAAGATGGCCAATTAAGATAATATGATCGGCTAATTTATGTATTTTAGTCATCCATACATCCCAAGCTTGACGCAACCAGAAGTAACCAGCGCCTTTTGGTAATTCAAGTACATTAGCTCCATCAAAGGTTTTACCCATAGGAGATTGCTTATACATAGCTGTAGCATAAGGTATGCATAAATCTTCTAATGCTGATAATGTATCAATAGCTACGTATTTATAAGGTTTACCAGCTTTAACAATAGCTGCTCCAATTTGTTGTAATTCATCAAGTGAATTAACTTCTATTTTAAGAGCATTTACATATTTAGAACCACCTTCTAAGTCAAGTATTAAACAGTTATCTAATTTAGATAATAATGTTGTTTTACCAGCTTTAGGATGACTATAAATTATTAAAGTATTAGGATTTTGTGTAACACTCTCAACTACTTTTGTAGGTAGTTTAATTTCTTTTACTTCACTCATTATATTTATTTTTATCTGTTAACTCTAACAAAAAAGCTGTATTTACTAATACATGCTTAAGGTGATTTAATCCTGATTCAGGATCATTAACCTCACCTTTTCTCCAAGCTATAAGATGTCTAAATAAGGCTGCATAATAACGCTCAGGATCAATTCCTTGCCAATTATTATCTCCATACTTAACTGCACCCATAGTTAACCCTTCAGCTAATGCTTCTATAGAACTTGTTGGTACTAAATCGTATCTAAGTTTTCCAGAATCATACTTTTTAGCTCCTTCTGTCATAATGTATATTGTTTATATTTATCAGGTGTCATCTCACTTAATATAGGTAATTCTTCAAATCTACCTGCTGTTGGTTGAAAGTATAGGCCTATAGCAACATCATCTGCACTAAGTCTATTTTTAATAACCTTAAGCATTCTAAATGATTTACCTAAGTTGTTAGATGTACCTGATTTCTTAATATTATAACCTAAACATTCTTCCATACCCATCTTATAAGGATTCATAAGACCTAACGCTATATCACAATCTTGATACATATTAGTAGAATCTTTAAAATCTGATTGTTGAGGAGATAAATCTACACCTTTAAACTTCTGACGATCCACACTACTAAGAGAACTATTAAACTGCTGTAAAGCAATTATAGTATATCCAAATAAATTCCTAAGTCTTACAAAATACTCACTCATTTTATCTAAGTTTTCCTTAAGTGTAAAACCTCTTTCAAACTGTAATAATGCAATATGGTCAACTACAATAACATTATATTCATTTGGATCATTAGGTATATATCTATCAATTCTCTTTTTAGCTTGCCCATCATTATCTACATAGTCAGACCTTTCAAATACACCTTTAGCATCCATAGCTGTCCAAGCATGCTTATAAGCTCCTGTAGGATTAGTTGTCTCAAAGATCCAAGTAATTCTACTCCATATATTTTCTAATTCAGGCATAACATCTTCTACAAGTATTAACTGATCAGCGTCTAATCTATTATCTCCATAACCTTTAATTACTTCAGGAGGAACAATAATATTATATTTCTGATATATCAATACAGATAGCCAATTAGCTTTCTTAGAAAACTCATCAATCTCTAAAGAATAATAAGTTATATAGATAGGAATATTCTTACTATCGGCATCTTTAATACCTTCTAATAGCATAAAATCTACTAATGTAGTCTTACCACTACCTGAAGCTCCACCAACTAGTGTATAACAACTTCTTTGTAGACCAAAAATATACTTATTAATTCTATTTAAACCATTAGATAATCCACTGTATTTACCTTCAAGCCCCTGATCAATCCGTTCTTTAAATGTCATACAGAATCTATAAATTGTTGATTTTCAAAATCTGACATCAGCTCATCAAGAGGTTTATCAGTAGTTCTATTTTGCATATCTTCACAGTAAGCTTCAAGAACAGAGTTTCCATCTTTACTGATAAAATAATCAGCGCATATCAAAAACTTAAAACCATCTTTCTTTCTTTCTGCTAAATATGCCTGTGTAGCATAATATATCTCTGATTTAGAATATTTAGTTCTATTAATGAAAGCTTTCATCTTCATCAAACAACCAGCTTTAGTACCTTTAACAGGTCTACCTCCACTTTTAATCCCTTCAGGAAATAAATTACGCCAATCATTAATCCATTCTTCTATATCTACAGCATGTTTAACATCTTTAAAAATTGCTTTAGCTTTAGGTCTAAGGTTAATTAAATCTCCATTATTAAGCCACTTGATATAGCCTAAATGTTCTAATAAATCATAATTTACCTGAGACTCTATAATAGTAGGTATAGGTCTAATACCTTGTACCCTATAATATAGATAAATAAAAGAGGTTGGATCTAATTCAAGTTTTTGTAGTTGACTTATATCAACTATGTGTTTAATACTCATAATTAAATTCTATTTTTCGTGATTCTAACTCAAAATCAACATCAACTAAGTCATCTGAATAGAAGTTTTCTAAATCTTTTTCAAGACAAATTACTTTAAATTCTTTAGATATTGTTTGTGCTATTCTACTTAGAGATTGATTTTCAAAATCATCATATACAAAATTACACAATTCTATCATTAATTTCAAATCTTCTTTTGTTAATTTTACAACTTTTGTTGATACTGACATAAAATTTAATTTAAATTAATAATTGAGTTAATAAAACTACCAGAGTACGCATAATTAAAATAAAGAACGTCTCTTATACTCTGGTAATCTAATGTTATTCATATGATTCTACACTTGGCTTATCGCCAAATATAGTCTTCAACTCTTCTCTTAATAAGTGTACTGTAAACAAGAAGAGTAAAAATGCTGTAAGTCCTATTAATCCACCCATTATATTTAAAACTATATAATCAGATGTTAATAGAAATCTTATAGCTACAAACGCAGTAAACAAGACCATTAACAGTCCTGAAAATTTTAAAAATAATTTCATGGTTTTTAATTTAGAATAAACTTAATTGAGATTTATCAAAATTATGTATTAAGTTGTTAGCCTCATGTACATAATAATCATAATCTATTTTATAATCTTCTGATTTGAAATAATCATTAAACAAAGTTACTGTAAAACCAGCAACAAGATTATTTAACTGATCACCTTTTTTCTTATATAAAACATCTCCTCTTTTAGATACATAATATCTATTAGTTTTTTGCATAACCTCTATACAATGTTTAGAATCTTCAATGTAATGTCTTTCAACTATATATTGACCTCCAACCTTTTGAGATTTACAAAAGTCATAAATATCATCATGATTCTCTATAAACTCTCTAACAGGAGTACCTGATATAAAATGAGCCTTAACAGCTTTAGCTACAACAGGCATATTAAAACCTTTATCTAACTGAATATCTGTTACAAAACTACCTTTCTCTTTAACTTCACCATTAGGTTTAGTTATAAGATAATTATTAACGTCTCTAATAATACATTTAGAATATTCTGTATATTCTAGATCAATATTAACAAACTTTACAAAATCATTACAAACTTTATAAAACTCATCTTGTAGATCAACTGGAACTTTAAATGTAGCTCCATCTGTATTTGAATAGAAACATTCAATACCCATATTAGACAACTGTTCAATTAACATTAATAATATTAACTGACCATTAACTGTTACAGCATACATAGACTTAGGAGAATACATATAACCTTTCTCAAAACCAAGCTTACCATAGCAAGAATTAATTACAATCTTTAAAGCATCTGCTTCAACTTTGTCTTTATTCTTCTTAGCTGCTAATCTTTGACTCGTTATAGTCTTAAGTATATCTATAAATATAGAGCCTAATTGAGGAGGATATATACCTAAATTAATCATTAAACTTGGGTAGAATGATCCAAAGTCTACATCTATTAACTTAATAGTATCTGTAGATTGATATATATCGGGCTTATTATTAGAATGTAATCCTCCTTTAGCTATATCATGTTTACAAGAATCAATAATAACGCTAATGTTAAAATTCATATCACCTGATAATATATCAATAGTAGTATTCTTGATTTTATCTAATACAGCTTGCATAGAAGGCGTAGAATAGCTTATTTTATTCCAAACAATGTCTGAGAACTTAATAACTGTTTCAGTGTCTCTAAGGTCTTTAAAATCATTAAATGTTAAATTAGAGGCATCTGCATACATTTTAGTCATTAAAATATCAGCCATTTTACTTCTAGAAGCATTCATAAGATCTACATCATACTTTTTACCTACAGATTGTCTTAATTGTACTTCTTCTAGAGATACTTCAAATAATCTTTCAGTTATTAATACATCGTTTAAGTTGTATTCAAGTATATTGTAAATTTCATTACTACTTACTCTAGCATCATATGCTTTAGGTAAATCTTGTATCTTATGCCATTTTAAATTAACAGAACACTGTTTCAAACCAACCATAAGCTTATCAAACCTATGTATCATCATCAAATCTAATGATTTATAAGGCTTTTTATAACTGTATAATTCCTTTATCTCTTTATTTAAGAAGAATGACTCTCTATTTGAGATTATAAGTTTAGATAAGTTGAATAAATCCTCACATGTAACATCAGAAGTTAATATCTTATTTAATAATAAGTTATCATATTTATCATTATTATAACCTATTAGGTATATATCAGATCTTATAAACTTCTTTAAGAAGTGTAAATCTGTAACTCTATCATCATGTATATAGAATACTTCTATCTCTTTAGTATCAACATCTTTAAAAGTAGCACTAAAAAAGTTAGGAAATACCTCTAAGTCGTATATAAACTTACGCATTATTTATCAATTTATTATCTATTAACCACTGTCTACACTCTTCTTTAGATAGTGTTAATAACCAATCTTTAGTCTTTTGTAAAGATTTAAGCGCATCTAATGTCCTAGCATCTAGATACATGTAGTTAATAGCATCATTTTTTAACTTCTTCATCTGTTTTATATAATATAAAATTAGAAGGTAATTTGTTTTTCAAATATTCCATAAAGTAATCACAATAAACTATTGGATCTCCTTTACCTGTCATACCATGAGCTTTCATAGGTATTTCTTTAAAATAAGATTGTCTATATTCATTAATAGGTGCTTTAAACCTATAACAATACTCTTTAGCAGGACAATCACCACCTTTGCACATTGAGATATCAGCCATTTTTAAATAGGTTTAAATAAAAAGCAGGTATAAGTTATACACCTATACCTGCTTAATATATAGTTATTAGAATCTCTCTTCTCTCAAAGCTGCAATATCAGCAACATTTTGAGTTAATAGAGCTACTGAACGACGTTGAGCGATAATCTCAGCTGCGCTAGTACCTACAGATGACTCTAAATACTCTAAACGCTCTTGAGCATCAGATAATGCATTTTCAGCATTCATAGCTTCAGTTTGATAAGAAATAATATCTTTCTTAATTTGTCTGTCTAATCCAGCAGCTGCTTTTTCTTTATCAGTTGCATTCAATTTAGCTAAAGCTACTTCTTTTAATTTTCCCATGATCTTAATTTTTAAAATTTAATAATAATTATTATTGTTGATTATTGAATTGCATCAACATTGCAATTTACAAATATACATTGTATTGAGCAATAATACAATATACTTTGTATTAAAACATTTTCATAGCAAAGATATTCTCTAAGCTAAACTCTGATAAAGAGCTTGGTGAATTAGATGGTTTACTAACATACACAGGAGCTTCTGTAGCTACAGGTGTTTCTTTGAAAGTAAAATCATTAGCATCAACCCAGTCTTCATCTCCTACACAATCACTAAACTCATGGTCTAGTACTTCAATTGAGATATCATTACCATCAACTGCTATTACTTCAGCAGATAGTATCAATTCTCCATCAGTGACAATGTCACCTACTTTAAATTTACTCATAATTTACACTTTTTACTTTATATTCAACATACTCCTCTTCTTCCTTATCTAAAGAATCCTCTTTAATAAGATTTTTAACTTTGTCTGAAATACCCATTAAATCTAATACTCTGTCTTTATTTAGACACTCTGTACATTCATTAATGAACTTTAATGCTTTAAATTGACAAGTAAACTTACGTTTCTCTGTATCAATTAAAGAATTATAACTAGCTGTATGATCACCGTATGAGTCACAAGCATATTCTACTATTATTTCCATATTAATCACGTTTGATAGATTCTGTTAACCAATTTAATTTTGTATTAAAAGTATCCACTACCTGTGCCTTAGCATAAGTAGTGGTACTCTTTTTTAATAAATCTATGTATCTTTCAGATAAAGATTCAACTAAATTAGCTCCACGTAAGAATTTAATATAATCTACAGTTGTATCATCTATTAAATTATAAATAGTAGTACTACATGTTGTAATAATCTTATCTGAATATTCACACATAGTTATAATATTAGTTTACCTGGTTCAGATATGTTTAATCTAGTTTTAGGATTAAACCCAGCATCTCTTATAAGTTGCTTATGTTTATTTTTAAAAGCTTTAACATACTTCTTATCAAGTTCAGACTTTCTAAACTCTTCATGATTAATATCAACTAAAGAAGGCCAAAGATTTTCTCTATACATGATATCATGTAAAGCATCTTTAGTGTTTTCTCTAATTTCATTAATAGGTCTATTTTCATTGATTCTAAAGGGTACAAACTTACCTTTACCATCAAATTTACCATTTAATAATGAATCTACAAATGCGTTTCCATCATTAAAATTGTTCTTCTTTTTACTCATTTTATGCAGGTTGTTTAGATGATAATACTATTTTAATAGCTTCGTCAATAGACTTCTTATGAATTACATGCATAACACACACTGATTTAATCTCATCAATAGTTATAGATGCTTCACCTAATGCATATTTCAATTTAGCTTTGTTAATTCTAAACTCATCAGATACATTTTGAGGTATAATACCGTCTACAATATTGTTAATTACTTCAACAGGTGCATGAGATAATTCAACCACTAATTCAAACCTAGAAGGTCTTTCTTTAATTGTCTTAGGTATTCTATTCAAGTGGTTAGTAGTTGCCATAAAGCACATATTACCTTCACTCATAGGACTATCTAAGAATGTTAATATATCAGAAGTACAATCTGATTCATCTGGATAGTCATCATCATAATCCATAAGTCTATCAAACTCTTCACAAATGAAAATTAGAGGTGTTTCAGGTGGTCTATTATACATTTGAATAAAATAGTTTGCACTATGTATATCCTCTACATATAATACAATAGCTCCACGCTGTTCTACAACATCTGTGGCTATCATATTAAGTAATACAGACTTACCTGTTCCTGGAGGTCCGTATAATAAGCAATTAGACTTATGTTTAATAGACATTCTTTTATACAAGTCTACAGTAGCTTCTGAAAAGAAGTTATTTAAATGATCTTGTACTTCTTTATATACACCACTGTCAACTTTAATATATGGATTTTTATTTACTTTGTGAAACTCCATGTCAATAATATGGCCCATACCTTTAATAGGTATTGCTCTATACACACCTGCAGGTAAGCACTTAGAGATTATTGATTTTTCTGTAATGTTTGTACTAAAATATTTAGTACTGTCGTCTGTTGCTATATTTCTATACATTTTTAATAATTTAAGAGATTATAATACTTTTGTTTCTTCTGTATATGTTTTAATTTTAAATACATTGATGTCAGTAGCTTCTGTACCTTCATAATTAAAGCCTAATTCAAGGCTAAACTCTGAATTTTTATCTGATATTGATATCCAACTACCTGATTTGTCATCAAACTCATCAACAGTATACTTCTTAGTATCCTCTGAATCATTTTTAACAAGTTGTTGTAGTATTAAGTCTCTTAAACTTACTTTAGGAGTGATTACTTTCTTGCTTCCAGCAAGCTTAGTAACCTTAGCCTTACCTACAGGCTTCTTTTTGGTTTTCATTATTTTAATGTAGATACAATGTATTCTAAGATAGAAGTTAATCTATCGTTATAAGTTTTTTCAGATATAGATACTAAAGCTGATAAATCTAATTCCCATTCAGGTAAGTTAACTCTAATTGAAGATTCTCCAGTTAGTACTATAACTTTAAGTTGTTTATCTTCTTTAACTACCTTATAATAGTCGTTAGAATCAGTATCTTTAAGGTACATACCTTGTTTAACTAAATCTTTAATAGCTTTAGCTTCAAGCTTATGTTTGTCTTCATACAGTTTATGTACTTGATTGTTAATATCTTTAAACTGTTTATCGTAATTAGCTTTATAAAGCTGTTTAATGTTTGGTTTACTTTCTTTTTTCATATTATTCTTTAATTAATGTTAATATTTGTTCATTTGTTAATTCATCATACTTAGGAAAATCATCTCCTAACAGGTAATGACTTCTACCTAAATTGTAAGCTTTTAAAGCTAAACCTGTATAACCATCTATTTCAGCTGAGTTTTTAAAGTTTAAACCTTCATCTTCCCAACCTTCTAAATAGATTTCTAATAATTCACTATCTTTCATATTTATTTGTTATTAATAATACTCTGTTACCTGTTATAGCAGATTAAATCACACATTCTATTGAATATTTGTAATATTCACGCCACAATTCTATAATAATTGCTTTGAGAATCAGAGTATTATAATGTTTCTTTGTATTCTAATTTAGGTTTAGTTATTTGTTCTATTATACCTTGTCTTACTCTAGTAATACCGTTAATTCTATCTATTTGATTATTAGTAAAAGTTAAATAATTTAGTAATTCTTGGTTATATCTTAATATATATTCTAAATTAGAATAAGGGTGCAAAACAATAGAACTCATATATCTTCTTTTAACCAATGAGTGACAACTTGATTTCTAACATCAAATGATTTACCATTAAAAAACGCTTCTAATTTTAGAATGTTATTAAACGCAGTTGTTGTTTTTATTACATATTTACCTTCTTTATCAGGTAATTTATTACTTACTTCTATCCAAGTCATAATTCTTTGATTTTAGAGTACTTTATACCTTCTTTAAGGTCTAATACTTCACCAGTAGTAAAACCATCTAGAATCGCTTCTAAATAGGCTCTATTTGGTCTATTGAGGTCTTCTTGTAATAGTTGATGAGCATATTTAGCTGTATCAAACATAATTATTTCTATCATATTGTTAAATTTAGTTAAATATAAAGCCACAGCTTACTGATAAATAGACCTTTTAAAGCGTATACAGTTGCACTGTGGCTTCTCCCCTCTCTACTTGGTTGTTTTTTAGTCAACTATAGTTATGTTTAGTTTAACTAGTTCTATATCAGATACATCTAATACAATATCATAGTAATTCTTAAAATAGCTTACTAATTGAGGTAATGTTGCTTCATCGTTAACTAATCTAGGTATAGCCCCTGTATGGATATCACCGTCAATTATAGTTATATATTCTTTAGTAGATATTTTTCTTAGTGTTTTTGCCATTTTATTTAAATTTTTAATTTTTAAAATATGTATCTTATTTTATTCCAAGGTATTAGATCATCATGTATTTTAGTCCATTCTTTTATATAATTGTTTTTTAAATAATGTTTATACCTGAGATTATTACCTCCGTATTGTGATATTTTAGATTCTTGAATATCTGGAGTCCATAATAAGTCTTCACCTGTTAAATTATTAATTAAATTGTAAGTATGTTTAATAGCATTATGTGTAAGAAATATAACTTCACACTTAACTATATCTTTATAATCTACATAATCATTAACCATTAAAAACAAATCTTTATAATCTTCTAACCAATTATCATAAACAATAACAGGACTAAAGTTTATATGAACATCATACCCAGCATCTATAAAAGCATCAATAGCTTTTATTCTATCAATTATTTTAGATGTATTAGGTTCTAATTTATCAGATATGTTTTGAGGCATCAAACTAAATCTTATTCTAATCTTACCTTCTGGATTATAACTTATTAGATTTACATTAACATATTTAGTAGCAAATGAACCCATAGCTATAGGATGTTGTTTAAAGAAATCAAATATCTTTTGCCATTCATGATATTTAGAATGTAATGCAAAATCTTCATTACAGGAAATGTCATAAGTAATATAATTAGGATGAGTTTGATTAGGTTTATCTACAACAGCAAACATACAATGATTATTAATTTCTGTTAATATAGCCATTGTATTTTTTGCAATATCTAAACCTTCAGGTTTATATCTTTTCATATAACAATATGAACAATTATATAAACAACCATAACCAAAGCTAGGTGAAATAAAATCAGTTGATCTACCACTAGGTCTAATAATCATAGAGTTTCTAATTACTTTGTTTATCATAATTACATATTTTTATCTAACAATTTAAGAACGTTTAGCCAGTTTTCTTTAGTTTTAAAATACACTTCCATAGTTGTAGCACCGCCTTTATCATTCATTAGATATATATCTAATCCATATAAAGATGTGTCATCTTTGTATGCATAATAACCTTTAAAATCAATTTGATTAAAACAAAAAGCTACATAATTATTTATGTAAACTTTAATTCTACCATTAACTATTTTAAATTTATAAGTATTTTTTTTCATAACTACCATATCTTTTCGGGTGGGGTTAAGTTGTGTTTCATTTTATTTAAGTTTTTCTTTTACAAATATTTCAAATATTTTAACTTTCTCGTTCCTCAATTTGCCCTTTGCAAACCCACATAAATTCAGCAATTAAATTCTCATCACCTTCTCCGTTTTCTTTGTTAATGGCATTTCTATTGGTGGTCATAAATCTGTAATTATTGCCGTTGTGCTTTATGTAGCATAGCCATAATCCATTTTCCTTTTGTGTTATTTTTGTTATTTCGGTTGCCATTTTATTTCGTTTATTTCGGGGTTGACGGATTGCGTATATTGAGATGTTATAAGCCATTTTGAAACAAAATATCTTTTTCAATTTTATCACCGACCAATTTACTAACCACCACTTCTTTTATATTATGGTCTTGGTTAGTTAGTGATATTATTTTAGAAACAAACTTTTGATAATCATCATCCGTTTCTAATGTTCCACAAGTAGCACCTCCGAGAGTTGTTTCAACACGATATGCTCCGTATGGATTTTCAATGTGTATTTCTTCGGGGACTAAGTTTTCAAACTCATATCCTTTGGCTTCATCCTTTTTTAAAAATTCACCATTTTCATCCCTTTTGTAATGGAATACTCTATGGTAGCCACAATCTGGGCAATTGATATATTCTTCACCAGATTTGTAGTAAAAATCGTCTATGCAATTCTCTTGTTTGCATCTTGGACATTCAATGTAATCAATTACGCTTCCCATATTGTTTGTGTTTTAAAGTTCATTAATATTTTCTCCAAAGAATCCTAAAGCTATAAAATAAGCTTCTTGTAGCTTACTTAACTCTTGACTTACTAGAAACTGATACCAAGTACCTGGTTGAGCACGTTTTAAGATGTTTATATCAACTTTCTTACCTTTAAGTACCCAAATACACTGTTCAACCATAAACTGCATGTCAGATTGCTCTAAATAAGTTTGAGGTATAAGTTGTTCTATTTTAGCTTTATTAGCTTCAGTCAACTTATTCATTATTTTTTAATATTTTAGTTAGTTGTATACCTGTTATATCACTATGAGATAAACCTGTTTTAATTCTAGCTTTTATATCTACATTTTTAAATGTTGCTAGATATTCACGTTCAAATTCTGTCTCTGGAAAAATAAATAATCCATCTTTTGTATAATTTGTTATCATAATAACGATTAAATTGTTAATAATTGAGTGAGTTAAAGGATTTAAACCTTTGTCTTATATGAACTAAGCAGGTGTTCATATCTATTCTTACATTAAACTAAACTCACAATGTGTATACCAATAGCATCTTAAGCTGACTGTCCCTATTGGCTCTCGTAACTCAAAGTTACTTCCTTTCTTAGTTTGTACCATAGAGGTTTAATACTAGGAGGCATCTCACTGTGACAGCTTTGATGCACTTTGATTTCTTATAAAAGTTGTAGCTTTCCTGAACTTAAAGATTATCTCACTAACTTATTAATACTATAATTAATGTAAATATCTCTAATATTAATATTATTAAAGCACTTAATAGTGCAATTATATTAACATATATAGGGGATATTAATAACATTTCATAGATATTTTGTAAAGTTAACATTATCATAATAATGATTAATGTTGCTAATAATGTTAATATCATAGAGAGTTAGTTTAATAAGTACTTAGCTTTGTTTAATCTAAATGTATATATCTGAGCTATACTCAAAGTATATATACTTAGTCTTTTATCGTTTATAACTATATTAAATAGTTGTTTATCTTCTATTAGAAGATTTAGCATAGGGTTTGTCATAAAGTTTCTTTATAAGTTAATTTTGCATTAGGTTGATGTATTATTATATAGCTCCCATCTTTAATACCTTCTACTATAGTACTCACAGCAAATATAAAACTATTGCTGTTTATTGTTATATTTTTAAGTCTAACATTATAATAATCTATCGTAATACGGCTATTATCTATAATTTCAACAACCTCATACTTAGTGTTATTATATGATAATTGAAATATAAAACCTACAACAATATCTTTTTTAGTTATCATATGTCATAGATTTAATAGTTTGTTCAATCTGTTTACCATAAACTAATCTCATATGATTACTCCAAGGTATACTATCAGGTATACCACATCTACGCTTAATTCTAAGCCAATCTGGTTCACTATTAACAATAGTTGATGTCTTAGTATCAACTTTGTTATTAGGTTTGTTAGAATCAATATATAACACAGTTAAGAATATAAATAATACAAATATTAAGAATATTATAAAAGTAACTCTATTAGTATGATCATCTAAATCATAAAGTTTCTTCATATGTTAATGTTTTAATTCTTAATATTTCACGTTTAGGATACCATAATACTAATGTACCAGGTTTATAATATTTCCTATCACTGTAATCATCTTCATCTGGACGCCCATTTAAACGCACAAGTATATGCTTTCCACGTATTTCTAATATTTGCGCTTCTACTTTAGTTTTATTTTCAGGATATTCACCGTGTACTTGAAGATCTGCATAATCGTCATTGAACCAATCACAATCATTGTTTGTAACATCTCTTAAGATGACTAAATCGTTTACTTTGAGTTTCATAAT
>Ga0070749_10000119_pt1 | contig 44257 bp, 42 predicted proteins | sample VirMetDEL_Nov_18_FD_75180 | JGI IMG/M metagenome (GOLD analysis project Ga0070749, IMG submission 75180) | Aqueous microbial communities from the Delaware River and Bay under freshwater to marine salinity gradient to study organic matter... | ecosystem: Environmental > Aquatic > Marine >...
TTCCAAAATATTAAAAAAGTTCCAATCACTGCACCTGAAAGAATAAAAATGAAATCCCAAGAAATATTTTTATTCTTTCCCATTTTTCCTTAATCGTGGCTCAGGTGGTCGTTGGTCCAAGAGATAGTTTTCTAGTAATTCTTGTGCCGCTTCTCTGAATGATTCATCGCTCATACCAGCATTCTTCATGGCTAAAAGAATTTCAACTAATTCAGGATCGACAAAAGGTTTAATCCTATTCTTAAGATTATAAACAACCTCAACTACAGCTTCTGTTTCAAATAGCATTAAAAACCTCATGTTTTGTAATTGTCCAATCGCAAGCATCTTCCTCAGGTGGGAGGAAGAATTCAAGATAACGGTGTGTGGGTTCGTACGAAAAATAAAGTTCTTCACCTGTAATATGATTGGTAACCTTATAAATTGTAAATGTAGGCTCTATGTTATGTTTATTAGATTCCATCTAAATATTCCTTAATCTCATCCCAGTTAGTAATAATTCGATCTCTTTTCATTTCAACTTCAACTCCATCCCCGAAGCTTCGTCCAACAATAGTTTCCACATCAAGAGGAACATCCAAGGCCACGCCAAACGTGTGCATCACCGGGTTCTCTATCATATGATAGTGGATGATGTCCAAAAATTCTTCTAGCTCGTTGGGTGGTGATACGCCCTCTAAAGAGTCGTGGACAGTAGCTACAATTCTAGCTCTCATCTTTCTTTTTCGAAGCTCATCATTAATTCCTTTGATTGCACACAAAAGAATATCAGAGGCGGGTGACTGGATCGTGAAGTTAAGGCCCTGCCGGAGTGCTCTTGCTACTACTTTCTTATCAGGTGATCTTACATTATCAAGTTTTCTGCGTCTACCAAAAATAGAGTAGGCATATTCATTTTCTCTAATAAAATTATTAACAAAGTCCATATACCTTGGGACGGCTGGGTATGCTCTGTACCACTTTTGGATTACGGACTCTGCTCTTTTGATTTGGATATTTCGTTTGCGTGCGAGAGTATAAGCTGTTCCTCCGTAGACAACAAGGAATGAGGCTTCTTTAGCGTCTTGTCGTTCATCCGTAGTAACAAGATCAATTGCCTTGTTCTCGCAGAGTGACCCAGAGTAAGAATGAAGATCAACCCCATCAACAAATGCTTTTTGCATATTGTGCTCTTTGGAGATATGAGAGAGCACACGCAATTCCATTCCCGAATAGTCAGTAGTGACAAACACCCAATCATCAGGAGCGCAAAATACTCTACGAACATTGGCAATATCCGATTCTCTAGGAAGAGTATGGAAGCTCACACCCTTCTTTATTTTCTTAGCCTGGTTTAATACATAAGCACCGCAGGAAAGTCTTCCAGAAACAGTCCCATCAAAATTAAACTTGCAGTAAATCTTATTTTCTTCATTAACTTTTAAAGCTTTTTTAGTTCCTTGAATATAGGTCTTGTAAAGCTTACTACTTTTTCTAAGCTCTAGAAGAGACTGAATGAAATCATAAGTTTTGTTCAGATGCTCATCAGTATGCTCCTTAATACGAGCTATACTAGTGCTTCTATCTAATTTCTTTTCTTTCCAGTTCCTAGCCATTATTATAATCTGGTTCGCTTACCTAATCAGCCTCTAGATCATAGTCATTTTCTCTACCTTCACAATAACCACAATCATATCCGGCTTCATAACCACAATTCTCACCACTCTCGTAACCTTCCTCATGAGCTTTTTCTGTCAACAACATAATAAGATCCACTACTCTCTTAAATCTTGAATCTTTCATTTTACTAGGAACTTTCATTCCTGTCTCTTTTAATTTCTCAATAGCTTCTTTTCTAGTTATCATTTTTGCTCCTTTTGTTCATCTCTTCTTCAATATCTTCCAATAGATTCTTTAAACACTCCTCGTTTACAGATGGATTGTCTTCTTCTGTGAAGACAGAGGGATACATTTGAAACCCTTTCTCATCTGTGAAGAGGATCTTTACAATATCATCGTTTGAACCTACGTTATACTTCTGGCTAACTTCCTTATACTCATACAAACGATCCTCGTCGTCTGTGTTTCTATCCTGCAAGTCCTTTCCAACCTCGTCAAGAGCTTTAAGACTTACATCTACACCATTATACTCAATCTCAGCAAAGTCTGGTGTGAGAGGCATAACCAAGTTCTCAATAAGATTCCAACGATCTTGCTTCTCTAGTTCCTCTTTCAGTGTTCTAAATATCTTGAGAGTGAAATATGTATCCCATGCATTTCCGCGAATACACTCTGAGATAGACATATTCTCCCAGTCGAACGATTCCGGGTTAAGAATTGTTAGCATTCAAGCACCTTTAAAAGATCCTCTAATTCATCTTGGATATCACCAAAACTACCATATGAATGTTTCTTTACACATTTAAGGAACTTAGAAGAAACTTCCAATAGTTTATAATAACGTTTATTCCTATTCTCAAGCATATTTATAAACGTTAGAATATCTTCTTTATACTCCTCTGAACTAAAATTATCCTTAGCCAAAGTTGGATGCTCCAGCCCAAAAATAAGACGCTCCACTAAATCTTTAACTAATCTTGTAATAACCCCTAACTCTTTTTCAGACATAATTCCGTAACCTCATCTGCAAAATACTGTTGCGTAACATCCAACAACCTGTTTGGAGTATTCTCATCTACTTCATGCGCTAAGATCGCCGTGTCTATTACATTTTTATAATCCCTAATACCTTCATGAATTAGAAATTTAAGATCAAACTTAGCATTATGAAACACTTTATAATTATTAGGATTTCCCAAAACCGGGCGTAAAAAGTTTTTTATCGAAATAATATCTGTCTCCATTCCACCATCTACTAAATCAGGGTGGAATGGAGAATGCTTATGCCTGAATGGTATTACAAGAGTTTGTATTGGACTTCCCCAGGAAAGGGATATGGTTGTTATAACATTCTTTTTAAAGTCTAAACCATTAGTTTCTATATCAATCGCAATAGCTTCTGTTGTATCAAACAAAAATCTATAATTATCTAAATCTTTAGTGGTCTCCAAAACTTCATAGCTAAATTCAGATTTAGATGTCTTTTGAAGTATATGCCTATTGTAACCATTCCTAATATCTAATTCAAAAAGAAATCTATTTTTAGGTTCATTAATAACCTGGAATGGGTGGAATACAGGGACCACTACACACTCATGCCCATTTGGGGAAGTGTAAGGAAACGACTTTCCTCTCTTAGCATTCGGGCCAGTTAAACCTTTTTTAGCTATCACCATCTCCATTGGGAGAGCGCCACACGCGAAGATTAATTTAGGCTTTATCCTATCTATAGTTGCTTCTACGTGAGTTCTACAGATTTTCTTATCATCCGTTTTCATGTCCTTGGCTTTCACCGTAGGACACTTCACTGAAGCGGCAAACTCGAACTTACACTCCCCTTCTAGGGTTCCTAGAATTTCAACAAGCAGATCTATATCCCGAGCGGAAAACGCAACCTTCTCACCAGTAAAACTACTAGTTTTTAGTGAGTCAGATAAAAATAATACGTCAGCCTCGGAACATTTCTCATAATCTAAATAGCAATGAAAAGGTTTACTTTTCTCTAGTATAGAACACCCTTCACACAAAGGGTTATATTTCTTATCCCTATTGAACACTATTATAACCTATGGGAAAATCCAAGCATTATATTGACAACAAAAGATTTGAATATTTAATAAAACTTTACTTAAAAAATCCTTCATCTTGCGAGGATGAATTATTCAAACTATTTGATCTTCTAATATCTAATATAATCACCGGGTTTAATTTTAGGGTAGAGGCGGAAGATGCTAAACAAGATTGCTTCATTCTAGTCCTAGAAACTCTTACTAAATTTAAACCTTCAAAGGGCAGCGCATTCAACTACTTCACCACTGTTATTATTAATCGTATAAACAAATGCTGGAAGGACGAGAACCGCTACCGGGAAAAGATTAATAACTATATTAGTAGAATGTCCTCATACTATAACCCTAGTTCACTATAGATTAGGGGGATATAATCTGTAATGCGGCGCTCCCCTGTGCTTGACACAGTAACTAAGGTAGGAGCTTTCTTTACATCAAATACCAGGAACGAATGAGGCATATTCATGCTATCAACAATATATAAAGGAATCCCTGTATCATAGCGTTCTTTTATTTCTTCCACTAGATCTTTACAGTAAGGACACCATAGAGACGTATAAAGTATAAAGATACGCTCTTTTGTTTTCTTTTGATTCTTAATTAGTTTGTTTAATGAGTTTTCAGTATCAAGAAAATGGATATAGTTTTGTAATTCTGTGTTAGTCATCATTTGCTTCGGGGATATTAATTACAGGAATTTCGGATTGCTCTGCTGAAGCCTTTTTTTCCATCTCTTCAGCTTTTTCTTTTGCATACTCGATCGCTAGTTGGCGTAAATCCTCATTTATAGATTGGATACCTTTGAAAAATAAAGTTTTGTGGAAATCATCATCAGATATACCATCTGGTTTAGCATAATCTTTGAAATTCTTAAAACTTTCCGTCTCTTCTTTACTCAACTTAATTTGAAACTTCATACGTCCTCTTTTTCTCTCAACTACTTTTATATCCCAACCAACACCATTGGTTTCTTCTTTATTTTCACTCATTATGTCCTCGTCGACCTATAATAGACCTACTATGAGAGATGTCTTCGATAAATCTAAAATTAATCCCCGTAAGCAGAAACGTGTAAACAGTAAAGTGAAAGGTAACTCATTTGAACGAAAAATCTGCAAATTACTAAACTCTAAGTTTAACACCAAGGAATTCTGTAGAAGTCCTGGTAGTGGGGCTTTTGGTACTACTCATAATCATTTACCTGAGGAATTTAAAGTGTATGGTGATTTAATTACACCTAAAAACTTCAAATTCATTATAGAGTGTAAGAAAGGTTATAATAGCGAGTCCATCGGCAATTTTTTCAAGCCAAACAGCCAACTGAGGAAATTTACCCGACAGGCAGAAAAAGACGCCAAAAAATCAGGCCGTGAGGCTATGATAGTATTTCAACAAGATAGAAGTTTAATATTAGTTATAACTAAAGAAAATACATTTCCTAATACACTAGAACATATAACTTATAAAGATAAATCTAATTCGTACAACATTCATATTCTTGATGATCTTCTTTTATTAGATAATTATTATTTTTTTGAAGGATGTTATTAAATATTTTATAGACTTCGGTTAGAGCTTCACTAATTACAGAGTTAGATTGCAAAGAAGAATTTCTAAGGTATGCATCATTAGCAACTACATGGGTATAAATATCTTTACCTTTCCTCAACCTTAACACATTAATTCTATTTTCACCTTGGGAAAGGAAAATATTTTTATCAGTGAACGAGACATCCCAAGATCCATCCAGCATTCCTCTGATTGCAGTTTTAAGCATGTCATTATGATTAACAATATGAACTTCACCCTTAACGAGATTAGCAGCATCCCCCATAAACTCAGGATTATCGCTCCCAGCTATGGCTATTATCTCAGATATGGTGTTTTTAGTGGCTGGACCAACTACCCCTTGATTACGTTCTTTCTTTAAATCATTGTGTCGTTTTACATTTGTCATGTATCTTACAAGTTTATGCTTCACTTGGTCAGCATAACTTGGTTTATTAGGATCTAAATCTTCTAAATCTCTTAAAGTTTTTCCTACAATAGAATTTAAATCTTGTCGTTCCTTATAAGTATAATTATCTTTAAGTGCATTAACTAAATTGGTTTTAATATCTTCAAGTGGTTTAGTGAATGTTTCATCACCGTTATTGTCAATAACCTTAGCCTCAAGAGGGAGAGTTCTTATTGATCTACTAATATTCATTAGTTTATCATGATACTTAGCAGAATCCTCCCACCAGCTCTTTGTGTCTAATTGGCCCAGATCTTGTAAATAGGAGTTCATAAAGGATTCAATTCTTGCGCTGTCCATCGCATCATTGCTTTCCCACTCTCCAGTCGCGAGCCCTTTTAAAACATTATTAACCCTGGTCATTGAGTTCTCACCAAATTTGTATCCCTTTGCCGAAGTATAATTTTTGAGTCCAACTTCATTAACCCAAACAGTATCTTTGTCAGAGCTAATGACACCGGCTTTCAAAGCTGCTGATAGCATTTCAGGCTTGTCGTTGAATGCCAATGCGGCAACCATTGGTTTTGGCTTTGGATTAAGAATTCCGCTCCTAGAGATGCCTTTAATCGCTTCTTCCCTATTTCCCCAAATCTCTAAGACATCAGTGGATTTACCTACACCAGTATCACCACCAACTCTAACAATGAGATCGGGGTTTCTAATTCTGATTGAATCGCGTGCTCTGTTTAGAAGACCAATAACTATATTTTTAGAATCTTCACCAAAATATACAGTTAACTCATTTAGTAACTCAGCATCCTCAACACTAACCCCTGCTTCACCCATTTGGAAAGCATTGACCCAAGAGGCGTGAGCTTCAATTATATGCTTTTGGTAGGCTGCGAATTTCCTTAGACGTAATCTGGCTTCCTCGCAAATACCATCTACGTGAGGAAATTTACGACACAACTCTAACATGCTTAGAGGTTCATAAAGCTCCTCCAGGTTGGTGCTTCTGAACCCTGACATTGAATCGTGGGCTTTAATGAATTCGAAATCATCAAACTTTGTATCAGGGAAGAACCCATCCAAAAGACCCTTAAGAAATTTAGTATTGTCACTAAAAATAATTCCTTGGTCTGAGTCGCCCTTTGCTTTAAATGCAACATAACCTTCTTGGGTTACCACAACCATATTTTTAATATTATCAGCATCAATAGGAGAAATTTCATCTTTAGTTAATGTTGACATGAAATCATTAAAAGTTTCTGCAACACCTTCTACAAGTTCTGGGCTGACTGGTTCTTTTGATGCTTCAACAGATTGAACTTCGTCATCTGTAATTGCTACTTTTATTGTGTTAGTATTGTATAATTGTCTCTCAAAAGATTGTGGACTTTTACCTAGGAAATGGGTGATTATCTTTTTGCAACTTTCACCGGCAATCTTTCCTTTAAGGGTTTTTAGCTTACTACAAATATCGTCTTTTTTGGTTTCAAGATTTTTGAAAATTTCAACAGTTCTGTCAGTAGCTCCCTCCAAAGCAATAGTTTCACCACCCATCACCCTGGCGTTAACATCTCCTACCGGTGAGGAAGTCTCCCCCTCCTCAGAAAAATAGTTAACAAACTGATTCCACCCTGCACCGTTTAGAACTCGTCCACCTGAATCTAAGATATTAACATTGTTTAGCTTACCGCCGGCACCATTAACATAATATTTACCTTTTTTAGTAAATGTTATTGTGCCCGCAGACTGAGCAGGATTTCCTATAACTTGCCCAAGAGGAACTGTTTGGCCTTGTGGGATGGACTTTAGGGCATCCCTTGCCATACGTTCTAAATTAGCATCCAGAGCAGCTTCAGTAATATGGAGAATTTCATATTCTCTAATAATATCAGCGAAAATATTCATTACCATATTATAGCTAGTCTCTAGCTAGGATTTTATGTTTGAGCAGTCTGTTCCATAAAGTCGAATCGGAAAGTTACTTCAATAGTATGAAACTCATTTGTGGAATAATTACGTTCCGCTGGTTTCCAAGATTTAGGATAAACTCCATAATATTCTACAGAAGAGTGGAGCGAGCGATCGTGGTTTAGTTGAATAACTGACATTCGATTAATTTTATTATCACCATCCCCAAGGTCACCAGTCAGGGGATTATAAGTTCCTTTAAACCATTCCCATAAAGATTTACCAACATCGTCCTGAATAAGATTGTCAAATGTGATTGTAATCTCATCTTGAGAAACAGTCCCTGGGTAGTAAACCTTATCGTTGATGCGTTGAACCGTAATATCGTCAACACTCATCCCAGCAGGACTAAACTGCTTAGCAGCTAAGCGATAGATACGATCGTCTAGCTTTCCCCTGAATTCAACCTCGAATTGGTATGCACGTATTGAATCAAGATCTCTTGATATAACAGGGAGATTTCGATCACTAGGCTGGTCCGCCCTGAAATCATCTCTGTAGTATAGTTTCTTTGCCATTATAGATTACCTAGCTGTGCAGATTGATTTGTTAAGTTTAACTCAAAAATGATAAACTCTGCTGTTTTAGTTGGCTTGACAAGGAGTTTACACCAAAGTTGGTTATTATCAATTCTTTCAGGAGTATTTGTTGTCTCATCACAAACCACTCTGAATTCTGTAATTCCTCGTTGCCTCTTAATCTTATCTAGAACTGGGTTAACAGCAGCCTCTAATAAGTCCCAAGTGAATTCATCATTTGGTTCAAAGATAAATGGACGACCAACAGCTCTTGTTACCTTAAATGTTTGGATTACTAATCGCTTTACATTTATTCTATCATCAGCAGCAGGAGTTCGTTTTGAAGTTCTCTGCCCCCAAATTACTATTCCTTCTTGTGGGAAATTCATAATTGGGTTTATAACATTTCCACCACTATAAAGTGAGTCAGCGTCACCTTGGTTAAGAATTACTTCCACTGAAGATGGTTTAGTTAGTCTACCCCTCTTTGAGCCTGCTGGTGCAAACCATGGGTAGTAATTAGCATCAGTATAAACCATTTGCCTTGCGGCATAAATTACTGGATCATACCAACGATCCTGGGATGCAAAGACATCAAATGTCTGGACCCAGGGCCAATAGATAGCTGCGTAGGATGAATTTATAGATGCATTTCTACTGTCAGCAAAGCCATTATGCCAATCGATAGCCGCTTGTGTACTCCCAACTCCATAAGGAGGAGACAGGAGTGCGATGAAACTTTGTGTGGATTCAGCTAGAGTCACCAGAGCATTTTGTGTTGCCTGGGTAGAGATTCCAGGAACAGCAGCAATACTGATATTAAGAAGCTCGTTGTCAAGAGCTTGCATCCCAGTCTTTGGTGTGGATGCTTGGGACCCAATTAAAGCAGTGTCCCGGTCAGCAGCAGAAGATCCAATTCCACTATTCCCACCTGAGAAGTTCGTGGTTTTAGCCAAGGCTTTAATGAATCGAGGATTGAAGTTCTTCCCAATTCTACCAGATGAACCATCGCCAAGTCGCCCATATATCCCAACAATCCCAATTGTTGAAGCAGTATCAGCAAAGTAAGTAGCTTGGGATGGAGATCCAGCGTCAGCCCCGGAGAAGAAGAGTGAACCTTGTATAATCTTAGACTTAAGATTAGCTGTGAAACTAGTATTAATCTTATTCTCAATAAAGTCTTGTGCAGATACAAGTGAGCATTTGAAGCTTTCCTTTAATGCCCCATTGTCATTAACTACTACATTAAAATATGGTCCGGCAAGATTTTGTATAGTAATACTATTACCACTAGTATCACCATTAGTTTTTGTCCCACCGTTATAGCCCGCACCTGGGTATAACGATTGTGCTACATAACCTAACCCACTTGCTCCAGTTCCTGAGAAAGAAATACCATAGGTAGTAGTAAGAGAAGTCGCTGCTAGTGCTGACGCCTGGCCCGCATTCGCACCACTAAATTGTAGTGGGGTTAGAATATCTAAGAGAGTCCAAGTAGCAGTTGAGTCATAAGCAGATACACTAATCTTTGCGCCTGAACCTGCGAAGTTTCCAACAATAAAACCAGTGCTGGTTGTTGCGCTGTCAAAATAAGCACCAAACTTATCAGAATCTCTAGTTCCACCAATTGCTTTAGCTAGCGCCATTCCCTGATGGCCAGATGTCGCATTTACAGTTCCTGTGGCTATATGAATTATTTTTGGGTTTGCAAACTGTTGAACTCCATCATTGTCCCAAACTTGCACTTTGAGTGCCAGAGTAGAAGTAACACCATAAGATCCCGCACAAACTTCTAGTGCTGGGCAAGACCCAAACTCTACTACTGAGGAAGCATTAGCTGCCGTAGTTTCATCCGCTGCTCTTACAAAATAAAGGGAGTTTGTAGACTCAAGAATTTCAATGGCACCTTCAAGTGCTTGCCCAGGGATAGCCTCCATAGGCTCACCAAATGTATCAATTAAAGCCTGTGGACTAGTAATTAATGTTGCAACATTGGTTGGGCCTTTTGAAGCAAATCCTACTAATCCGACTACTGACGAGTTGATTACAGGTGCATATTCTGAAATATTTTTTTCTATGAAAAAAGTATCAGGACTTAGAAAGTTTGGCATTAAATCTCCTTAACCAATCCTCAGAATTCTACGTTTCTGTAGATTGCGTATTTGCTCTGTCACGTATGAAGCTGGTACTAGAATATGGCTTCTTGGAGCTAGCCAATGGGAATCTGACCCCTCTGGTGTGCTCACATATATTTCCATCCCTTGACCTGAAATGTTTGTAATTTTTGTTAAATCAGGAGGTATAAATTCTTTTTTGCTCTTCATAATAATATCTATTCTATTTAGTCCTTAAGTCTTACTAATCTTAGTAAAAAATTACCCTGTCCTTATTTCTAGATCGAATACAACCTCTTCTATTTTGCCCGTAGAAGTTATTTTGTAGATTGGATATGGGATGTATGTCTCCACATTTACCGTGAATGTTTTAACCAAGGTTCTATCCTCCCCATCACCTGTATCATAAGTATAACTATCTTCTTCCTCAGTCAAAAATACTTGAGTGTGATCGTGGAGATCGGTCTCCAGGTTTAAACTTGGGTTGAATAATTTTCTAATTTGTGGAGAAATTTCATTTATATCTTCAATATACTTACCCCATAGTGATATTTGAAAAATAAAATCCATAGCTTTCGGGGCTAAACTTATTACTCTCTCCGCTCTCTGGGTTTTATGATTCCACCATTTTTGAGACTTTACAACAGGAGCGAAATGTCGTCTTTCTTGGGATTCAATACTTTCTATTTGATAAACGGAAATTAGAGGGAGTATTATTGCGTTCTCTTGGAAGATCTCAGCTATTGCTCTTTCAGGAGCACCATAAATAGTTTTCACTTTTATTACTTTATTGTCCTCTGAAAGATAATTAAAATCTAAAACATTAATAAAAGACTGAAGAATTTGTTTATTAACTTCTGTAAAATCAATAGAATTCTTAGACATTTCAATCAGTTGTTCTATAATTATACTTGATACTGCCATTAGTCCTCGTTAATAGTTTTACTAGAGAAAGATTCTATTAATCTAAATACCACTTTGTGATATGATGAGGGTGCCGATGCTCCCCCAGCCCCAACTGTTGGTGTCAGAATATTTAGAACTAGTGAAAGTGGTGAACTGATATTAATCGTAGAGCTAGAGTTTATTGAATCATATTGTTTTATAGAAAGATTAAGTGATTGTGAGTTTAAACTTGGCGATACTTCTTCTGTGGATGTTAAAGTTGACAGGACTAAGGTCATTTTATTAGTTTGACTACCAACCTCAGTGTTAGCTGTTTGGGAAGTTAAGACTAATGTGAGAGTTGAACTATTGCTCTCTATACCTGAATCTGGGGTTTGCGGTGCTAGGACGAGTTGGAGAAGATTAGCATTAACATTTTCAAAAGACCCAGATCCAGCGGTTGCTGTTAGTATAGCCAGGGTTAAGGTTAAACTACCTGTAGTATATTCTATATCTTCGTCTGCTGAATTCTGAGAAATTGATAGTGCTTTAGTATTAGCAGTATAGCTAATTTCTTCTACTGCTGATTGTAGATTTAGGGTGATCGCTTGGCCATTTACAGTATATTCAACCCCGCCATCTGATGTTTTAGGATTAATATTAAGACTTAAACTATTTGCATCATAATCAATTTCTTCAGAACTAGAATTTTGTGTAATAGTTATTGATTTACTATTAACTACGTAATCTATTTCTTCAGTTGCTGCTTGGGAATTTATAGTTAATGATAAGGTATTTGCATTAGATCCAATATCGGATTCCCCGTTTGCTAAAATCGATAAATTAAGATTTAAGTTGGAAGGTGTCCCTGTTATTTCTTCTGTAACCGAAAACTGAGCTAAATTTAGAGATAAAAGTGCCGCTGATTCTTCTACTAAAGTAGTAGAATCTGGTAATGATAAACTTAAACTAAGTGCCCCTGCTGTGACAGAATAATCACTAGTAGAAACAAGATTAGGTGTGTGTTTAACTCTTCTAGAATAAGCAGGGACAGGTGGTTGATCTCCAACTGATTGGCTTGATCCCACGTTGCTGAAATTATTTCCGTTCCCTGAGTGATCGACTCCACAACCTTCTATAGTAGGTCCGTGCATTGGAAGAAAGAATTCTACACCATAGGTATGCTTCCATAAATTTATCATCCTACTAGGATTTTTACGATAAGCATGGATCTGATTTACAGAGAGGGAGGCATTGACATAAGCTATATAAGCCATATCTCCATCCCATTCGTCGTACTCGGTGCTACGTGTTCCCAACCAAATAGGTGTTGCTAAATTTGTAACATCCCCTCCATGAGTGTGGTCGTCTTGAATCCTTAAAACATCCCCATTCATATCAAATATATTAATATGAATATCATTGGCAATATTATCGCCATCACACATTACAGAAAGAAGAAACCAGGTGCCTTGAGTATAAGAAAGACTTCCCCCATTCTGAAAGCTTCCACCTATGCTAATTGTAATAACATTGCTAGTGCTTAAACGACAGTAAACTTGGTTATCACTCTCCCCGGCATCAGCTTTATTAAAAAAGCAACGATCATCACTGGATACATCATTTATACGGTAAAAACCTAACCAAGTCCATTTTTTACCCCGCTCAAAACGAGCCGTGGTAATATCAGGCGAGTATAAAGCATCCTGAGGGTTACCTGTGTCGTCATGCCAGCTCACGGCCCCTCCTTAACCTGGTGTGTATTCTAGATATGCGTCAAATACAATAGCAGCGGCAGCCATAGTGTCGGCTGCGTCCGCCCCCTCTCTTGAAAGAATAATTAACAAATTATCTCCTGCCACGAAATTAGCTCCTGCTGGGGATGTCGTCTGAGCCCTCAAACGTTCGTGTGCAGCGGAAGGGGCAGCATCAGTAACTTCAAGCTTTTCCTGAGTAGCTGTCGTGTCAAAAGATTGAACATCATTACCACTAACAACAAAATAAGCAACAGCCCACCTGACATTTCCTGTTGTTGCTGTGGAAGTCCAAACTATAGAAAACTCTGCACCTGAACTATAATCATCAGGAATTCTGATATGGGCAAAAGCTTGGTCATCTCTTGCTGAGTCGTTGAATACTAAAACTTCGGCTGGGAAAATATCATTAGTATCTTTTACCCCGTAAGATTCAAAAAACACGTTTCCACTAGCGTCGGGGATACAGTGATCTAGAATACTAACATGAGCCATGGTTTACTCTCTTCTAAATTTTGAGAGAAGCATATATTTAACAATAATTCTTTTTTCCTCTACAGTTAAACCAGATTTAACTCCATTAATAACTGAATTAAGCCCTGGCTTCATTGTATTATCCATATAGTCTTCAATCGCTTGTAATATTGCATCAACTTCAGATTTAGTCCATCGGATTTCCAAAGAAACCCTAGCTAAATCCTGTCTTAACTTTACTAATTCATCCGAAGTTAAAGTTGGCATATTAAGACGCTGCAATGGTCATCAGTCCGGACCCGTTCCAGTTAATAGTTAGAGTTCCGTTTGTAACTGTAGTAGTGCCAAAATCAAAAACACCAATTACAGGTGAGTTAGCAGCACCAGTTCCAACTCTTTCCCAAACTAATGCATACCTTGTGCTATGGGTGAAGCTTGACCAAGATGGGTTAGCTGTAGAATCAAAAGTAGTGGTTGATCCAGGCCCTGTTACAGTGACCGCATCGCCATCTGAAATAGTTAAGCCACTTGTAGTATAACCATTAGCATTTGGAAGTTCTACTGCTGTGTAAGCATCGTAGAAACCAGCAGTAACATTAGGACCCGCCGTTGCATCTAGTAAAGCACAATATAAATCAGCAGTAGAAAGGTCAATTTGTGCTCTCATAAGAGCATAACCTAGATTATCAGGAACGACATCAGCCATTATTTATCTCCAACTTTTTGCGCAAATGGTCTAAGGATCAATGTTCGTGGTGTTACAATAACACTTGTTGTGGGGTTACCATCTTTATCTACACCTTTTATAATGGTTTTACGAACACAATTTGGATCATCTACTTCAATGATTTTTTCATCTTTATCTGTCATAACATCCTCTTACTTTATATAGTTGAAGTTTGGTAGGTAAATTCTCCTAAATTTTCTCCATCAGGAATTTCCAAGACTTCAAGATTAAGTTGTTCAATTTTACCCGTAGAAGTATACAAAACTTCTGGGTATCTTATCCACCCCTCTACAGTAAATATTATTCTACATTTAAGGTCTCTATCAGAACCATCATCCGGGTGAAAATCGCTTTCGTTTGCTATTTCAGAGATGAAACCATGAATTCTCCCCTCGTTAGTCCAGACCTCCAAAGAGGGCGTAAACTTTAGCATTATCTGATTTAGGACTTGATCGTAATCTGATTTATACTTTGTCCAAATACTTAATGCATAAGTAACATCTACTGGTGTTGGAGCGAAGGATAAAGCTCTCATCGCTCGCTGCTTTTCCTTGTGCCAGACTACTCTATGGGTTAATATGGGCTCATATCTTGATCTATCAGAATTAGATTCTGACTCCATCTGAGTTAGACTCATTATGGGGAGTATAATATTAGTTTCTCTTTTAGACTGTGCCCTGCTGGGAAGACCTTGGATAACCCTTATAGGAATTAATTTATTTTCTGATGATTTTATTTTAACATCAGAAAATAAAGTTAATAGTTCTTGTGTTATTTTTCTGTATATGCCAAATGAGAAATTAGATTTTGAATAATAATCATAAAGTTTGGCTTGAGCTTCTTTTTGTAGATTTGCTATTGAACTGCTTGTTTCAACAGTATCAAAAGCTTGTGGGTTATAAAATACTTCTACTAAAGTTCCACTAACCATTTCCTCTACCATAACCTCCTAATTTATCATCAGTGGTATCAAGTAAAGTAGAGTCTTGGACATCAGCAGAATCACGAAGTAGTCTAGCGTAACAATTTAAATGATAAACACCATAAGCTTGGAATTCATCTTCTTGAACTTCAAAGATTTCATACTTCTGCTCCTGGAAAGCGGGCTTGATAATATCCCCGGAGTGAGGTCGCCTATTTATTGCTTGCTCTATGTAAGTTAGATTAAATACAAATATTTGGTCATTAGAAATCTCTATACCGAACTGTCCTAAGTTTTCTTCCAATGGACTTGGATCGTAGTGTCCATAAACAACAATCGGATCTTTAGCAATTAATTTATTTTTTGCCTCCATATAAACAGAATCGAAATCTTCTCCCCTGTAATATTTATAGTAATACAATTTTGACCCTGATAGTCGAATTAATTCCTCATCTACCAAATTAAGTAAATTTAAATCTTCACTAAGCGGGTCAAATAAATTTAACTCACTCTCAGGTATCGGCGGAAGTTTTGGTAACTTCGTAGTTACTTCGTAATTCTTTTTCTTAGACATTAGAATGTACTAAACATTGGAGGCTCCTCTATAGCCTCTATAAGCTCCTGTAAGAGAAGTTCTTTCTCCCTAACACTCTCCTCGCGAAGTTCAGGACCGTCCAATACAGTCCCTCCTCCTGGGCCTGGGAGGCTCTTATGCTTGCCAAGCGTCCTGCCAAGAATTCCTTTACAAATCGCGAGTGTATATCTCTGCAACCAGTTCAAATAATACGGATGCATAGTCTCTGAATCCAATGCTCTGTAAACAATAACGACAGGTTGTGGGGTAATAACAGGAGTAGGGGTTAATTGAATATACTTACCATTAACTACATCGTAAGCACCTTCTTGGGATAGAATCTTACGTATTTGCTCCATATGTTGTTGTAATAGATAGAATTCTCCTACATTAAAATCTTGGAAAAGATAATTATCTTGGAAGTATTTAATAAAGAAATCAAATTCTAAAGTTCCCGCTTGTGCTTGGATAGATAACAAACTTTTCTTATAAACCACATACTCTAAATTATGGATCATAAATTGAGGAATTTCATAAACATTGATATCAGCCGATGCATTAAAAGCAGCGAATTGCCGAGTCCACCTTGGCGCTCTATAGTGAAGAAGAGATATGGCCTCGTCTATTGCAGTTTTAATTTGGAATGGGACTAGTTCTACTCTAACCACAGGATGCCCTAAATGGGCTAATACATAATCATTAATTCTTTGTTCAGTAGGATTGAATTCTCCTACGTCAAAACCTTCATTTCTATTAAGGGAAGAAGGATTAATATCACCTGAAGCTTGGTAGTGGTGAAGACGATCCCCTCCATACTCACCAAACGATGATCCATATATTTTAACCTGTGGTCTTGCGATCGCCATAAAAAGTTACCTCATTAGTATATAGATACAAAAATACCCTCGAAGGAAAAATCCAACGAGGGTATTTTCTGTAATCCTAGTTAGGATTAGTATCCGCCGTATGCCTTTTCGTCGGCTTCGGTTACCCGCTTGAATGGGTCAATTAGGATGTTTTCTGTGGTTCCAACGATACGCATGATCCGATAGAATCGGTTCTTTGGTTGGATGGCAGCCTTACCATAGCGGGTAAGGATACCTTTTCGTGGTTGCCAACTCTCAGGATCTGGGATGGTTGGTAGTTGCTGGAGTGGGATATATGGGCAGTAGATAAATCCACCATCCATTGCGTTGTCAGGCTTGTATGCCATAAGGATTTCGTCCTCAGGCCAGAGAGGATCTACATAAAGATCATACTTCCCTGCAAACTTACCCTTAAAGGAGATGTTTTTACCCATATTTGATGGGCCGTCTCCCTCAGCTATACCGCCTTCTAGTTTAGCAGCGGACTCTAGCATAGCTGCTATAATTGGTGAGGTAACAAGAACTGTTCCCGGACCACGGTGAGTAGTGCGGTAAATATCTTGGCTCATCATGTTAAGAGCAGCTAGGAGGTTAGCATAGCGGTGACCCATGTGTTGGGCTGCCATACCTGTGGTGAATGAAGTTGTGGTTAGGTCAACAATCCAAACGTTTGACCCGGCTGCACTTTCGGTTGGGATACCAGTGAAATCATACTCGAAAGCTGTCGCGGCAAATCCACCGGTCTCATTTGGACCATTACCGCCAATGTCTCCAAAGTTGTTGGAGTTAGCGTTATCTAGTGAACTCTCCCACCAACCACCGGCACCATTGGTTAGGTTTGTGATACCACTTGGGTTGTAAGCGATCATTCGGAGATCTTCTAGAAGCTCACGATCGATCTCAAGGCTTACTTCCTTACTTAGAAGGTCAGTAAGTTCTTTCTCAAGATTGATGTTATGGTAGGCTTTAAGATCTTGAGTAGCTTCGATTGTCCAAAGGGCACGCATCTTACGAGTACGGGCCTGGACTGGTTGCTGTTGGATCTGTAGGGAGATCTCAGGAATTGATGTCCCTGAAAGACGCTCACCACCTGATACTGACCAACCGAGGATTGTCCCGGTATCTGGCCAGCTAGCAATCTTACCACCAAAGGTGGTAGATGGCATACCAGCAGAAACTTCTAGTAAAGCACTAAGATCGATTGGGCCGGTCACACTAATATCAAGACCAACACCATCACCACTGTTCGACCCACCAATACCGTGGTTAAATTGGCCAGTACCACCTGAAGTATCAGGTGATAGTTTAGCACGAGAACCAATGTCCTCATTGATTAGACCACGATAAGTAAGATTAAACTTACTATAGATGTTCTGTGCTGTGCTTCCGTAGTGTCGTGTATGGCCTACATAGAAGATCTGGCTTACAGGACCTGTCATTGGTTGAACGCCGACAAAGTTCTGTGCAATAAGATTGGGATAAACCCGACGAACGAGAGGGAATGCAAACTTCTGGAAAGTTCCTAGCTTACCAACTGTAGTGGTAGCAGTCGTAACAGCGGCCTCATCAAGACGCTCAGCTACGACGGCTTTAGCTTGGTTTTCAAGGAGCGTTGCGGTTACCTTACGGGTATATGGATCATTAATACCGTCTAGAATAGGTTCCCACTTGTCTAATAGCTCTTGTGAGCCGCCAATATCGTACATTTTTTTCCTAATTTATACTTAAATCTATGATCTCTTCTGAGAGAAGATCATTATTGTTTTTGGAGACGACACCTTTACCTTTTCGTGGGTCTCCACCATTAACTGAACTAACAACTGCGCTTTCCGAAGACTTAAAAGGCTTTGGAGAAGTTTCCTTGGATTCGTTAAGAGCTTTTTGTGTGCCCTTAAGTTCCTCTTGGAGAACTGCAACTTTTTTGGCCAATGCTTTAATTGTGGTTGAAAGTTTCTGGTTCTCTTCAAGAGTTTGGTTATACTCTTCGACTAGAATTTCATTTGCTTCTTCAAGAGTTTGAGCTTCTTTAGCAATATTAATTGCTGCGTGATTTTCATCCTCTTCCGAAAGTTCTACTGACATAATCCCACGGATCGATTCAAAAAGTTGAGCATTTCTAAATACTGGATTTTCTTGCTCAAGTTCTTTTATCGCTTGTTCTTTCAACATATCAATATTAGTTCGCATGAAAGCTAGAACTTTAGTATTAAGATTCTCAACCTTTTTCTTAACAGACTCGGTTACTATAGTTTCAACCAAAGTAGCGATCTCAGTAATAGTTTTTTCTGAGAGCCCTTCGGGTAGTAGCGAGGCTATTGATTTGAGATTTTTCTTCATGAATTATTCCTACTAAACTTATCTATTGTAATAACTTTAAGAAAGTTATAAATTTTCAAAAAAAATTAGTCTTTTTTCTTGTTTCTTTGCTTCAGCTTATCTAAAAGACCAGGATTCTTTTTGTTAAATCTCTTTTTGGCACTATCAATTGCTCTGTCATGTTTATCAATAGCATCATAAGTTTCTGGTTTAACTTCAGTATTCCCCTTAAACTTCTTAACCATTGCTTTGGCGACTCGTCCAGTCCTTTGCAAGCCTGCTGAGCCTTCTTTATATAATTTTCTTACTAATCTACTTTGTTTTTGTGTTAAATCAGAACGAGTTTTGTTCTGGTGATTAACAGCATCGTCTTCTTCTTTACTACCAGGAACTGTCTTTCTGACAGCAGCGTTAGCTTTTTCTAATTTTTTATGTGTTCCTCGTGCTTTTCTCCTAGAATTTTTAATACCTGCTGAGCCTTCATTGAACTTCTGTCCACTAGGATCACCTTGAATCTTTCCACGACGACGAAGATCCTTAACTCTTTTCTGAAGTGCTTTTTCCCTGCTATCGCGGTCAGCCTCTGGGTTGTTCATAACTTTGAAGTTACGCTCGGATTTCTCCTTACCCTTTTTGGTTTGGCCTCGACGAACCTTGGCAGCAGCAACACGTTTTCTTACTTTATTAAGATCCACAGACTCTAGAAGGTTAAGACCAGAATCATCCTCGTCCATGTAATCTTTTAAAGCCTCTTTAAGCATTGTAAGAAATACTTTCTCACCTAAGACTTTCTTATAAGCACTTTCAATTTTCTTTTGATTTTCTACTGATTCAGTTAAACCTACAAAAGCACCTTCAACACTAGGGTCAGTAACAAGATCCCATGTCTTTACATTTAGATCTTCATTAACCTCTTTCTTACCTGGGAAAGCTTCTGATTCTTTTAGAGAGCCGAGAGCCCGGGATGAAATACCAAGTTCAACACCATCACGAACTAGTGCTTGTGCTACTTGACCAGCAGGAGTTGAAAGAAGTTCTAATTCTCCAATTACCTCATTACCTTCCATTCTAAGATCTGTAATCTTATGAGAAGCATTTGATAATTTAACTACATCATAATTTGGATGATCTAATTCACCTACTAAACGATTTTCTTTAATTAGATCTTGTAATTTCTTTACTTCTCGCTCAAGTATAGACTTTGGATAAATACGATTATTCTGATTTGCTTCATCAGCACGTTGGAATGTGCCACGGAGTTTCATTTTACCAGTAACTTTGTTTTCAGATATAATCTGAAGATTACTAAGTGGATAGTAGTCTCGTAATAGTTGCATTAATTTCTCCCGAATCTTCCTCTGAACTTATTCTTGAAAGCTGCACCTTTTGTGGTTAAAGCTTTCGAACGATCGTGACCGTGGCGAACTAGAGTTCGTTTAGCAAACTTTTTAACTGAATTAAAATCAGCTCCTGTGGTCAGGTTTTTAGCACCAGGGGTGAAACCCTTAGCAGTTTTGTTCCCGACTCTCTGTTCTTTATCTTTACCCCAACCGCCTGCTGTTATCACGTAGAGACGATCGGATTCTGTGGTGGAAAAAACTTCCCCTACTTTTCCGTGCTTAAGAGCATCCATAATACTTGAATAAACTTTAGCTTTAGATTTCTCAGCAGAAACTTTACCTTTATGCCTACCCTTTGAAGACTCTACACCTTTAAAGCGACCTTCTTTAGAGCCCCGACCACTTTCAGCTCTGCTCTCGTTAATGAAATCCGTAATATCCATTACTTTAAGTAATCCTTTAATGCCTCAGCAATTATTTCAGCCTCAGTCATTTCCTTAGTTTTCTTCTTTTTAGTTTTCTTCTTTTTTGGACCACAAGCTTCTTTCGCAGGACCGGCCATGTTTACACCGATCATACCAACTGTGGTCATTTCATTTACTAATTCTTTTACAGATTCAGTAATAGTAGTAAGTTGTGATATAATTGATTGAACTTTTTCTTCTAAAGAACCTAATTCTTCAACCTCTTCAGTTTCTTCTTCAATCTTAGTCCTTGTTATTCTTTTTCCTGTAATACTTTCTACAAGCTCATCAGGAACTTCAATATCTGACACGTCTGGAACATAATTAGGTTTTGAAATTTTAGTGGTATTGGATAAATCGGGGGGTGGCGCTTTACCTTCCAGTATAGACTTCTCCTCCCCCATAAGTAACTTTTCTACAAAATCTGTTACACTAATATCTGGTAGTTCCTTATCTGCCATTACTTCTCACCACGAATCTCTTTGCTTCGATCGGCCATCCCAGCACTTACGCTCCGATACCCAGCTTTCTTCATTTTCTCCCTACGAGCTTTTAATTTTTTAGCTTGTGTAGGATCGCGAGCTTCTTGGTCAGCCATTTTTTGGCCTATCCTAAAAGCTTGTTGTGTTTTTTGCATTGCTGTTTTTTCGGCTTCACTCAGGAAAGTCTTCCGAATCGTCAGATTCATCATCCTCAGATTCGGTCTCCTCGTTGAGTTCTTCCAGGACAGAAACAATACGATTAACACATTCTAGAATAGTGTCATCATCTAGTGCTTCAGTTAGCGGTGCCTGGCACATTGGGCAAGTATGTTCTTCAACTACTACTTCTTCTGCTGCTTCAACATTAGACTCATCAAGCTTTTCCTTAAGTTCAACTTTAAGGTCAGCATCTTCCCATCGGCAGCCCTCTATAAGACTCTTAACAAAGTCTTTATCAATTGTTACGTGATTCATTTTTATGATACCTCTAGGTTATGTAGTATTCCCTAAAAAGAATTTTACTTATTTATGGACAATTTCCTGTTACTGGAATAGCATTCAAGATAATTGAAGCTATTCTAGAATTATCAAATTCAAATTCACTCGGACCTTCTGCAATAATATCAAGTTTAATAAACCTGGGGACTATTGCTTGGAATGATCCTCTAATAGTTCCTGAGATTGGATCTATAGTAACCCCTTCTATCTGTTCACTTTCAAATCTGAAGTTAGTAATAGGAATAGGTAACTCAAACTCTTTCCTTGCATAGGCTGGCAGCTTGGCCCCTGCTTTTTCTGTTAAAGGTGGGCCAGGATAATTCTTAAATACCTGATTACTACCCTCTTCGATCAAAGGTGTCCAAGCATCTTGTATTTTTATTTCGAAAGGACAACCTTTGCTAAACTTTTTAACATTAAAAGCATGTTCTATAACATAGTAAACATTTTTTTGAACAGGATAGAAAATCTCAGGTTTCCCTCTTGTATACCCTGTCGAGCCCCGATTGCTCTTATTCCCGCCTGGCCCTGAGTCGCCACCACCGTTCGCTAGGACGTTCTGAGAGCCTCCATCCGCGACATCTCCGCAGCTCAAGGGATCACCATCACGCAAAATTGGCACCCCCTCGACGAAAACATTTGGACTACCAAGTATGGCTTGGACGGGGTGGGTTGTAGGTGGAACAGTGCAGCTTGGGATATGTGGGAAAAAACTATCCCCGACCCCCATGGCTTTTCTTCCCTCCACAAAAACCGAACCTTTCCTATTAACAGACTGTGGCCAAGTTGGAACCCAACAATGCCCCTGTGTTAAGTTTGTAGGGTCTAATGTGATTATTTTAGCCATTATCTATTCCAATTAAAATCTGTATCAAAAATACGATCTGAGTCCTGAAGATAAATGGTATCATCAATTGAATCATCTCTAACATCTCCAAGACCTGTCTTAACTAAAGGCTCCCTATTTAATATATAAGAAATTCCTTTACCCCTCCCACCTTTTTCTAACCAATCGGTAAGTATTTTGTGGTTCTGTTCCCGTGCTAACCCAAAAAACTCAAAAGCTTTTAGTCGTCTAAACACATCATACCAAGTTAACTTATCTTTTACTTTGTATCTAGCTATAAGATTATCAATTACTTGGATTAGTCTTCCTACTGAAGAAATTGTTCTAGGGGAAGGAGGTAAAGAATAAAACGAACCATTATAATAATAAGAACTAGTGTAATAGTTTTCACTGAAACCAAAAATTACATTATCCACATCAGATGTTTCCACCAAACCTAAACTCTTTTTGTTTTCCACATTTAAAACAAAAGAAGGAGACAAGCTAGTCCTCCATTCTTCTGCTGTTGGAATTATGTCTGGAATTATACTTATTACTCTAGAAACATTACCTCTAAAATTCGTAATCTGGCTAACCCCAAAAAATGGGTTATGCCGACTGCCCGATCCTGGAACCAAAACTATAGCCTGTGGTGTGTCTCTTGAAATAATTGTATTTCTAGTATTGGCTCTTGAGGGGTTGAAATTCTTAAAACTAATGTCATTCATTGTTAAATTTAAATAACCACTATTATTAGCATAAACTAAGAACGGATCATTATAATCTATATTAACACTAATAACATTGTATCCGTTATTACGGGCATGGGTGTTGGCCTCTTGTGCTGTGAGTTTTGTGTAGGTAGCTGTTGTAGAGTAAGAGAGGGGATCTATACTTTCAGGTGACCCAACTGTTGATAGATCCAATTTAAAATACATTGGAACTAAGGTGGAAGTTGTATCATAATTTGAAGAATATTCAGAAGTTCCTGAGGCTGAGGAAGCTTCAATTCTTATCTCAGGTGCTATTCCCATTAAGGACATGGCGTTGAACCTTTGCCCAGGATCTACGAATATAGCTGACGATGCTTCACTGCTTGTATCTAATACTAAAGATGCTGCCTGTAGATTTAGTCCAGAGAAATAATAACCATCTCCTTCTGCTATATCAGATATTTTTATAACTCCGTTAATAGAATTAAATCTAATCCCATCCTCCTCCGAATAGACATTTGCTTTATCACCGCCACATTTTGTAACAGGAAGATTTAACTCTATGTCTGTATTGAGTGCTCGTGCTCTACGAAGATAAGGTCTTTGGACGGGATCATTTGAGTCAGGATTCACAAATACTGCATCTGTCTTTATAATTCCCAACGCTGCCTGCTCATTTATTACTTTATCTTGGCTAGGGATTAAAATAACTTTTTCTTGTGCTTCTTGTTTTTTAGACAAATTGATATAAAAAGAAGGATCATACTCATGAAGTCTACCTGTTAAGAGAAGATCAATAATAGTCTCTAAATTAGCATCTAAAGAAATCAATTGTCCCCCTCTATAGGACAAAGAATCTAATGCTATTAGTAAATCAGGTTTTAAACTTATGGCAACTCCTGATTTATTTAATCTGGATAAATGGTACTCATGCCAAGGCGAGTAACCACTTACATCGATTAATTCCAAGAAATAGTAAACTTCTGCTGTTACAACATCATTAAAAATATTTAAAAATCTATTATTCTCAACAAAAGAATATTGGTCTGAACTACCCCAATCAATGATGTTATAATAATTATTATAAATTGAACCGGAACTAGCTTCTAAGCCATTACCAAGAGAACTGTTTGCCTCATCATCAATATTAACAAATTCAATTTCTCTTATTTTAATGTTTCTATCTTGTCGGTGTTCATTTACTATTTGAGTAGGATCTTTAACAATAGTAACATCATCCCTTTTAGGTATATTTACATTTCTAATTTCACTGCTACGAATATCAACATTATTTCCCGGTTCTCTACGCTCAAAATCCACAACCTGGCCATTAGAAATAATAATACCCGGATCAGGTTCTATACCAAAACCTGTTGTTGGGCCTTTCAACCTGCACTTGGGAGGAGTGTCTACGCAAGTTTTTTTACACTCATCCTTTGTTTTACAAATACCATTTTTTACTTCATCTTTAGTACATTTAACGCAAGTTCTTTTTACACCATTTTCAACTACTTCAACTCCCAAAAAAGGGCTGGTGTTATTAATTACACAATATGCTAAAGAGTCCGCATAGGTCATAGCAGTTTCTTCGCATTTGTATTGTGGTGGTCCTGGAACTCCTGGTCCTGGTCCAGGTGGAGCTGGTGTTCCTCCACCAAAAGTGGGGGGCCTTTTTATAGGAGGGTTTATTTGTTTACCCGGATTTGGCTTGACAATATAGTTGTCACCTTTTGGTGGTGGCCGTTTCTTATCATCAATCCTTCTTTTTCCAGGCTTGAACTCCCCACAGTTAAAAGTAATATTAGACATATTACCTCAATATTATAGTTTGGTTTCTACCCACTCCACCATACTGACCACCATACACCTTTGGAATACCTGTGATAGAAAATTGTATTGATGGGTAGATAGCTACTCCAGCCTGAGCTTCTCCAGTGAAAGCCTCAGTGGAACTGGGATAACGAATAATATCTTCATTAATAACTGCGAACCCTGCAAATAAAGAACCTAATCTATTATTATGAGGAGTTTTGAAGTTAGCACCGGCATGGGTTGTGGTGTCCCCGACTAAGCTGCCAGCCTCATTCCCTGCTTGTATAAAATCATTAGCTACCCAAGCCACATAGATTGTGAATGAGTTTTGTTTTTTATCCACCCAAACATGAGCCGCGCCCGCAGCACCATCGGACTGAAAGGGATGTGCTCTGTTGGAAAGAGGAACACAGTTCCAAAGTTGAACATCTACATTGTAGTCACCCATCCAAGTTACTTTTGTACGATCTATTGGAATTGTTTTTGACACGAAGTGGATACAAACAGTTCCTTTCTTACCAACTATATTATCTGTTCCAAATTCAGTAGCTCTTAAGTCCAATGACTGATTTACGTAGCATCCAAAATCTGCTGGATTTAATGTGTTCCTTTGGACATGGGTATTGATATAATCATTAGGGAAAGCACCCTTGCTTGAATAGTTTCCTTCTACTACCCATCTTGATAAATCCCATTGTGGATAATCAGGTATATCAATTTCAGTTGTACTAAAACTTTTCCTCAATTCTTGTAATAATTGGTTCAGAGAACCACCATTATTTTTCGTAGATAAATAATCTATTAAGGCTCCCTCAACGCCAAAGTTAGTTCCTCCTAGAACATAACCTGTAGCTACGACTCTTGGGACATCATTAGTTTCTTTTTTCAGAGCATTAATTTTAGAATTGTAATCTAAAGTAATTCTGTATTTCTCTAAGTCTAACTGAGCTTTTCCAACAGCAGGGTTAGCCAGAGATAATGCTGGTATAGCTCCTGCAATACCGGCTCTTTCGTTGTAAGTTAGTTCGGCTGTTCTAAATAGTGGTCTAATATCGATTATGCTAGAATCAGTTAGGATATTAGTTCCTGAAGCGTTTAGACTGTCAGTGCTAGTGGTAACAACATAAGCAACTGGTAGGATACTTTGCCCAACTAGTAAAGGACTATCAGATTCAAGACTTTCAGAAAGAACTGGGGCGATGTTTAAAAGATCATCCGGAGCTGGGAATGAACCATATACTCCAAGACCTTTGAAGCCTCCGTCTGTCATTAATTGGTCAGAAGCATTTGGTAGAATCTGTGAGTTACCATCTGCATCCTGGCCTAGAGCTGATGCTTGGAAATCTCTTGTGACTGAGTTTAATTCTGTGAAATCTACACCTACCCCCGCGCCATAAACAACCCCTAGTTGTGGTGCTGTTAATTGGGTTGGAGAACCATCTACCCATTTTCCTACTGTGATTGAACTTGTATCAATTGGTTTAGAATATATAAAAACTAAATCAATTCTGTTCGTAACACCACTTATTAAGTTTTTCTGCCCATCCTCAGTGTAAAAATAAGCGGCCTCGTTAAAAGGTGGGATTTCTATCTCTAATTCTTCGGGAACATCTACGATTGCAGTTCTCGCTGTCCCCCTCCATCTTTTGATAGCATGGCTTTCTGCCATAGCTAAAGGCATGAAACCTTTAGGAAAATTATCAGACGCAAAAGCTCGAACGATGAAACTGGATTCTTCCTTACCTGCTGCCCACAATAGAACCTCACTAAGAGGGAAAGGAGATTTTTTGATTCCTGCAACATCTTTTATTGTAGGACCCCCTTCTGCATCAACGTTATCTATTAATCCTAATTCCTCATTTTGAACAGGATAGGTAAATGCTCTTTCAATTAAACCGTTAAGACCGAGGAAATTAGCTTCTACCCTAGTTTTTAATCTATCAATAATATCTGTTATACTGGCATTATTTGATGTAAGAACTCTCCACGCATCCGTATCTTCTAACTCTGTTCCTAATACTTGAGTCATTAATTGTAATGGCTCAATACCATACACATCATTCACTCTGGCTGTGAACCTACCCGTCTTCACACGAACCACATTATCTTGGCCTGTAACATATGGTTTTAGCTCAGCAATATCTGATCTTTGAACATCAGAGATAGCAGTTTCACTTATTTGATCCTTGACCCATTTGATATTCTCCTCTAACTGTTTAATTGGAATATTCTCCACTTCCCAGTAATAGGGATCGTTAGCTTTAAAGTATCTTATTGGGTCAGTAAACCTATACGGACTATCTTTAAAAATTATTTCAGCCATTAGTTTTGTTTCTCTAGATCAAATACATTCAGAGATCTAATACCTCTACCTAAACTCTTATTTGTTGCACTTCCTGAGTCACCTTCTTTAGACTCATTTGCACCATATATAATAGCCTTCTTAGCCAAACCAGATTTACCTGTTGCAAGATGCTTAGCATTAGTAAATGCATTTGCTGCACTTTCATCCAAAAACAGTTGGACTCCACCATCTAACATAGCTGAGGCATAGTAAAAACCAGAAGTAGTTAACTTAGTTCCATCAGACGCCCAGAATGAAGCTTTTCCGTATGTTGAACTAATATCAAATGATGAGCACCCAAGATGCGCTGAAGCTTGGTATCCTTGAGCATAAAGTTGATATGGCAACCCAAAGATCTCATTTCCAGAAGGAGTAGTTAAGAAATTTGTAACTGGGTCAGGGGATAAGTAAATCCTAAATGGTCCTTTATTTTGGCTTGTGAGCCCACCACCGAACGCTTCTGCTAGGGCACTGTCGGAAGGTCTTGGAATAACTACATCCAATGTCCCCGTTGTTTGTGGGGAAATACCAAAATAATCCAATATACTTAAACCACTGGTATCCGGGGTCCCACTCGGCGCTCTGTAAGCAGTAAGGCCCCCTTCATTCCAACAAGCACTCGGGCCAACATAAATTGAATCCTCTGGGTGCTGCGCACTTACTGAAAGATAAGATGCATAAAGCTTAGAACTGTCAGCGATATTCCAAATAAATGGTCTATAGCATAACCAGTCATTTCCAGTGTGGCTAGCATCATAATGAGTTGCAGATGGAACCCACCAACCAGCAGGGAAGATTACATTATTGGCGTTTACTATGCTATTCCCTAATGCTCTGACACAAATACCACCTGCGGTAATGGCGCTAAGACCTCCAGCCCCCTCAGAGCCATTATCCCAAGCTCCTAAGGCTGTGCCTGCCAGGTATTGGTAGTAAGCCGAATCTGGGCTATCTGTGCTTTGCGTGAACGACGTGGCAGCCATACTTTGAACAGCGGCAATACCACCATCAGGATCTACATAAAGGCTAGAATCATTTGGGTTTGGATAGAATTGTAGTGATCCCCCACTAACTGCGCTAGCATAAGTAGCATTAGAACTTGTATTGTAATCTGTTCCACTAGCTAGGGCGCTCAGTCCGAAAGTCCCACGATTCCAGCATGGTTGGAAATCTCCAAGATTTTGGAGATTAATGATTGAATTCCTATTTGCTACCAAGCAAGATCTTGTGCTATGCAATTCTACATGGGTATGGTTAGCATCATTATTTAAATCGAATGCACTTATATTAAGTGCTCCTGATTCCTTTTCCCGAGGAGGGTTAATATTGATTTCTGAGTTATCCTCAGCTAAGGCGTCAACTCCAAATTGAGAAATAACAGTTGGGCCGGTCAATTCAATTAATGAATTCTTGGAGGCAAAAAGTCCTGCTGTTCGTATCTGGTGTGCATAAGTTGTAGACCCGTATACCCGTGTGGCCTGTATACCTGTCCCTCTCAAAAATAATTTAGAGTTATTAGTTACACTAGCAATAGAACCAAACAACGGAGTATTTGTTGTAATCCTCTCTGTGGAATCCCTAGACATTCTAGAATGGATAAGTTCTAGTTTAGATCCATTATCGACAACAATCGCTGGTAACTCTGTAGAATGGTTGTCCCAAGAAGAAGCTGTAATAGCGTGGGGCATCCTGAATAGATGGCGGCCAAATTTGCTGCCCATAGAACTAGTATAGACAGGAACATACTCAGAATTATCAAGACTAATATGGATACCATTAGCTGAGAATTCATACTGCTGATATGTGGATTCAGCAGCAGCAGTATAAGCAGTAGCATGTCTGCCGTAACGGATTAAAGAATTTTTTGCTACCACTGCTTCAAGTTGGTGTGCAGTAAATTCATACTCGTCCAACGTAATATCACTATCTTCAGTTCTTAATCCTCGTAAGTTGGCGAAACAAATTAATTTACCTTTAAAATCAAGAGTGGAGTTTTTCGCCCAAATACCATTATTAGTATTAAGTTCTGAGTTTAGAAAAGTCTGTGTAATTTCATCAATTGTAATTGGCCCCGCCGAAGCCATATTTGTTGATCTACTTTGGCCTCCATCTAAAACAGAATTTTCTAGAATTATACCATTAGTATTTCTAGAAAATTCAAACATATAGTTTGCGGGGTATGTTCCTGATGCTGAATTCCTGACAGTAACGAACTCAAAGGAGGAAGTTGAGCTAACATTAATTTCAGAATTGTAAGCTTTCAAACCCGCTGTCTCATCTAAGAATTCAGAGAATTTCTGAGATTTGTTTATCCAGTTTCCATCTAGCCTAGCAGTTCCATTCTGAAGATAATTTCTATAAGCTATGCATCCTCTAGTTAAAACAACTTTAGAGTTATTAAATAGGAATCCATTACCATTGTTTAAGACAGATGCACAGTTTTCAAGAACTACAGTTGAGTTATCAATTACTACACCATCCTGGACAGCTCTATTGCCGTTGACTAGAAATCCTCTAATATAGATTGGACCATTACAATTTCTTACTCGAAGTTTTGTTAGTTTATTCCCGTAAGTTCTTATTGTTAATAAATCCAAAATAGATGGTACAGCTTTTAAGAGTTCTTCACTAGTAATTCTATTTGTACAGCTAGCGTCGTTACCATCAAAAGTTTCAGATCCTGAATCTTCATAAAGTGCCCCACCGATTGCTCCTAACGCATTATCAAAGCCGGGAGCATCCAAATGGGCAGCCATTCTATTATCAAGACCCAAGGCTTTGTATTTCGCTATAAAGTGGTTGGCATTACCCCGGAATCTGGCATCAGTGAAGGATGAGGCAATAGTTGAACTTAGTATTAACGAGGAACCATTAACTATCTGCCAACCTATAGATTCTTCCAGCGCACCCGCAACACCATTGGTTACAGCAGAAGAAAATTGTAATCCATACTTTCCATACTGAGACCCAGTATTTGAAATAGCCTGGGTATCACCCGTCCTGCTTACAAACCCGCCTCCAGGAGCCCCTGATAGAGTAAACGCTGGCCCATCAAATTCTAGCCGGTTGATAATCTCAAGAGAACCGCTAGGACCGAACCCGATATCATTAAGAACAAACTCCCCCATGTCCCCATAGTTGCAGACTTCTACAAGAACAGGAAAATTAATAAATTTAGGCAAAGCCTCTAAACATGATGATAAATCATGGAATACACTTTTATTGCAGCCCGTAACGGTATGGTCTTTGTTTTCTCCGCCCGATACGACAAGAGCCAGCCCTGGGATACTTGAGGATGGAAACCCGAATTTCTCCCAATTTAAATAAGTTCTCTCTTCTAAATCGTAGATAGGAAGATTGTCATTTTCCCAGTTATAGAAGGAACTAGTATTGAACTTGAACACATCTTCTGTCCAACACTTCATCAGATGGACTGACCCGCTTGATGTATAAATATCGTTTTGGAAAAAAGTATTGAAGTTAGCCATTACCAGTTAATTGTCCATCTATAAACTAAAGCAAAATCCGAAGTTTTTTCTATCGCACTATGCTTTCTATATGCCACAAGAATTGAAGCATCACTAGACCTACCTTGTGGATTTTTCATAAATAGTCCTGCCTCATTAAAGGGAGTAGCATTTTCCGCCATATCAACAACATCGTTACCTGCATCCTCATCCAAGACTAAAGTATATCTAACAGAGGTATCATTTACCCTAGCTGGGAATGTAGAAATCAGAGCAAAGGGTTGGTCCGCCACATCAGCGCCATTCGCTATTTGAGTCGCAGAAACAGTTTGTAAAAGACTGCTGTCTCCTGTATAAAGTGCGCCACTACTCACCGGGCCGCTCAGTTCGAAAACTGCGCTTGTCTCAGTTACACCATTCCCAGATGTCCCAAGTTGAAATCTGTCAATTTGAAATTCTGTAATTTGAGTAGCACCTGAGAGGGAGAATAAGAGACTTAAGCCAACACCCATTCCCGACACAATTGTATTGTGGTCGTCGAAAACTATTTCTTCCTTACCATTCTTAAATACTTTTACTATTTGAAGATGGCCTGTTATTTCATGGAATTCATTAAAATCAAACATTTAAAACGATATTCTCCATTGGATTTTACTTTTATACTCTGAGATACCTAATAAACTCTTAACAGGTGTTGAAAAATAATTTAAGAGATTCGCAGGTTCACCATCAGTTGTTACATCTTTGCAATGAGTTAAATCTCTTAAGAATACTTTCTTTGCAAACAGTCTATAAATTCTAATATTATTTAGTGTGCCAAAAGAATAAGGTGGTGTTAATCCATTCTTTAACATCTGTGGTACATCTAAAGTCCACAACCCTATAGCATAAATTCCTCCAAAGGCAGCGGGGAATGCAAAATCACCTGCGGATAAAATTACGTTATACCCTATTTGCCCTCCATGCCCTGAGAATGCTGGTCCCGTCGATACACCCGATGTTCCTGCCTGATGTGATGTTGGCCATAGTCCTTGGTTCGTAGGAAATTCTGCTAAGTCCGCCCCATCTTTCACACTGGACGTGGTTAAATGAACCATTCCTGATTGATCCATAACATGATTCTTATTGAACTGGCTTTCAAATAAAGCTGATCCGATAAATCCACCTGTGACATCAGTTACATATAATGGGAACCCTCCTGGGCTAGAAGGGGGATAGCACCCTACAGCTAGAGCGGTTAAACCTAAACCATTAAGACCTGAGAATTCTATAGCATTTAAATTGTGGCCAATGTCTGATGTATCCCATAGGCTAGATGTTGATAATCGTTCAACCCTAGTGTCTAGAGGATTAGGTGATGAGGGAACCCTAATTCCTGTAACAGAGGAGGTATTTATACTCGATGTTGAGTTTACACTTTTAACTACTACAGCAGTAAACTCTAAAGCTGAAGTTAATTGGGCATGGGCATAGTTAGTATAACCATCTTTAGACTTGGCGAAACTTATTCCTTGAATAACATAATTAGATGTATCTAATATAGAAGATGTATTTGAGTAAGCACTTAAGCTAGGCGGCATGGTCATTACATCGGCAATCGTCTTCCCAGCCCCGATGCAAATCATATTTGATTCTTCAATATGATAAACAATTTTATCATTCTCATCAAAACATGTTATAAGGACATTACCATGCATTATATTGGATTTCCGTCTAATATTATAGTTTCATTAACTTCCGCCGAAACTAAGCTAGAAGGTTCAACAGAAATATTTTGTGGGTTATTTGGATGTAAAACATAATTAGCTCTTGATCCACCACTCAACTCATATGTAGAATTGGAGGAAGATGCTGAGAAATGATTCCTAGATGCATAACCTTGTCTGAATGTCTTTCCACAAATTTCATTCCAATACTTAATAACTTTTAACAATTCCATTTGTGTTAGATTGATTGTTGGAATACCACAGTTCCGAACAACTGATAACCTAGTAACATCTGCTACAGGAAGTTTAGTTCGGTGATAATTTGTGTCATCTCTAAGAACTACATGCTCCAATACTGAGAATTTATTTTTATTGGAAGAAGAAGGAATCATGAAAACTTCGAAAATATAGTCCTGATCTGTTCTATGCAATTGACCGAAAGTTCTAAAATAAAGATCAGGAGTGTATACTTCTTTATTTTTAGTATTAAACTTTATCTCAAATTCTTTAAAATCATCTTTTCCTAATAATGAAATTACATCTTTTTCTTCTTTAGGTTTAAAAGTTTCTAAACAATTATTATTATTTTTCGTTTTTTTCTTCTTGGAACTTCTGGTTTCTTCCTTTAAAGAATCTATAAAAGTGAAATCAGATAGTATTCTATCTTTGGAAAGATCATCTAGTAAAATATATTCCCACTTACAGGTATGTCGATTGAGACACCAAATATGCCTGCCTTCCTCCTGGGTGTGAATCCAAACCCCAATCTTAACCCCACCTATCTTTTTACCATCAGATGTTGCTCCTGAATATTTTACTTTAAAGGAAAAATCATGATTTGGTATCAATAAATTAGCTGTAGTATCGTAACCTTCATGGCTTGGATTTTGATAAGTTCTTAGAGAATATTTTAATCTTGGTAAACCATTAATAGCTTTTAGTTTAATTAAAGGTTTATTTATAAGATAATTATCTTGATCTTTTTTGAATAATGATTTGTCTAATTTAACCAAAGAGAAACTATTTGAAAGTGATGCGCCTGAAGTTTGCACCATTTCCACTCCGGATAATGCATGAGCATTTCTTATCTCTACTGGAGGATTGGTGCCTTCCATCGAGGAAGCCATTACACTAGTTACATCCGCATGAATCACCGAGTCATAAGTAGCTACCTCTGTCCCTGCGAACAAGGATGCTCCGTTTTTTAGTTCAACCATAGCAGAGGTAGAGGACGCTTGGAGACTTGGAATTGTGTCTTGCAACTTTCCTAGTTTATCAAAATCAGAATTCCTAAGTGCCGAGCCAAACGTATGAGCCATAATAGTTGGGCCGCTTAGATCTAATATATTTCTAAAATGATGCCTTGCGAAATATTTTGCGTAGTCATCATACAATTTATGTAATCCTCTGCTAAATTCAAAATGGAAATAGTCTTCCATAGAATTAGGAAAACCACCACTAGCATTTGTCAAACTATTAGCCCAACTTTGTGCTTGAGCTTGATAGCCAGCCGAGGCAACATAATCGGGCCATAGGGCACTGACAGCAGACACCCCAAGAGCGTATTTTCTCTTTTCCCCAATAGAGTGCATCGTTGCTATGATTGGATCTAGCTGATTCCTATCTATGTAATAATCTGCGGAAGATGAATACTGAGTATGCTTAGCATCTGAGCCGAGTTTACGAAGTCCCCTGATTGGAAAAGTTGCAGAAGCAGTAACACCCGAGAACACAGAGGACGAGCCAAGGTTGGCACAAGGTTTATAAACATCCGGTAAGTTAACATGATCTGATACTCCCAAAAAGTGGTGTGCTGATGGTATATAGCCTAGGGCTTGGTATGCTGAAACCGATGAATCAGGCCACCATGATCTAGGACCATTGAATCCCGTCCGAGTATAAAACCCTTCTACCGGGAGCAGATGGCGGTAATCTCTACGTCTTAAAGAATTTCTTCTTAACGCTAGGACAGCAGTCGTGTCAAACATAAATGAATCATAATCACTAATATCATCTACTTGGCCACGAGAGAAACTAGCGGGCATCGAAGCTCCATACCCGATTCTGTTATTTATAGAAGCACTAACACTACCAATTGAGAAATCTTTTTTCTTGAGATCCAAATAAACTAATCTAACAGAAGAAGTAGTATAATCATCTTCATTCCTTAGGAATAGGTTAGATTTCTGTATTGCGTGTGCAGGGGAAAAATCTTTTCCTGCTTGGAAAGCAATAATGGGAGCTAGTTTCCCGTCAATATTAAGAGTGCTTTTTGAAAAATCAAAAGAAGTAGCTTCTAAGTTTAAGCAGTAATGTGAAGACTTGCCACTCCATAAACTAAGGAATTCAGGACGTTTGTTTGATACATCCTCTATGATTGTCCCCCAGTTGGGTGGGATATTTACTGATGAAGTTAATAGTAAGAAAGTATTACCATACCTTATATCATCATAAGCTCGGACAGAATTATTTCTGACATAATCTCCCACCTGTATAGCAAATGGGGAAGGAACACCGAAGCAGGCTAACTCATCTTGGAATTTATCAATTAATTGATCTGTTAGGCGGCAATTTATGTAATAAAGGTATTCTTCAAAAGGTGGGATAGGATAGTCCCTCCCCCGATAGTTAAAGATAAACTCTGGGTTATCCACTGGGAATTTAGTGCTACCATAGAAGAATAGACCTGGGTAGGCTTCGAACATCCTGAGGAGAATCGCGTCGACACATAGTCTTAGGTTCTCGTCCATGCTGGAGGAAGAGTAGCCAGACACACCCATTGCCTCAGCTTTGTCCCTAGTCCAAACATTGAATGACGATAAATCAACCGATTCTGTTGCCAAGGCATAGTAAGCTAAGTGTGGTATATAACTTTCCCAAAGCTCTGTGATGCTGCTAGAGACATCAAAAACCCCCTCAGAGAAAACTGAGTTAACGGCTGTTTGTATGGCAACCTTAGTCCCCGATCTCTTGTAAATATCAACTGCATTGGCTAATTGGACCCTCCATTTATTAGGATCATATCCGTATAGTCTCCAGCCAATAAGATTCGCAAGTTCAGGTAAATACTCATCAGGGCATTCGTCAATGTTATAAAGAAACATCATCCGATCGAGGTCTTCTTGGATATCCATATATCCGTACGATAGAAGCCTCATCAAACTATAATGTGGACCTTTACTAGTTTCATCTGTTAATAAAGTATTTGCTGAAATATAATCGTCAATAGCATTTTTAACAGTAAAATCTTGCTCATCAACCTTTAAGGGAGAGTAAACCACTTCAATTAGAGTTTTAAGTTTATCTAATTGTTGAGTGCCACTTGTATAAGTTCCCGTTGAATTTAAGTAGGATGAAGTTAGAAAATCTTGTGGTAAGACTTCCGCAGTTCTCCAATATGACTGGGCATTGTAATTATGGAAAACATATTCTTGGAATATCTTAATTCCTTCTACCGTTTCTATTTTCTTCTGTCTGTATAGTTTATCAACAAGTAAGTCTCTGACCAAGGAAGAAGGCGCGAAGGTGCTTCCAGCCGTTCCTGTAGAGTTAAGAATATATAACCATCCTAAATTATTTAAGAGGTATTCATGTTTGGCAGAAGCATCAGTCCCCACACCATTAAGAGCTATAGTTGGATCATTAACAACACAACTAGGGAGGAAAGAGGCTTCCAAATAGGTCTCAAAAGCAGAACTAGTTGAAAAATCCCGGAATGATTTATTTATAGGTAGAAGTAAAAATTGTTCGAACTTATTAGCATCTATATTTGTCAATTCATTTTGTTTAATAAAGAATTGGCTCATCCCACTAATATTATCCATAGCGGAATATTGGTTATCAGAATCTAAAGCACTAACATAAGCAATTGAAGTAACGATTCCAAGACACTTTAAATGTGAGTTAATAAGTTGCGAAATTGGGTTTATACCTGTCCCACTAAGAGTAATATCTTCATTCAAATATACATTAGGGCTAATAAATTTGTTAACAGCTTCAACAAAATTTATTTTACTAAACTCTCTCTTAGTAGCAGAAAACTTATTCATTAAACAAAGACCACATTAAGTTGTAAATTATTTAATTGGATTATCTCATTGAAATCAATTTTTACATTTCTATCCAAATTATCTATAGTAGAAAATCTAACTTCTTTAACCTCAAAAATTGCACGGTTGAGATCTAGTAAATTCAATTCTTTACCAAAATCATTATTGTCTACTGAAAAATAATTTTGAATTACATCTCTCACTTTAAGTTTAATGTCTTCCTCTTTTCCTCTATATTCTTTATCCAAACGTAGAGTAATAACTAAATCCAAAGTTCTAATCAAACCATCTACAATAACTAATTCATCCGTTAACATTTTATAGTTATTCATAGAGTCTAAGAGATTTAACTTAAACTGAGGTGTGGCTCTCCTAAGCTGGTGGTCGTTTGCCCGCTCTAATACAAAGACATCAATCACATTCGCTGAGGCAAATGCTTTTCTTACAGATGCTGTTACTTTTCCTGTATTACCATATGAGCCTATGTAAGTGTTACCAAAAGTTTTATAGTCTGTTAAAGATACTAATCTATCTTGTCGTCTAAATGTTAAAGGAGCATACTTCTTAGCATGATCCACGGTTTCTGCATCCTGGCCTCCCGTTCCTGGGGAAGTATTAGTGAGAACTGAAGTATTACCTCCGACACTGATGGAAGTGTCATTAATCACCCCCTCTCCGATATTACCTCTAGTTCCACCACCAACTCTATAGAATACAGTATACGTGTCACCTGCTCTTGGAGCTTGCCCAATAACATTATCACCGAAGACAACAGTTGCTTGGAAATCATCATCTGTAATCACCTGGAAGACCTTATCACTGCTGCTAGAGGCGGAATAAATATTCTCCACTTCTGTATAAGCACCAGATGTAGTAGTATCTCCCTCCATATATACTTGTACACTCGATTCAATTACCGGACTTTGTGTCAATTCTATTGATTTTATTTTTTCTGAAGAAGCAAATGTGCCTGTTTCTTTTATTAAAGTTCCTTCTAGCAAAACTAAGTTACTAAAAACTTTATTACCATCATCATCTGATGATGACGCATTTAAGGTAATATCTCCGGTGGCATCTTCCAAATCAACCTGGCCGTTTGTAACTTTGTATAAAATAAAACTTATACTTCCTCCATCTTCGGGGGATTGAAGATTCACAACTCTGTCACTTACATCGATTGTGATACTTGGAGAAGTATCGGATGCCCATGTAATCTTAGCGTCTGCTGCTGCGCTAATCGGGCCTTTCATCCGAACGCCTACCAGGCGGAGAAGATCCTTAACATTATTCCTATTCTTGGCCGTTCTTATAAAATTTTCATTAACATTAAAATCAGCTTTGTGAGTTGCGATAGCTCCCCAGTAGGCCATCCATTCCAAGATCATCATACCATAGTCATCTTCAGCGAAGTTTTGGTATGTAAGAGGATAGACAGCTTTAGCGTATTCTACTAATTTAGCTTTGATGCTATCAAAATCTTGGGCAGTGTAGTCTACCAGTGAAGCTTGTTTCGCACTTTCTACATTAACAAGATTTAAGAAATCAGAAGATACAGTTCCGGAAAATGTCATTATTTAACTCTTACTTGAATATCAAACACAGAATCCACATCCTCTTTAGTTCTTAATGTGAGATTTATGATTAAAGTTGAAAGGCCCTCTAACCCAATTTCTTCTAAATCCTCCCCAACTTGTAATCTAATTATTTCAACTCTAGGTTCATATCTACTAAGTGAATTTTGAATATCATTTCTGATTTCATCTTTTGTAATATCATCCAAAGGTTCGAAAAGAAATCGTCTTAAGGAAATCCCAAAATCTGGCATCATTACTCTCTCACCACGTTCTGTACCGAGGAGTTGATTTAAGTTGTTGAGAAGAAGATTCCGACCAGTTACCTTACCAAATAATCCTTTATTTAATTCACTACCAATAGGAAATTGAAATCCGTATGTTTTCTGTGTTTTGGCTGCTACACCTTTTTTTAATGATACACTTGGAAGCTTCCCTATGATTGTAGTAGAACTATTTATTGCCATTATTCTTCTCCAATTATATTTAGATAAGTATGGAAAAGATGATTTCCTAAGAAGAGTTGGGAAGAAGAGTCTAGATGTAATCCATCAGGACTAAGATTGTAAGCACTCAAATCTAAAGCACTTATTAACCCATGTGGATTTATAGCTCTCTCAGCAACTGCATGTTGGGCAGTAATTACAGAGAATACTTCAACAAAGCCCGCAAAGAATATACTAGAATGCGGGCCAGCCGCAACAAACGGGATAGCACTAGTCCCCCCATTCCAATCTTGATTTCCAATTAATGCTCTTACCGAACTCACAAAATGATCGAAATTAGTTTCATACACTAAAGAAGCGTCTTTTTTAACAGAATCAGCTTCTCCTTGAACCCAAAAGATTCCACAAACTTCTAATTCCTCATTACCTTGGCCTAATAGTCTAGGAACAGCAGTATCTGAAGCATCAAATCCTACACCCAAAGGAGTGGCGGATAAGAAATGATTAAACATATGAGATTCTTGGAATGCACCAATAGGTGGATTACTCCAAGTAGCATAAAGCTGTGCAGCATCTGAGACATTTGTGGACTCCGCTAACTTTGACCCATCCCAAGCCATCTTAACTAAATAAATGTTTTCGTCTGGATATTTCTGCGTCAAACCACTTGCTAGGCTGCACTCAGGCCCCAAGCATACTTGCCCCACATGAGCCCAGGGGACATTATAACTTTTATTATTATAACCAGCTCTTAGGTTGTCCCATCTTTTCTCAGGAGTAGACGTTGGGTTTAGCAAGTTCCAAGTATAAACTCTTTCAAATTTTACATCTCTATAACCAGCACTTGAATCAGGTATTGCTGATAGGAACGAGCCATAATCTACGCCATTAACAGTTCTACACAAACCATTAGCATTAGATTGACCTAATAGAAAGAACACTTTTCCTTTATTAACATTATGGGTTCTAATATTTTTAAAGAATGGGCATTGAACAGTATAATTTTTAGTTATCTGAATTTGGGTTAATGGTTTATTATAGAATTTCATACTTCCTATGTGACCTCTTAGACCACTAATCTTACCACCCCATTGGCCACCCATAAAGTTTCCACTAGCTTGCATACCGTCGGTGTAACCACCACCAACAATCCATGGTGTAAAGTAAGAGTTAAGCTTTGGTCCACCACTTAAAGCATTAGTAGCTGAAGGACCAACTGCTGCTCCGCTAGCGTAGTTAAAACTATTTGCTTTCACCATAGACGGTAGTCTTGGCGGCTCACCCTTAGGAATAGAAAATACAGTTTGCAGACTAGAAGTTCCCATAAGGACAGAATCTAAGTATACTTTAACTTGATCTTTCGGAGGATCTATGGTTACTGCCACATGCATATAATCTTGATTGACATCTCTAAATCTCTTCCCATTTACTACTGAGGATACATTCATAGACCAGCTTGCATAGGCACTTGACAGTTCACAACCTGAATTAGAAAGTCTTATATACCCCGCTGATGATTGGTCAAATGACTGAGTTGGGGCTAAGAAGAAATGAACACCGGAGAGAGTACTTGGACTAAAATCATCGTTTGGAGGACCACCTGATACGATCCTCGAATCTCTCGTGAAGCCCATCACGAAACCTCTTACAAAGCCATCCCCATAATCTGGCTGCATCGCAGAGATATCGCCCTGGGATGACACTCCTGCTGCGGTGCCTACGTTCTCACATGCTAAGACTAATCTATGGTTTGAAGAAACAAAAGTATAATCCTCCATCCAACCTTTTTCAGCATCTAAAAGAGTTGGGACGTATAACCAGAAATCAATAGTACAGCCTTCCTTATTATACATCAAATCTCTAAATTCAGGGGTATCAGGAAGCCTGCCAAAAGTCCCATGGGAGCTTGGTTGTGTAGAATCAAGAGAAGATGCTTGATGCTTCGTCACACCTTCAAAGAACGGGACTCCCAAACCTTTTTGATATAATATATCAGGTTTACCAACGAGTTGGAGATTATTGTATCTATTTTCAGAAAAACTATTGTTTATTAAGAATTCTGTGGAAGAGGCTTGGACTGTCCTGGAATCGAGGAAATTATAAATTCCAATCAATCCATCAGTAATTACCGTATTAGTTACACTTTTATGAACTTGGCCTTGTGCAGAAACTGCGGAAGTTTCATAAGGCATTTCACCTACGCCTACCTCAGCAACCAATAAGTTATCAAAAGCAGAAAATTCTTTATTCTGCTTAGTCCCCACATATTTTGTTTGGATTGGTAGTACTACACCAGAAACATCCTCCTGGCTGAGAACTAGTCTTTTTTGTTGTTCTAAGGATGCTGCAATATTTAAATCTTGCAAATAGGAGAAATCATTAATTGGAATCCCACCGGGGGAGAATTTAGGTCCAGTCCCATAAAGAGATGGGGCTTTGACCGCAATTTCTATTTGTTTCTTCCTACGATTGATTTTATCTTGGTGTAACTGAGATTCGGATAAAAGTTCTTGCCTAGTATTATCAATAATTGCAACACCAGCTCCTGTATCACTGTATTCAATTATTTTATTTTTAAGATCTGATATCCTCTTGTCTCGCTGTTCAATTAACACACTTAAGAAATTATCAGCATTATAGAAGGTTTTTAAGAAATCGGATTCATCAATAATGTTAGGGTCAAATATTGTTCCTACATATTTCCTAAGTTCCTCATCTGAAATTTGAACTCCCTTACCCCCAATATTAGGATCATAATCAAATCTCCATCTCTTACTTTGTCCAATTTTTTCTTTCTGTTTCTTAAGATGCTCTAAAACAAAAGTAGTGCCACTTGTTTGAGAATCATAATACAGACCATCAACTGATAATAGGAATTTTCCTTTGGACGACTCAGGTGGGCCGAAAACTAATCTAAATATCTCTTCTTTACTTTCCTCATCCTCACTCTTTTCAATTCTAAATTTATCAGGAAGATTAGAAGCAAACTTAGAATTAAACTCTGGTTCAAGATCAGGGTTCACACTACGTTCAGCTAGTAGGCCCTGTATTACGGAAAGAACCTCTGCTACCTCTTTAGAGAATGCTTGTAACTCGGAAACCCGAGCAATCTCAGCCGCATATTTTGATTCGACTAACGCACGTCGTTCCTCAGCAGTTAAATTATTCTTTTCTATAGATGAGTTGGCTGCATTAAAGGCTAAGGTTTCTTTGAACTTACCAATACAATTTTTTATATCTTCTAAGTCTCTTTTCCTAGAAAGATAATTATTATAAAGATTACCACCCGCTGCTAAAACACCGTTGATAGTCCCTAAAAAGCTGTCAATACCTTGAAGAACTCCCCCAGACTCATATTCCCTTTCAGTATTAGCAACATCAGTGATTAGAATAAACTGCCCTGTCTCAGTATCGTATCTGATGATTCCTGAGTCTAAAAATATAGCATGGGTAATTTCTTTAATAGCGTCGTCGGCAGCTTTCTTTGCATTCCTAGATGCTTGGGACATTGGCCGTAGAACTGCGCTGGGAAGAAGCTGTAGGACATCCTTGGTCATGTTAATAAGGCATCTTGGAGCCCCGAAAGCCATACCCGTGGATTTAATTAGATCAGCTTCTCTGCCTTGAACTATAGCAAATGTTTCAACATCAAATATCATCTATACACCATAATTATTGGGAACTGGTTCAGTGGGGTCATTGTCACCAGGGGTGACCTTTCCGGGGCTAGGTTCACCAAGATATGTATTTCCACCTGTGAGGTTAGCTGAACTTTGACCTTCAATAGTTGCTCCCTGTTGTGCCAATGCTGCGATATTTCTACCTTTTATATCTACATTCCCATTAGTTGCTTCTAATTTTAAGTTGTTAGCTGCTTTGATGTTTATGTCACCATCCGAACTTAAACTAATCTTTTGAGCTGAGTGGATAATAATTTCCCCATCTCTACATTCTAATTGAATCTTATCCCCTGCATTTAAGAAAATTCTCCCTGTATTATTTTCAGCCGTGATATTAATATCCCGATATTTACTTTCGATATTAACGTTCCCAGTTCTCTCCCTAGACCCAGGAAGGGTGTTTGCACCTGTTGAAGTATTTCTAATATGGATATCTTGACCGTCAACTACTCTTAATTTAACTTCTGCCTCTTGTGAGGTCAAAACCTGGTATCCTTTACTCGAAAGAAGAATGCTTCTTCCTGGGAGATCGGTGGAATCCTCTGATACGATTTGAATACCATCTCCGGACTCATTTCGTAGCCAAATACATCCAAGCCCAGGACTATCTGCTAAAAGAATTTTCTTTCCTAATGATGATTTAATTTCTACTTTCACATTATTTTTAGTAACATCATATTGATCTGATAAAGTTATACAATGCCCTAAAGGAGTTTTCCATATTACTTTTTGTGGGATATTATCGGAATTATAAATTCCTACAGGTGGTAAGACATTTCTATTCATTAGGATATCAATGTCAGGATCATCTGTTTCCTCAACACCTTCTTTACGATTCACAATAGATCCCATAAAATACCAGTTGGAATCATTTTCTAATTGTGAAATTAAGACTTCACTGCCTCTTTCGGGCAAAGCTATAAACCCGCCCTCAGCACTACGGTAGTAAGGACTAACATATATTACCTCAAAAAAGTCTTCCTCTATTTCAGGGCAGAATACTCTGAATCTTCCTTCTTGGGTTACATCTCGGGCGTCAACTACCTGTGCTTTGTAAATCATTTAATTTCTATATCCGTTTTATTTGGAATTTTTCTAGTAGTTCTGATCAAACCAAACTCAGAGCTAACATCATTAGAAGTTATTTTATGTTTAAAACTTTCAATTATATAATGACCCGAAAAAGTAGAATCTCTATCAAATCCTATATCTCCTAAAAGAACCCCTTGAACTTCAAAATCATCAAATAAAAGTGTGCTACTTTTCAACATATCTTTAAGAGAGTTAGCAACATTAAACATAGGAATAGTTTTAACCCTCACTTTGAAATTCTCACCTCTAATTTTATCTAGAATAAATTGTTGGACAGAAATTGGATTTAGCTTGCTGCTAGCTTTTATTAGAACTGAGGGGTTAGGAGTTTTATAAGTTTCTAAAAATAGTTTAATAGCAAACTCTACGAAAATATTTAAATCTACTCTATCTTTAAATTCTTTCCCATAACGTCTTTTAAGTTCACTTCTAACTTTGTCAACTCTCTCTGTTTCCACCAACCCTTTAATTAGTTCTATAACATCAGTTTGGTCTGGGTAGAGTTTTTCGAATGTAAATCCCTGCCTGGATAGGGACGCCACTGCTTGCAGTGATGGGATCTCATTCATGGAAGCATAAATAGCATCCAGGTAGAAACTTTTAAGATCAATTTCCAAACTTATAACATTTGGATTTTTTACATTTACTCTAAACTCAATATCATCTTTTGCACTAATCTCTTTTACTTCTTGTTTATACTTGCTAGATCTAAGAAATTCTTGAGATTTGTGGAGAAGATAATTAGGATTTTTACCACCACCTAGTACTTTGGGACCCACAGTTAAATTTTGTAACATTTTACCGTATCTTTGAGCATCTTTTAGTTTACCATCTGTATCTAAAATCTTAATTGGTCCTGAACTAAAATTAGGTCTAATAATATCAGATGCAAACTTATTGTAGATCACATCATCAATAATCCGTTGGTCACCAAAAATTACTAAAGGTTGAATACCATCCCCGATACCTAGATGTATTCTAATTAAATCCAAAAGTCTAATATCACTTTCTACAA
>Ga0070749_10000123_pt1 | contig 43664 bp, 48 predicted proteins | sample VirMetDEL_Nov_18_FD_75180 | JGI IMG/M metagenome (GOLD analysis project Ga0070749, IMG submission 75180) | Aqueous microbial communities from the Delaware River and Bay under freshwater to marine salinity gradient to study organic matter... | ecosystem: Environmental > Aquatic > Marine >...
GGAGACCCCGAAACAGTGATGCCGTTATTACCAGAAACAGCAACAGAGGTTACAGTTCCGGTATTTGCAGTGAATGGCAAGTCAGATACAAGACCCTTCTTGACATTGTCATCAGTAGCATCGTGGTAGATGATGGTATCGGCAGTTGAGATGGCAGTACCCTCAAGATTCGTAGCAGAATCAATGAAGTTGTTTGTGCCCAAGTAGTCAAGTGCTACATCATCAGCGTTAACCGTGATACCAGTACCCGCACCCACGTTAAAGGTACGAGAAACTGTGATGTCTCCACCACCAGTCAAACCAGCACCAGCAGTCAAGGTAACACCAGAGTGATCCGTATTCCGAGTACTTGTTGCATCTAGGGCAACAGTTACATCACGGGTTCCGCTTACTGTAATACCAGTTCCAGCCGTTACAGAGCGCAGGTCACCACCCATGTCAATCCAAGATGTGCCATCCCAGAAATACATAGACTTATCACCAGCACTGCTGTCAAAATAGAGTTGACCTTCCGCAGGGGATGAAGGAGCTGTGGCAAGATTTTGAATTCTTGCGTTTTGCAGCTCATTCTGATTAAGGTCGATCGAAACAAGAAATTTCTTTGCCATGATTATTTATATTTATTTAGTTAAAATATGCTGTTCCAGAGAACGATCCCGAAAAGGTAATCGTTACCGAGTTCAATGAGTTGTATGTTACTTATCCCTCTACCTCGTTAGAAGCAGAGTCAATTACAGTTACACTTGGGTACTTGTTCATGTTGTGAGTCACCACCCAAGAAGAGGATGGTAAACCTTGAACGTGAACGTAAGTGTCTGTATATGAAACGTTTACGTTTCCTCCATCTCGCTGATTGAGATAAATGGTTTTTGTTGTAGTACCACTAATGCTAACAGAAGTTATAGTATTATTATAAGCATCATTCCAATTGGCAATGTCGCCAGGAAGAGGTACATTAGTAAGTATAACACTGTTGCCGTCTGAAATACTGAGAGTATTCGTGCTAGAATTGTATGTAAGCTGTTGATCATCTACAAGATTTCCCCCCGAAGTTACACCATCACCGATGTAAAACTTCTTGGTATCGGTAGTGTAGACTATTTCTCCCTCTTCAAATACAACGGATGAGCGATCTGCATCGAGACCTCTTCTAATTCTGATTGCCATTAAAACAAACCTCCGTCAATTAAAACATTTTCATTTGGCGCAGTAAATGTGCCACCATCAATCAATACGTTGCTATTAGTTCCTCCACTAGTACCGGGAACAAAACCCAAAGCAAGTACAACATCTTCGTATGTCAGAGTAACGTCACCGTCACGTCCGTTGAAAGTAGCAACAAAGTTTTCGATTGCGCTCTCTCCATACTTCAAACGAATCCTAGTAAGAGCTTTTTCAATCTCTGTATAATCACTTGGTTTTGCTTGTCGTTGACCAAGTAATTTAAACTTGTTCGACAGCTTGGCAAGTTCTTGAGTAATTGCTATCTGCTCTGGAGTCATTAGAACAAAGATAGCGAAAAGACTTGATTATTTCAATTTAGAGAACGACCTACTTCTTACCAAGTGCTGTGTTAAACAAGCTAACAATATCGTCTAATTTATCAGCTTCTGTATTGGTTAGATTCTGACCAACCGTCACAAATCCTAATACACGAGTATTTAAGATTGAAGGGTCGGTTGTATTGTCTACGTTTACATTACCAATATACAGATCCAGATCTGGAGTAGGGTTTGCATCACGAGCAGCGGACAGAATTGCTGTCTGTACTTTGTCGTGACGAATACGCAAGTCTGTAGCAGAAGCAGTAGTTACAATATAGAAACCTTTATCGCCATTATCCGTTCCGGGAGTTACAGCCAAGCGAGAAGATGTATCATTGTCTGCCCACATGTCCACAAAATAATTCTGAGGCAGTGGATCAAAGGTGAAGCTAATGCGATCATCGCTAGAGCCAAACTCTTGAATAGCACCCCAAGGATTACTGCGAACTAAAGCACGATCGTCTGGAGTATAGAAAGAGATGTGGATGTCTTCAATTGTATTGTGACCAAGCGTCTTGAAGTTCAAGTTGGTATCACCATAGGCAGAAGTAGTACCATCAAAGTCTACACCCTTGGGATCGTCAATTGCTCCTGTTCCCCAGCCAATAGTGTGAGTAGATACATCACGCAAGTTGTAGGCTTTTGTGGTCAGGGACCCCCCAACGAATGGGTACACAGCATACATCTTGCTCCACAGGTTCTCATCCTTGAGCTGCTTGACCAAAGTGATCAAAGCATTCACAATCACATCGTCTGTGATCAAAGTCTCATCCAAGAACGCTTGAACGTCTGGATCAAGACTGTACTTCTTCTTTAGATCTTTTCCAAGATCTGTTTCACCAAACGCGTCAATTTCTTCTTGAGTAACACTACAAGAACTGCAATTTTGAGAGAAGCGGTTTGCAAGAGATATGATTTTATTTTTTTCATCGTCAGTATAGCAATCAATGTTTTCTAGGCAAAACTTCAAGAACAAACCTTTTTCTAATTGCTCCTTATAAGAACAACAAGGCTTGTCATATTTCATGGCATTTAGCTCATCTGCTGTAAGCTCACAAATAGCCTTCTGAGCAGCAGCAATGTAACTACCTAGATAACGGTCAATATCGTATTTAACACCCACAGCTTTTTCGTACATCAATTACACAAGAGCTAAGAGCATCAATAATATCGGCATGTAGTTCTTCAACCAACTGATACTCTCCACACTCCATAACTTGAATCAACTTATCGTAAAGCAATTTAACTTCTGCAAAGTCGTTAGAAGTCATATCACCAAGGGCAAGTTTACCAATAGCACACTTCAATGCGACATCACGGAAGCTATAAGTCAAGACTGTTTCCTCTTCTGTACCAACAACAAAGGTTGTCTCAAACTTCCACAAACCATCAGCAAGTGAAAGGCTGCTGCTAATATCTTGAGCACGAATCCCGTTATCTAAGAAATTAGCACCAATAGAACCAAAGTTAATTGCTGCTGCGCCTGGAGGAGTGATGATAGTGGTTACATCTGTCAAGGTAGATCGAGCTGTGCTAAACGTTCCCGAAGGATCCCAACCTGTTGGGTTAGTCACTGCATTATAATCACCTGTAGCATCGACAATCACCATCTTGCCGGAGCTGTGCGTTATTGTTACTATTGGGTCAACTGTCAAAGCCATACACAAATATAATAAATTAATTCTTCTTTACCATCATTCGCCAAACCGTCTGAACCCAGGGCTTACAAAACCAGGGCCCTGTTGGGGTTGAGCCTGTTCTGTACTCTTCAGCAAGTTGTTTATTGCGTCAGATTTTGTTCTGATGCCCGCCTCATAAAGCTTGTTCACAACAGCCTCGTCCAAGTACAATTCGTCAATAACTTGACCAGCAATATTCTCATACTTAATTTGATCCAAAACAGCACGTTCTTCTGGAGTCATCTCAGCAATGGTTTTGTTAGCCAAGATTGGAGCAAGAGTAGTGTTGACAATCTTATCGCTGGCTCTGTACATTGCAGAAAGAATGTCTCCAGCAATCACATAACCCATCAACTTGTTGTCATCTCCGTACAAAATCTTGCTTCCGTCAGAACGCTGGTTGTACTCACTACCCAAATCGAACAATGGCTTCCAGTCAAACCCATCAATTGCTTGGTTAACAAAGTCCTTTCTGATGGGTCTACGCATTTCCATGTACTGCATGACCTCGTCATCGCTAAGAGAATAGTTTAATCCAAGTTCAAGTTTCAAAGTCTTTGGATTATTGTTTGGAATAACACTCTTAACACCACCGTATTGGAATCCGAGATACATAACGTGCTTCCACTCTACGGCTTGGCGGTCATTCAGAATATCGAATACCATGTTTGTATCAAACTCAATACCGGGAAGTCTGCGCTCTGGGACATCAAAGCCCAACAACTCAAAGAAAGGATCAAGCTTGCGAGCAGTCTGACGCAATGGCTCATCTGTCAAACTATAACGCTTGTTATAGTCTGAATCCATCAACCAACCGAACTTCTCGTTCATACGGTTTTTCATCGTTGTGCGCCAAACCTCAGCAGACCCCATCTCTTTGTCTTCTTCGCTTGCCTTGTAAACTGTTTCAAACTCTCTGAAAGTTTTGGTGATATCGTTGAAGTGGTTTGGAACCATTGCAGTAACAAAGGTGTTTGTAAGACCAGCAACAAAATCAGCCATCTTACCCTCTTGCGTACCCATTACAGCATCAAGCCCGTCACCAATGTTTCGTACCATTGTCTGATCCATCAAGTACAAGAACGAGTTTCCTATATCGCCATAGAATAAGTTTTGAGTCTTGTCAACATTATGCATAATGTTCTTCAAATCATACTTACCACTTTCACGATTTGTTTTCTCGATGAATGTTTGACGACCAGAAAGGATAGCACCAAGTACACCAAATGTACGAAGTTCCATAATCTCATCGCTTGTGTTCCAGTCTTTTCTGCGCTTCTTAGGATCTTTATTCCAGTTCTCTTTTAGCAAGGTTAGGTTAATGTGATCAGCAGAACGGAATTCATTTTTCCATCTACGCTCTTTTTCATCCGCTCCTGCCTTTGGAGATGCACTTCCAGACACAGCAAAACATTCGATCATCTGCTGGGCAGCATAGTTCAAAGCAGCACCTACAACAGCACGAGCAAATGCCATCTCAGCCTCCTGCTTTGCTTTTCTGTAGGCAGCTTGATGCTTTTCTTTCTGTGCTCCAAGTCTAGCACTGCTAAGTTTTTTTCTCTCTTTAGCAGCTTCGGCTTCTTGGTGAGCAGATTCCATCAAACCAATCATAGGAACAGCAAACTGTATAAATTCTTGGGCCACGTTTGTGGGGATCTTCTGGAAAGGAATTACTGTTGTAACACCAGATTTGACCAAACGCTGCAAAAGAGTATTGTCGCTACCTCCCATTGATGCAAATGTTGACTTGAATACCTTATATAACCAACCTTCGTTAGCATAGATAAGTTTCATAGCTTCATCCATAGCAGCCTCGTTTGAGTAATCAGCATTCAACTCCATGAATATTTGATACTTTGTCTTTCCGTTCTGATACTTAGAGCTTTCATCTTTCAAGCCTAGCATTTTAGCTTGTTCGTGAAGCCCCCCGAAGTATGCAGTACTGCGGAAGAATGCGTCAAATGTACCAAGTGCACGGAAGTTAAACTCAGCAGTTGTTCCAAAAATACCCTCAGCAGCTCTTAATGCTACAGCTTTTTTGATAACCTTTCCGTCCGCACCAAGAGGCAAGTTATATTTTGCTGCAAACTCCTCAGAGCTCATGTCTTTTGCTTCACCCGTTAGAACATCATACAGCATTCCAAAACTATCTCTCAACGCTCTGAAACCATTGAAACCTCTAGAAATCTGCAACCCGTTTGCATCTTCAACAACAGAACCATAACGAGCAACCTTTGCAAACTCTTGGAAACCTTTCTTCCATCCGTATTTTGCAATAGAAGAATAGTAACCAACTCCTCGGTTTGTATAAGATCTACTAATTCCTCCATTCAAGTTAAGAAGACTTTTGATTCCGCTATAACCACTTGCAACAATGTTTACAGGCAAGTTTACAATAGTTTTAACTGTGTTGGCAGTTAAGTTGATTACAAACGAACCAATCGTCAAAAGATTACCACGAACCAAAGTTTGATAAAGTTCGTTCCAGCTCAAACCACGAGAGTGTGGCTTCAAAGCCTTAAAAAACTCAAACTTAGCTTTTTCATAACTGTCTTTGGCAACAGAGGCATACTCGTAGTTGCTCTTGGTTGGGTCTTTGCGACTAGCCCCAATTGGGTCTTTAGCAGCAAGATCTTTAGCAGTTTCATATTCTGCTTTTTTAGCATCAAAGTCTTTAGCCAACAATTTCAAGGTTGCCAAAGATTGTTTTGGAATCCTGGCCCCCTGCTTTGCCTTTTCTCTAATTAGTGTAGCAAGACTGTAGTCACCGGGTTGTTTTTTCAAAAGCTTCATGCGCTGCAAAGCACGACCGATGTTAGTCCCGACATTGGCAATTTTTTCCAAGTCTTGAGAAACATCTTCGCCTTTGCTCATTTTGTCATACATTGCATTGATAGCAGCCACTACTCTGATGTCTAAGTCATTTGATGCAGCCAATGCTTTGATTAACAACTCGACATCCCCATCAGCCATATTCGCAATCATACCTTGAATATCGTCAAGCGTTCTACGAACAGTAACCATGTCATCTTCGATTGCACGAGCTGCGCCTTCAAAATCTCCTTTTCCTTTTATTTGTTCAAGAACTCCAGCTTTTGTACGAGCCTCAAAGAATTCACTAACATCGTTAGGATGGTAACCAGATTGGATCAAACCAGTGTAGATTTGTTCATCTGTCATACCGTTCTTTCTTTGTGATTCTATAAATCCTTCAAGTTCGCTTTCGTCTGTTACTTGTTCTTCTGTTGGTTCTGAAACCGTCTCCCCAAAAATTCTAGCATACAATTGCTTCATCTGTGGATTGAGCTCTGGACCAAGATTTGAGAGACCAAGAGCATTATAGATTTCAGTAAGCCATGTCTTAAACTTCTCAAACACTTTGGTCATACTGTCGCTAGGAGACTCTCCCTCATACAAGTAACGCTCAAATCCACGAGCAAATGCTTCAGAGGCATTTGTATTCCAAGCGGTCTCACCTGCAAACTCCAACACAACAGCCTTCTCAGCATCAGTCAAATAGTCTTCAACCAAGTGAGCCATTTCGTGTACAGGAGAACTTACGTTAGGATCTGTTACAGCGTAAATGATTGCCTTACCATCCTTAGCGAACTTCTGAATTGCAGCACGAATAGTTCCATCTTCTTGGAAAAGAGTTACATTGTCTGTGAATACCTGCTGTGCGCTGAATGGAACGTATACATCACCAGGAACCTTGCGCTCATCAGTAGTATTGATATAGTCTTTTATGTTTTTGAAAACAACACCATCCACAGGCTTACTTGCGTCAAATGAAAGTATGTCCGGATTCAACTCTTGTAGAAATGGAAGGAATTCAAAATTTCCTGATTCTATTTCCTCTTTTATTGTGTTAACAATATCGTCTGTATTTGAAGTGGGAACATCTTGTTTTTCATCAATAGAAGAACTTGCTTTTCTTATACCTTGAATTTGAATTCTGGACCAATTATTACCTTTAACATCAATAGTAACAGGGTTTTCTATTTTAAGATAACCGCTTCTTACGTTTGAGTCTCTTGTTACAGCATCACTAAGAATACCAAGACGAGTATAACCAACAGCCTTTGGAAGGTACTGAGTTGTGAAATAATTCACACCAACTGTATTTTCCCTTGCAAAAAGTTTATTCGTGCCGTGATAAATACGAAGAGGTTTGCCGTCTTTATCTACAACTTTAGAATCTCCAAACAGTTTTTTAAACTCTGGAGAATCTATATTTTGTGTTGCTTTTGCAATTTCAAATGCTCGGTTGCGAGCATCATCAAAATCTTTTTTAGATTCTTCAGACAAAGAATTGTAACGAGCCTGTTGTGCGTCAAAGATTCCAGACGGACTAGTGCTGTACTCTTTTTCTGCGAGCTTTATGTATTCTGCAATTCCTAAATCTTCCCAATCAAGATAGCCTCTAACACCGTCTCTTCCCTCGTTTACAGCATTGAAAAAATCAAGCTCATAACGTGAGAGAAGTATCTGTTCTTGTTTATATATATCTTCTAATATTTTTAATCCATTCTCATCTATGTTTTCAAGCAAATCAAGAAACTCTTGACCAAACAAGAAAGACTTGTCAGATGATTGTGATTGAATTCTATTTATTAGTTTTTGAGTTTTTTGTTTGGTTATGTCACTATTGGTAGAGTTAGCATAAACAGAAAGTATACCAACAACTGTTCTTTTGTGTGCATCAAAAACTTCACTTACTGTAAATCCATTAGGATCGGGTTCATTAAAAGCATTTTCATCCAACATCCTCAAGATATCCAACAATCCCTCTCCAGTGTTGATAGACTTTACCACATTGTTTGGTCCAGCATTGAAGATGTGAGCAAGTTCGTCTTGAACCATAAAGTGATTGATGAATGACTTCAACAAAACTCTATTTTTCAAATTCTTAACTGGATCATTCCCGATAAGACTATTCTGTATTTGATATTCATTTATATCCACAAAAGAAATGAATGTCAAAGAATTATCTCCAGTTTGTCCACGAAGTTCAATGATTTGTTCTAGAACTTGTTTAAACTCTGGTGTGAGAAGAGGGCTATCAAACTTAGAGAAATTACTCTCAAGAATAATTCTTCCAGTCTGTATAGGGAAATTAGAAGTTGTAGGAAGACCGGCTGCCTTAGTGACCATGTCATTAACGCCAGACATCAAAGCATTTTCGATAGCTGCGTTTTCAGAATTAAGACCAATGAATAATGTCTTTCCATCAAAAGCAGATTCATTGATGTTAGTCAGTTGGATATCGATATCTACATCTTTCAGATCGGGGAAAAGCTCAAACAAACGATCTGCATTCAACAAATCAGAAAGTTTCTTAGTAGCAACCTTACCATCAGCAGATAAGCTCAAGCCATCTATTGTCTCGGTATTAATTTTAGGTTGATTTGGATGACCATCTCTCCAAGCCCATCCTTGTTTTGCGGTGTACCAACCACGAGCAAAGTAAGAAATTTCTGGATCAACACCATTCATTCTGTCATCGTATGCCAAGTTACCATTGGTGATAGCTTGTCCTGTACGAATACCCTGGTCGTTGATAGCGTCAGCTTGAAGTTGAACCTTCTTCTTAGAGCGAGCCTTCATCTTTTCACGAAGAACCTCTTCTGTAATTCTCTGGAACTGAATCTCATCTTCCAAGATTGCGTTAGCATCTTTACCAGAACGCATAGCTACGAACTCAAGCAAAGCATTCATCAAGTTAGCAGCATGATTGCGCTGTTGACGAAGTTTGAAAGGAGCCTTGAATATGTTTGTGGCATCTGCACCATACAACTCAAACTCAAAAGTCTCAGCAAGTTTTTCTTTGATTGCTTTGATACGTTCCTTGCGGGTAGATGCCATCAACTCGAATCCCTCTTCAAATGTCTTGAAGTCTTCGTAGTTGATAAGACCGTCTGCTTTTGACTTGGCAAGTTGTTCAACCTCTTCGGCTGTCATATCAGTAGTGCTCTCTCCTAATATCTCTAGGAACTCATCTGCTGTAATCTTTCCATCACCATAACGGATAGCTGCATTCTGTTCTGGAGTGTATTCCTCTCCTGTAGCAAGTATTCCAATCTTGGTAATTTTCTTTCTTTCTCGTTCTGAGACCCGCTGCTCTTTTCCTTTCAAAGAAGCCTCACGAGTAGACAAACCTTGACGAGCCTCAGACATCTTGTTGTTATAGAAAGCATGACTAGTAGACTTTTTATCTTTTCCAATGTACTCGTTAGAAACATATCCATTGAAAGTTTCACGAAGTCTATTGAAGTCATTTATCTTTTCTTGGTCACCACCAAATACCTCTGAAACAAACTGATCGTCATTCAACAACAAGTCGCTCATGAATGTCATCGCAATGTCAGTAGCCTGATCCAAATCTTGGGCTGATTGTCCAAGAGTCTCAAACGCATCATTGAAATACTTAGAAGACAAGATGTTATTATACACGTTGTTGATCAACATGTTGTTCTTTCCTATCTTTCCAAAACGCTCTAACAAAGGAGCGGTGTAGTCAGCAACCTTGGCGATACCAACTTGAGCATCTTTAATAATCTTTGAACCATTGTAGAACATAGATGCCATGTTTGTACGCATCTTAGAGCCAAACAATGACTTGTAAAGATTCTTGAATGTGTTGAACTCAGCATCAGCTTGACCAACCTGGCGAACGTTTGGACTAGTAGTAGATGTTTGTTCTACATCAGCGAAAACAGCCTCCTCAATCTTGTTTCTGCGTTCACGAGTGCGCTGAATCAAAGGCTTTGCACCTTGCTTTGTTCTCTCAACGTTTCTCTTATTTTGTTTGATGGTTCCATCTTGGCTATACAAGAACTTACCATCCTTCCAAATCAACTGACTGTCTTCGCCAATATTCAAAACGTCTTTGGCGATTTGTTTAGCCTTGTCTATTGAGAGCATACCGCTCTTCTTGCTCTTACCTTCAACCTCTTGCTTCAGAGTCTCGTTTACATCCTTGAAACTAGTATTGAACGCACTAAATCCTTTTGACTGCAAGTTGCCGGTTTCGGGATCGTAGCGGTAAACAACATCTTTATTTACAGTACCGTCAGCCTCTACAACGTGGAACTCTTCTCCTACGTTTGCAATACGCTGCTCAACAGCAAGTTTTTCTTGTTTGTTTGCTTCTTCTAGATCCGCTTGAGGAATTTCTGAAGAAGGAGGTTGGACTGCTTGATCTGAATCCGCAGGAGGAGTTATGATTGCATCAGTAGGCTCTTGGATATCTTCCATCACTGGCGTTTCACCACGAAGAACAAACTGATTGTTTTCAATTGCTTGATCAAGTTGACGATCAATCTCAAGAATCAAAGGATCAACACTAGTTCCACCTTTAGAAGCAATATACTCAGCAAACTTCTGTTTTGTTTTGAACGCAAGAGAGATGTCTCCAGGAGCAGTCAACATCAAAGATGTGATACCAATAGCAGCCAATTGACCATCTGCGGTTGTCATGTCGACAGCCTTAGACAAATCATAGCCATACTCCATCATCAAATCGGCTACGTTACCGGAAACTTCCGCAACGGTTTCACCCACAGCACCAGATGTAAACTTACCAAGCACAAAAAGCATCCGATTCTTGTTTTTCAGAAGCTTTTCTATGTTGTCTTTAATAACAACACCCTCGAATGCTTTCTCAGCTACAATCTCACCAGTAGCACCTGCTAAACTCTGACCAGCAACAGCATAAGCTCCGGTCTGAATAGCAAACTGAGTTCCACCCTCTACGAAGATTTCAAAGAAAGCCTTACCCAATTTACCTTGAGAAGTAAAGAAATTTTTAGCAGTAGTAAAGTATTTTGTAGCAGCAACTTCTGCCATCATCGCATTACCCATCATTTGGGCAGCCCCAATTTCAACCATTGCAATCAAAGTACTCGGCAAACCAGACGCTACAATTTCTCCAACACTTTGCTTTGTTGCTTGCAAATCTTGTTCACTAACATAATGACCATTACGTTGCATATAGTTAGCAAAAAGACTGGCCTCCTCATCGGGACGCATCTTATTTTCAAACGTCTTGTTTTGAATGAAGCTAGGCAACTCGTTTTCAAAAGCAGTAACCGTAGCACGAGTGAAACTCGCCTCTCGCTTCAAGGGGTTAGAGTTTGTGAAAATACCTTTGTTCAAGACATCATACTCGGCAACCTTTTCCAAATAACGCTGATTCAGCATATTTAGATTAGCCATGTCTGTTGGGTTGGCTTCTGCTTGTCCGCTTAATGCCATTGGCCCAATACGTTGCATTAAAACTTCTTGATCTTTTTTAAGATCTTGAATCTCCAAGTACAACATATTGCGATTACGCTTCAATTCACCAAACAGGGTGCGATCGTAATATTCTGCGGTATATTTACTTTGAGCCTTTTCTACAGCTGCTTTTACTTCTGGGCTTGCTGGAATAGCTACACGCTCAACGGGATCATAGATAGTACCGGTAGATGTCCAAGCCTTATCTTGCATTTGACGAATCTTCGATTGCTGCTGGTCAATCTGAGACTGAAGATCACGAACAGTATATTCTACAACATTATCTTTTCTATTTTTAGCATCCAGCAATTGAGCATTCAACTCATCAAGATAACTGTATGCATCTGCAATTCCCTTATATTCATCAGGCAACAAATCATATCCAACACGATCCATTTCTGCTTGATATGTATTCTGAGACCGCAAAGTACTTTTACCAAGAGCAGGAGCACTTCCTTGAGAGAAAGGCATCCACATATCCATGTTCTTTTGATAGTCAAGATGAAAGTATTTCTGTTGAGAAAACTTATCCCTTACACCATCTAAAAATCCAGCAACATCGTTCGAGGCAGCCTCTAAAGCAGCATCTTCAGAATAACCATCGTTGATATAACCAGAACCATAAAGATCGAGCAAATAACCTTGAAGTTCCTCAAGACTGTTAATTTGAACATCTTCAAGTTCACCGGTCTCTGGATTGACACGCTGAATACCCTGCAAAGAGAATGTTGCATCTGGATTGGTAACAAACTCGTCGAGATACTTACCAAGCTCGCTAAATCCTTTTACGTTCTTGTTTAGAATATCGTAGTTGGTAGCAAGGGCAGCTCCTTTCTCCCCCATAACATCCACCAACATAGAACGACCAGAGGTAGAAGGGTCAGTTGTCAAATCTTGAATAGCCTGTGATGGGTTGATTTTAGCTTTAGCTAACTCTGCACCATTGGCAATCATCCATGCGTTTGCATTCTGAGGATCAGCCAAGTATTCGGAGAGTTTATAAACGTCATCCAACAACTCGCCTTCTGGAGTTTTGATAGCTCCATTTGCAGCAAGTTTACCAAATGCTTCAAAAGCTTTATTCTGAGTTTGTACCTCTTGTACGTTAGGAACCTGGTAATCGGGCTGACCAAAAGTAGCAACAGGCTTTACGGCACGACCAGCCAAGGGAACGACATTAGCAGCAGCTTTTGCTTGCTGTGCACTGTTCATTCCTCCAGCAATAATGTTCTGGAAGTTGTCAAATGTAGTAGACTGAAACGCCCCACGAATCTTGTCTTGGTTCATGTTGTAGAAGAACTCAAGATTTGATTTACCTTGATAACGAGGATCTTTCTTAGTATCTGTCAAAAAAGACTGCAACTCATCGGGAGTATTGAACACGCCACCTGCTGGATTATATACAACACCAGCGGGCAAACCAGCACTGGGTGCGGTTGTTTTTACTGCATCAAAAAGGTCCTGATAAGAGAAGGGACGAATCGGTTGATTCGGGGTTGAAAGAGTAGAGTCAAACTCATTTGCCATAATACAAATATAGCGAATGAGCGGGAGATAAAAAAGATTACCTTATGCTGGCTTTGTACTGCTGGGTTTTCTTTTGAGCTATTGCCTTGGCATTTTCCATACCATTTTTTAATGCCTCATACTGCTTATCTGTCAGACTTTGAGATACCAATGCACTTTGAACATCAATCAACGGAAACAAGAATGTCTTATTAGAAAGATAATTTAGTTCGGGTGTCAGTTGATTTGTAGAAAAAGAACCAGAAGTATATACTTGATATTCAATATTTGGATTTTTAGCTGCAACCTGTTCTTTTGTAGCAGCGGTTACTTTTCCGTTTTGAACAATAACAGGAATCACATAAGAATCACCAATTGAAATTTCTTGAATTTTAAAACTTTCAAGTGCGGTAACACGATCCAATTCTGCATCTCTTACTCCAGTACCTGTCAAAATTTTCTCAGATGTGATTGCGTTTACTTTAAACTTACCACCTGCTTGCCAGGTTGCTTTTCCATCATAAGGAACAGTACTTCCAGCAATTGTTCCTTTTGTGTCTGTCATTTGGAAACGAGCAATTGCCTCTGGGGGACCAGCACTGATGTTGATTTGCATTCCACTCTTGTCATACTTAACAACATTTTCTTTCTTAGGAGCATAAGGATCATAGAAACGCTTCAAGAAGTCCTCAACGAGAGCAGTCTCATCCATTCCTACTGTCTCTGGATAACGGTCTTGATATTGTGCCATTGCCTCTGGATCAGAAAAATATGTCTTCGCCATTTGCTCTCCACTATAAACCTGCTGACCCATTCTTCCAGTTCTAGCATATAAACCAGACGCAATAGCAGTCGCCTCTTGTTCTGTGCGAGGAATACCAGTAACGGTAGTAACAGTTCTGATAGCTTCTCCTTTTGCTGTCTTTTCTGTACCTTCTCTTACATCAAGAATATCACCAGAGTGTTGTTTGAATACGCTTTTTGCAAACTGATCTGGATCCATTTGAGCACCAACACTAAAAGCAATGTCTTTTGTAACAGGATCATACGCAAAATATTTATTTTGCTGAATGCCTTTTGCCTGTAGAGCATTCATCCACTCATCTACCGTTTGATGCCTAGACATCTCTTGATATGCAGCCTTCATGTTTGCTGGTATATAAACCTTGTCTGTATCAGACTTGTTTAATTTCTCAAAGTCATAAAGAGACTGACTTCTATCGTAACCAAGAGAGACTTCTTTTTGCCACTCGCCCAACAAAGCATAAGCTTGCGACATGTAGTCTGTGGGATGTTCTGCTTTAACCAATGCCAAATCACGAAGGGCTTTTGATGTTTTATCAATCACCTCATTAGCAACAAGAGGATGATATTTGTTTTTATCAAGAAGAATCTTGTTCTTAATTTGTTTTAATTCATCATCAGCCTTCGCTGCTGCTGCTTGCTGATATCTCCGTTCTTGAACACCGGCAGCAAATACTTTTCCAGGGGCTGTAGGTTTACCGCTAAGGGCAATGCCCATTCCTACATTTATATCGCTTTGTGCCATTTATCCAAAAGTATTGTAAGGGTTGTAAGGGTTGTAATTCATCATACCTGGACCAGATGGGGTTCCTCCTGCTTTTGCAGTACGATAATCGTAAATTCCATATGTTGCAGAATCAACAATGTTCTCTGTTCCAGTTTTAACAGCTTGTCCAAGAGCTTGTTCTGCCTGCATTCTGCGCTGCAAATCAAATTGAGTCTGCATGTTTTTCTGAGACATCAAAGTCTGACGAGCACTAGCCAACCCACCCATTGCTGCACGTCTTTCTTGTGCCATTGCACTACCAAGCTGCGATGCGTAACGAACACGATCCAAAGCACTAGTACGTCCCAAAAAATTTGACAATTGACCACCAGAAGCCTCGCGAGCAGTACGATTAAACCCTGCCTGACTTGAGGCGAACTCTTGGCCCATCGCTGCACGTTCTGCACCACTCAATCCTTCATTGTAACGTTGCTGATACATCTGTACATTCTGTCCAGCAAGAGTTTGATCATATTTAGCAAGAGGTTGCTGCCTAAGATCCCTTAATTTTTTCAATCCTGCGATTGTTTGTATTGTACCAAGCGCAGCGGGGGCAGCAAAAGGAGCAAGTGCCCCAAGTGCCCCAAGTGCAGCAGAACCACCCAAACTCTTTGTAGCATTTACAAGAGCCCCTGTAGAGACGTTTGCGCCTTTTGGCATGGGTATAGCTCCAGGAAATACAGGAGGAGCCAAAGGAGGGGTTGTAATTCCTCTACTGTAAATATCGAAAGGATCTGTGGCCATAATGCAAATATAGTTAAATGTTATGTGTTATACAAACGAGAGCTTGGACGGAATTTTACGATGTAGTTAATCAGTTTCTGATAAACCCCCGGACTAAATTTAAGTTTAGTTACCAAGTAACGTCCAAACAATCTGCTTGTATCAGCTGAATTCACACCAACATTGGTGGAATCATTTTTAATTGTTGAATAATAGTAATCTTCCCGCTCATCGAAATCTCCGATTTGCAAATAAGACTCATGATCTCTAGTTTGGAATTCTACACCTGCTGGCGTAGTGTCTGTTACAAACTGAACAGCCTCATATATTTTTGGCATGTTCGTATCATAATTCATAACACTAGTAAGTCCACCCTCGAAGTTCGTACCATAGTAACGAATGAAGGAACCAGAGTCATGAATATATATGTCATTCTCTGCCAAGGGGTTAGGCGAGTAGAATACGTTTCTTGATTGAAGATAGATGTTGGGCCAATAAGAATGGAATCCAACAAAGCCACTTTTTAACTCATCATACACCAAAGTAAACAATGTGTAGTTTGAGTCAGTCAAAGGATCCAGCTTCTCCCAATAGTCTTGCCAACTAGCACCTGTTTCAAATTGATAGTCTGGAGTTCCAGCCAAGTGGGTTTGGAGACAGCGATACAAGTATGGCAAACCAGACTCGTGAGTATATGCTGCTTTGTAAACCAAATCACCAACCTCATAACTTCCTGCACCCTTGCCTTCTTCTGAGAACAAATAAGAGTTAGGATTGTACGACTTGAATGTAAAGATGGCCTCAGAATACTTGTCGTTCCATACACCATGAATACCCAAGCCTGTTACAGACTCGTCCTCTTGGTTGAGGAATCGCATGTTCTGATTCAAGAAGGTAACAAGACCACGATCGCTAATTACACGGTTGCCGTCTTGACCAAAGCGAACAATCTTTTTCAGCTGATCGTTGTACCAGTAAACACTGTCTTTTCCGTTGGCTGTTCTACCTTTGATGATTGACCACTTCTTGTCACAACCAATGCTTGTCAATTCAACACCGGGAACGCTCATCACTCCTCCAGTACCCAAGATGATATCTGTTCCTGTTTGAGAGTTGATTGCAGATGCCTCATTGAAGTATTGACGCTGGAACGAGTTACGCTGCCAAGTGTACATTACATCATTGACGATCTCATGGTTTACAATCTCTCCAGAAGTAAGGTCTAACTCTCGGAAGTCTATTGCAGAGAAGACACGATAATTGTCTTTCAGAGACCCCGTGATCTTTTTGTTTGACCATGCTATTGTAGTAGGACGCTTTCCATCAAATGTATTATTCGGGTCGTAACCGTTATCTGTGATAGAAGCGTCTACAAAATTGTAAGCCTTATTATATGAGTTTTGGTTGGAGACTTCTGGCCACTGTTCTAGCCAATAAGCAAGACCAGAACCCATAGAGTTTCTTTTTAATGTGGCGCTATATTTTGTCGTAGAGTTATAATAACCCCAATAAACAGGAGCAGTATAGTCTTTATCCAAATATTGAGGAAAAACATAACCAGGACCAGTATGGGTCAAATCATGCTCAAGAACATTAAACATTTGACTGTTTACTACATTCTGAGAATAAAAAGACATACCCGCACCATAACCATTCAAAGGATTTTCCCAAGCTGTCATTCGCAACTGAAAATGTGTTTTTTGATTAAACACATCTCCACCAAAAACACTTTCTGTTATTGTTCCATTTTCTCCATCCTTCAGAACCCGAATATGCCCAGTGCTTTCATATGTACTAAACTCTTTATTTATTGGATATTTTTTGTTTGCACCAAGATCTCTAAATATTTGTCCATAGTATACTCCAAAATATTCAAACTCTCTTCCTGCTGCTGTTGGTAAATTAGTAGCAGGACTAGTTGAAGATCCTGTAACAAGAGTAGAACTCAATTTGAAAGCATGACAAGAGGTATAATAACAATTTGTATCTATTTCTGTACCAAGAGGACCACTAACAACAGAAATTGGAAGAGCAATTGCACCATTTAAAGCATATCTACTAGATAAGACTTTTCCTTTTCCGGTATCCAAATAAGCATGGTCTTGCAGATTAATAACAGTACCTGTATTTGCAATTCTATAGTATTCTACAGATTGACTATCTGTAAAATAACCGTTCACATCATGATATGTATTATACTCAGATGTTCCAGTAGTTTTTAATTGTAATTGACTTATTCTATGAGGAACACCTAAAATTCTAAGTTCGTCTTTATTTGTATCAAAAGAATAATTTAACTGAGAAAATTTTAAATCAGAACTATAAAAAAACAAATAATCAGAAGCATTTGTATCCGTTACGGCATTAGATGAGGTTTCTTGAAAAGGAAACTCTCTGAAATCCATACCCGTTGTTCCTGTAATTTTTGGAGTAGGAAAGTAAGGCATGACTGTATCAGACCAACTTGCTCCAAAGTTATACGCCCCTGGAAGAAAATAACCAGTAGCTAAAACCTCTGGTATTCTTTCTGATCTAACAAATCTAAAAGATTTAATCAAATCTCTAACAGGAGTACCGTCAACAAGATAGTCAAGATCCAAAGAAAAGTCGACATAATATACATATACGCTTTCAGCAAATCCAGAACTTGTTAAATTTGTTGTGATATTATTTGATGTACGCCTACTTCCAGAAGAATTTATGTTAAATGTTTCTGTGTCAAAACGAATATCATCTACCCAAAAAGGCGAGCTCCACTTTCCATTATCCTTCCATTGAACTTGAATACCAAAGCGATAGGTATCGTTAAACATATAGGAAGTAAACTGAAGAGTATTTAAAGGATTAAGATATTCTCCAAATTCAAAATCTAACTCTGCTTCACCAAACGCTCTTATTGCCCCAATACCATCTATATCAGTGTATTCTAGCGAATGGGTAATAGATGAGGCCCAGGCACTAAGATCGAGATCAACAAACTCTTCAATGTTTGAAATCGTTAATCTATTGTCAAATACACGAAGGGTTCCAACCTTACTGTACTTTGCGGTAATTGCTAATAGTTCTTCTGGAGCCAGATTGATTGCCGTTTGTCCAATATCTGTATGTGCGACATCAAGACTGGTCTGATTATTAGCAATCGGAAAACGCTGTACAACCTTAGCGGTAAATGTATGGTCTCCAGTATACTCAATGGCAACAAGATCAAAGAACGAATAAATACCAGGATCAATATTTTGAATTGTCATCGATACAGACTTGTTTGTCTGAACAAATGGCAAATCACCAGCTATTTCAAAAGGCTTATCAAAACTAGCAGTATAGATATTTACAGGATTTGTTGGGTACAAAAAGTCTGTGTAGCTATAATCACTAGTTACAAATCGACCACTGTATCTTTTGTTTCCAGATAGGATCTGACCACCCCCATCAATTACGCTAACGTTATCAATGTAAGAAGAAGGAGCTGGTAAAAATAAAGAAGACTCTAGGTCGATGTTCTCAAGTTCATAACGACCACCCTCGCTCACAAGGAAACCGTCTTGAGTGTAGATGTTTTCTGACTTCAGATACATCACACGAGGCTTGTTGTTGCGATCTGTCCAATACAAGTTGATTTGATTACCTACCTTTTCAACCTCTGCCTGTACACGATGTTCTGGAGACAGGTTCAAGTTGGAGCTACGAATCAAACGAGTGTATGTATACGTGTTGGGTTCTTGATACCTAATGATACCAACCTCACTAACAATAGCATAGTTAAGACCGGTCTTTGTGTCTTCTGAGGCAAGCCAAACAAACACGTCTTGATTCAAGTCAACAGAACCAACAACCTTAAAGTTTCCACCAACCGCAATGTATTCTTCAATCAACTGAACCTTACAAACCTCACCAGAAATATTTACCAGCCAGATTGTAAACTCATTATCATTGGTATCCCAATAATCAAAGTAAGCCTGGTAAGGCGTTAGCGTGGAATCAGTTGCGTTTGTAACTAGTGTATCAAATGTAGAAAAACCACTAAACTCTTGAGTGAAATGATCTTGTAAATCAAGAGCATACTGATCTAAGTTGTCAGCTACAGATAAACCAAAAGCATAAGTATACAAGAAAGTATCTGGAGGAGTAGGGAGTCCACCAGAAGAGTCTATAGTGCCACCAGGAACAGCTTGATAATAGAATGTAGCCTCGTGAGAAGCAAGAGAACCATTGTACAAACCCTCTAAGTCAAAGAAGATACGATACTTCTTTCTATTGGTAGCAGCATATGACAGGTTAGAGACAACCTCTGTATTACCCTTAACAGGAACAATTCCACCTACATCCTGCCCGTCAAGAGAACGATGGCGAATGTCATTAGCATCAATATAATCACCTTGTGAAATATATTGAAGATCCATATCTTTATTTAGGACTCCAGAAGGGTTTACTCGTACTTGTGCCATTATCCGTTAGAGGCTTTTTGGTTTGCGAATTCTCGTTTGTAATCTTGAATGATGTATGCAGGGTAATCTTGATGGTGCTTTCGTGAATACTTCCAACACAAATAAGCAACTAGCATTCGTTCCCATTTCTCTGGAATGAATACTTCCCCATGTTCATCAAGCGCAAGACCCATATAGTCAATTGTTATATTTGAGCCATCTAGAATATCCAAACAGCTAGAGAAGATGATATAACGACCTTGAATCATGTAATCAACTCCCTCAAAATAACAACCTTGAGCACATCCAGTAGAACATGCTCCGCTAGTAATTTTACGAAGTTTAGCAAAGTTGTTAGGAAGCATGGCTCGTTTGTCATTGACTTCCAACGCTTTTACAAAAATATCAAACTTAGTTGCTGTGTTAAACGTAGCAATAGCTTGGTCAATCAGAATCTCAAACCACAGAGCGTTGTTCTCGTAACTAATTCCAAGTTCTTCACAAGCAGCAACAATCACATCTACTTTCTTCATTTAACGGTAGGTTTATCTTGGCTATCAGAAATATAGTCAGGAGCAACTCGTCCTTTGCGAAGCAAGTCGAGAGTCACCATTTCTACCAAATCACGTTTTATAACAGCATCAACTGGATACCAGTCAGTATCTTTTCTAAATCCAGGAACCTCTACAGGGTTGTTAAATACGCCACGAACTTGAATAAACTCAAGACGATGATTGTTGTAAACCAAGATAGCCTGTTTATTCATCTCAAGGTTCTTCCAGTCCCAGAACAAGTTAGAGCTGTTCTTGAAAGCACGATGCATTGTCAGCGTAGTGAAAGAGTTACGAGCACGAATAAAAGGCTTGATTCCGTTTATATGTCCAACATAAACAAAGCCATCAGAATGTCCATCGATTGTGATAACAGAAGGACAGCTGAAGGAAACTGTTCCACACTCAACATCACGATCTACATAGTCAAGATCTACAGTCTGTACCCAGCTATCATTCAACCAATCCATGCCTTTTTGCAAGTAATTGGAAATAACTGCTGCTCTAGCACCATGAATCTTTGTCTCAATATACAGATCATCAAAACGAGACTCGTCAGAAGAGACTCCGTTACCGAGGTCCTTCTTTATCTCATCTACTATGTCAGCAAGTAAAAACATTACGGATTGTCAATAATAGTTTGTGTAGTGGATTGTTTGTTCTGATAGTCTCTTGTTTCTGAGGCCACAGAGTAAACACATTCGTCCATCAAGCGATACAAAAACTTCTGAGAGTAGAAGTCTGTCAAATCCGTTAAAGTGTCTGTCACGCTTATGTCAAATGGAGCTGCCAAGTAATCGACAACAACACTATAAGGGGTGGGAGAAGGAATAAAAGTATTCTCTCCAGTGTAATAGATTGGGTTTTGTTTAACCGGGTTCGATAAACTTGGTTTTTTCTTGTCTGAAGTACTTGGAGATGCATCATATGTAACAACATGATACAAATTGGTAGTACCACCAGGGATATTAGTGTCGACATTAAATCCTGTTTTACTTACAGAAGTAACAGTATAAAAAGGAGCAGAACCTGTAGCAGAAGTGCTCAGTGTATCGCCCTTACGCAATCCATGTTTAGAAGCAAGAACGCTTGTGGTTCCGATAGATGTAGTAGCAACTTCATCAACATACACACAAGCCATACCCATCAGATGGTAATAATCCGAGGGATATGCAACGCTTGTACCGACAACAGGAAGACTTTGGTTGTATTTCAAAAAATAACTCAACTCATCCATCTCCTTTTGAGTGTCCATGAGTGAGAAGATTTTATCGAATGAGCGATACAATGCCTCCTTGATGAGCCTTTCAGCTTTGGTATCATCTAGATATGCACTGTACGCCTTGTCGTACTTCTGTTGCAGTTGAAGAAAAAACTCGACACCTGTCATAACACGAAGATACGAAAATTTAAATTAATCCCAAAGACCGAGCTTATGGCGTAACCTATCTACTTCGGCTTCGTAATGGGTAATCATTTCTTGTAAATCAGCAGCAATAAACTTCTTTTGCTCTTTGGATAGGCGCAACATGTTCTCAGCAGTACCTTCTCCAAGAAACATATCCAATCTTAAACCATACACATATTGGTTACCAGCCATCATAATATTACAGGCATAACACTGAACCATGCAGTTATGTTCGTGGAATCGAGTAGACATATAACGCCTGCTCATGAAATGACCGCACTGAGAGGCTCTCCATTGCATTTTCTTATCGCAGGTAAAGCATTTTACCTCTCCGTTGCTTTTAGCGTATCTGAGGCGAATATAGATACTGAAAACCCGGTCTAGTTTTTTAATCAGAGTCGTTATAGAAGTTGCCTTCTTCTTTTTAATAAACTCTTTCTTCTCTTGTTTCTTCTTTTTCTTCTCTGCCAGGTTACAAGTTTGACAAAGCTTTCTGGATTTTACGGCAAGTGTTCTGATCTTGCCACAAGAGCTACAGGTATCTCTAACTGGTTTTGAAATCATAAAGAAAAAAAGGGGGGACGAATCCCCCCATTTCGGTGTGTTACTCAGTCACAGATTCTTTAGGCTTGCGACCACGGCCTTTTTTCTCTACAGGAATCATCGAAGGATCAGCAGCAAGTTCTTCCTTACGCTCTTCAATAACAGCAGCAATAGCAGCTGAAACCTCAAAGTCGTTCAAGGATTCTTCTGGAGCTTCATCATTACGATTAACTTCTGGAACGATAAATCCATTAAAGAATTCTTTGTCGCTCAAACAAAGATCAATAACGTCTTTAACGCTAGTTCCAATTGTACGACCACCTACTTTAAAGTATCCGTTTGAACTCGTAACGATTCCCAAGGCAACAGCTTTATTTGCATAAATATGAGCCTTCTTGTTGGAATCCATTGAGTTATAGAAGATATTAAAAGTATCGTGTTCACGAATAGCTAAACCGGTCAGATTAGCTCCAACCAGATTGATAACCAACTCTGAATGTGTCATTCCTTTAGGATTCAATCCCAAAGCGAAAGCCAAGTTGTATTTGTCTTCAAAAGACATGGACAACACTTTCAAAGCATTTTCCATATTGCGTTCCATGCGCTCAAGATCCAACTCAATCTTTTCATGAGCCAAACGGATATTGAACATAGAACGAACCAAATTAGGATTTGTGTAACCCTCTGTAGAACACAAAGGATGATTTTTCAAAAAATCAACAATTGCTAGTTCAGACTTAATTGAATCATCATACTCAATTGTAACAGGCTGTCCATTAGCAATATGAATTGTGTAAATATCATAGTTGTCAATTTCATGATCTGTAACCACTTTACGACCATTGTCTACTAAATAAAGATTTTTTCTAGACTTTTTGTCTTTGTACTCTCCTGAGAGAACGAACGACCCTTTAGGAATAATAGGATCAATTAACAGTTTTCTTATCATATGAATTTGTAATTAGTTTTTTAAGTAAGGGGCCCCAAACGGGGCCCCGATAAAAGATAGAGATGTCTGTTAGACAGTCATTTCGATCAGACCCATGCGCTCGGCAGCAACATAGATACCACAGTCAGACAAGATGTGGAAGTCAACACCGTCAACATCGTTAGTTCCCAAAGAAACCAACTGAGAGCCACCAATCGTAGCTTTAACGGTAGAGGCGTTAGAACCTTCCAAACCAATCATACCAGGTACGTAGTTGGCGATCATCTCGTCATTGTTGAAGTGATACTTCTGCAAGGGAGACAAAGAGCCACTTCCGTCAGCAGCAGGCAAAGAAGTCATGTCCATCACATAAATAGAATAAGACATCTTTGGCTTGTTACCAGGAAGAGTAGACAATTCGCTGCGGAACATTTCGTCATCCAACAAAGCCCAACGAACGAACTCGATAGTCATACCAGCATAGCTGTAAGTCATTACGTTCAAACCTTCAACCGATACACCACCCAAAGTGTTCTGAGTACCAGCATATTTGATGTAATCACCCAAGATGGTTTGCAAACGAGCCAAAGCAGCAGAACCCATCAAAGCAACCAGACGGCGACCGTTTTCAGCACTCTTGCGAACCAAAGTTTCCAAGAAGTCATTGAATTGGGTTTGAGTCAACTCAGCAAGCAAAGGCAAGTAAGTACCACCATTGTTGATGATAGACCAACGCAAACCACCAGTAGAGTAAGCCTCACCATTGGGACCATTGAATACAGCACGCTCAGAGAAAGCATACTTGTACTCCAAGCTCTTGGCGAAACGACGCAAGGTCAAATCGTCCCAAGAACGATACCAGAAATCACCCTGCCACTTAACGAAAGAAGCAGTACGATCACGGCGAGCTTGAGTAGAGCTTTCACGAGTTACAGCAGTGTAAGTGAAGTCGGTAGTTGGCGTTACATGCAATGCGCTCTTACCAACAGACAAACGGTTAGCAGAAGAGTCGAACATTACCTTAGCAATCTGACCAACCTGGAAGTGGGTGGTAGAAACCAAAGTGGTAGTTACGCTAGTAATAGTCAACACATTAGTGGTGGTGTTATTAGCAACAACGATACCTTGAGCCAAGTTTCCGTCAGCGATGATATCACCAACACGGAAGTTCTCAGAATCTGTTACAGTAACCAACAACTCACCAGCAACAGCACCGGCAGCAACAGCAGTTACAGCAGAGAATACAGACAAGTTACCGATAGAGGAAACTTCTACTTTAGCTTGAGGCGTAGAGATAGAAGGAGCCAATTTAGCGGTCAATTGAGTCAAAACGTTATACCCATAATCTTGAGCATAAACCATAGCCATTTTGTTAGGCAGAGAAAGACCTTTGAGCAACAAGCTCTGGTTAAGGTCTAGGGTTGAAATGTTGTTAGCCATTATTTCTTATTTTTCAAATATTGTGTAAATGCGTCCGTCAAATTACCAGATGACATTCCGGCTGATTTGTTTGACGAACCAGTTCCTTGAGAAGGATTCGTTGTTTGACGCAGAATCTCTTCTCTTCCCTCATTCTTCGCTCTGGTTACATTGGCACGCACGAGATCTTTCCCGTACTTCCTCCAGATCGCTACATCGAGGAGGGCCTCGACATCAACAGAACCATCTGGACGCTGGAAGCTCATTTCCTCAGCAACGAACTGTTTCAAAGCCTTAGACATTTCGTCTGTAATCTTCAAACCGTAACGTTCCTGATTTTTTACTGAGTTTACAGTGTTATCAAGTTCTTTATTAAAACGATCGAGCATTTGTGTCTGTACTTCACTTTGTTTTGTATTAACCACCGAAAGTTGTTTCAACTTCTCTTGGTTCATTTCTTCAAAGCGGGCACGATACTCCTGCACTAGTTTTTTCTTTTGGAAAAGTGTCATTGTTTCTACTTCGCCTTGAGCGTCCTGGAGTTCTTCTCCTGTGAAGCCCTCTAGCTGAGACAATCCCATCTCTAGGATAGTTTTGTCATCAACCGAGCTGTAGTCAACAATGTTATATTCTTTCACGAAGTCAACCAAAGTCTTGCCTGATTTCTTATATTCCATCAGCAACTTTAGATCTTCGTCTAGTTCAATTTGGGTTTGCTCCTGCTGAACTTCTTGTACTGGTTCTTGAGTCTGTTGAGTTTGAGGTTCTGAAACCTCGTCATCTTCGTACCACTCTTTTTGGCGAGGGGTCTCAGTCTCTTGAACCTGTTCTTCAGTTTCTTGTACTGATTCCTGTTGTGTTTCTTCAGCAACAGCTTCAGTAGTTTCAGTAGCTTCAACGTTTTCTTCAACAACTTCCTTTTCGGGAGCCTGTTGTGCTGGTTCATTCTTCAGAATTTCATCCAGAATGCTTTTGTATGCTTCTTCCATAATTATATATTTTTATTGAATTTTTCTTATTGAGGTTGTCCTGTTTGAACTTGAGGTTGCTGTTGAGGAACGTTCTGTGCCATTTGAGCTTCCGCTTTCAATTCAGCACGATAGTTATTTCCTTCTTCTTTGGCAGCAGCCATGTTTTCTTGTACTTGAGCTTGTTGTTCTTGTTGTGCAGCCATCATCATCTGTTGGATCTGCATTTGCTTTTCTGCCTCACGCTTCTTCTTCTCAAGAGAGAAACGCAATTGGTTGTACAACTCAGTGTATGTCTTACAGGTTTCAATCTGCAAGTAATCCAACATGTCAATTGCTTGGTTCTGCATGGCAGCCTGTGCAATGAACAACAAACGCTCTTTAGATTGATCGTCAATGAAGTCTTTCACACGAACATAGATACCAAAATCCTCAAATGTGAAGTCTTTGGTAACCTTGAGGTAATTCATTCCACGATCCCCAACCACCGGAATATCTTCATCCTCGTTCACAATCAATGAAACCTTATACTGGTTTAGAGAATATTGAAGATCTTTCTCAATGTATTGGATAAATCCTTGGTACAAGTATGCCGTACCCAAGTTAGATTGTGCAATTGTACCGGCCTGTGTCTTAGCACCCAAGTATCCTTGTTGCTGACCCATAGCCACTTTTGGTACGTTTACAATCTCTTCCATGATACGCTCTTCCTCACGCTTCAGAGCCAACAGCTGCTGTACGTTAGGATCCAGAGTCATATCTACTACGTCAACTACACGGTTCTGATCAGCCTGTACAAAGTCTTCACCAGTAGCGTTTCCGTCTGTAATGTGAATACCCATGCGCTCGAAGTCGTTCAAAACCTCTTGTGCTGTAGCAGATCCGAGTTTGTTTTTATTCAACACAAATACCTTACCCTTGGCACGAGTAATTGATTTGGTGATTTCGTTATTCAAAAAGTCAATGCGGTCCTGGTGCTTGTGCAAACGAGACGCAATTGAGCGTGACTCACCCATAACCATGTTAGGAATGAATACGCTAATTGGCAACTCAACTTCGTTGATGTCATCACTCTTGCGAACAATGTTTTCCATCTCACCAAAGTCAACCACATATTTGTTAGCCAACAGGGTAGCACGATAAACCGTTTTAACCCAATACTCAGACGTGGCGTTTCCTTTGATTTTACCCAAGTGAGTATTGCCGTATTTGTCTTTGGTCTTTTCGTACCTAAGTTCCTTATAACCAATCCAATAGCAAGTAGTAGCAGCAAGTGAAGGAACTCCGTTGTTGTTCCAGTACCACTTCAACTTGTTAGTTGTGATGTTTTCATCGCCCAACATTTTATCAATGTTGTCTGTGTTCAACTTCTTGATCTCTTCGATCTGCTCAGTAGTCAAGTGACGAGTGTAGTAAGGATTAGAAACAATCTCACCAGGAGTAATCCAATCGATCTTTCCTACAAAACGAGCACCCTCGTTCAAGTCATCGTCAAACGTATTGTCCCAAATCAAGTTGTATGGGAGGATGATGTTCTTTTCTGGTTTCTTGTTGCGGATCTGGTTTTCAATACCAACAACTCCAGCCAACAAGGTATAGAAGAATGCCTGTTTGTACTTAGTCATGAACTTGTTGCGGTGCAAGATGTCCATAACCATGTCGTATGCAATCTCTTCGCCATACTGTTTGTAATCGTACTGCATGTACTTCATTACATCCTCTGGCATTTCAAAGTCTTCTTTTCCGAGCGGGGTAACTGCTACACCCATCTCTTCTTCCATTTGTTTGAAGATATTAGCAAATTCGATCTTCAACAGAGCCAATTCCATATCCAGTGTGCGCTTGTTGACGGCAGTACGGGAAATAGCTTTAACGCTAGGCTCAATATTTTCAATCATCTTCATAGCCGTTCCCAGCATGAAGTCAATCATAGATGTCAGTTTCTGTCCATTGATCCAAACGGTAGGAAGTTCGCAACCGCTTTGATCTTGGGTGGTATAGAAGTAATCACGATTCTCTTGCTTACCCAAATAGTAGGTAAACAAACGAAGCATTTCATCAATAGGTTTCTCGTAACTTTGATTACCGCTTCTGAAGCCCAGACTATTAGACTGGGTATTGTACTTAGATGCCACATAGCGGGCATTTTCTATGTACCACTCCTGATCTTTTTTGTTTTCTGGAACAAACTGATTTGGCTGTTCTTTAAAGTCTGGTCTCATTGATTGATACAAATATAATTCAAATTTACCAAAAAACAATAATATTTTTCACTTCCTCTTGCAAGATAGTTTTTTTTGTTTTATATTTGCCAATTGTGACTGGACGGTGTGTTACGGTGGCGGTCACAACTCACGCTATACCACGGGATTCCAACAAATAGCAGCTCCAGTACTAAGGCAGAAGGAGTAAGTTGGACGGGATACACAGATCTCGGAAGTCGCTGCCAACCCAAAGAACCTGTGCGCTTACTTTGGGGTCTGAAAGGGCTATACGAAGCAAGTATAGAGTCCAAGAAGGCGGTAAAACCTACTAAAAAGTGGGAATAATCGTACTGTGTCTTCTTGGACTACCAAAGCAAGAAAATTAGTTAATTAATCTAATACTCGTATGTCAACTAGAACATCTATGATGGGGTTAAAGGATATCCTTAAATTAGACCCCAAGTTAATTATCCCTACAATTATTCGTCAAAGTAGGGCTTCTATTACCCATAACAAGATGATGCATATAGCCAAAAGGGAGCTTTTTCTGATGGCTAGAAATAAATTCTTGTCTCGGATTGGCAACACGCTGCTTCGAAACGTAGATTATTTGAAAACAAAGTACGATATGAGCAATGACCGGTTCTTTGAGTTCGTAGTCAGCAAAACAACAAACACCCACTCGATTGCAATCAACCCAAAAATCCTAAATAATGGCTTTAACTCTTTTGACGAAGCCATGGAATACTCTTTTTGTGTAGGTTACGCTTTCAACATCGACCACGAAACTTTGATGTACGAAAATCTTGAGTTTCTTGACAGTCGTGGCTTGTTTGATCCGTTCAAATACTACGTTTGCGACCCTGCTGACTTAAAAAAAGCATAATTTGTGCACATTATGACATTTCTATGACATTTTATTTCGTAAATTTGTTGTAATGGAGCTCAAAGGAAAGCTTGATAACGATCGGTCTAAAAAAGTAACCGATGGTCTTCTAGAGGAGACAATCAAGCAAATGCACGCAGAGCGCAATGTTTGGAAATGTTGCGACATGATTATTAAGTGTGTGGCTCTTGGTGGTATTGAGGAAGCAATTAGGATGTGCAATATCCTGTATACAGAAAACACCAAAGACCCAATTAGTGATAACTTTTCGGATATTAAGAGCAAAAAGATAAACGAAACACGACACATCCTAAACAACTATAAAAAATACATCAATAAACTAAAACTATCAAATTTAAATTAACATGGCAGTAGGTAAAAACACAAACGCATTGTATTTTTCAGTGCGAAACGGGAAAGTGACCCGTTATTCAAAAACACAAGAAGAGGGAACAACTGTAATCCCTACAAAAGATGGATCACCACGATTTTACTTTGTTTATGATTTCATTGAGGGAACAATCAATGGATTTAAAACACGAGAAGATGAGATTATGGGACAAAAGAAATTGTTCTTGCAGATCTCAATGAGCGATGGTGATGAGAACTATTTTGTAGAGATTGATGTAGATTCTAATTATTTTCAGTCATTTGCTTTGACAATTTTGAATGCAAACCCAGACCAACCTCTCCGATTGGCTCCTTTTATGAAGGAAGAAGACGGAAAGAAAAAGACCGGTATGTTTGTTGTTCAAAACGGAGCACCTTTGAAGTTTAAATACACCAAAGCGAATCCAGGTAATTTGCCTGACATTGAGGTGACTAAAAACAAACAAGGTAAGGTAGTAGACATTGATCGTGACGCTCGCAATAAATTCTTGTTTGAGGAGCTTAACAAGTGGGTAGACGCTGCTATTTTCAGTGGTCGCACCGCAGCTACTCCGGTTCATTCAGAGCCAATGCAAGAAGAGACTGACGATTTGGACGATTTACCATTCTAACTCTACCACTATGGCTAAAGCTACCAAAAAGATCGCGAATTCTGGTTTAGCCGAGCAGATTGCCGGGGTTGTCTTGAAAGGACAGCCCTCGCCTTCTGTTCCAGAACCAACTCCAAATCACATCAAACATTACAGAAACGAGCAAATCTCTATCATTCGCCAATCGTGCTTGAAGACTGCTGCTGGGTTTTTGTCTGAAACTGTAAAAGAATATAGATCTATATCAGAATTAGAGAAAAAACTTTTCTCCCTTGCTGAAAAGATGGAGAACTGGGTTACTCGATGAAACTAACACTCGTTAACATAGACAAATCCGAAAACTACGATGCATGGGTAGATTTTCGTATAAATGGGATTGGGGCCTCAGAAGTGGGAACTATCTTGGGCCTCAACCCATATAAATCATCCACTGAGTTGTTTTACCAAAAGATCGGTAAGCTTCCTCAGAAGATAGATGAGAACATTGCCATGTTTATGGGCAATAGACTAGAACCTTTAGTTGCAGACCTGTGGGAATATTATGATGACGATGAGGCGAAGATGATTGAAAACTTCAACTCCGGCATCAAAACTCGGCATTGTGAAGAGGTGGTTGGGTATATTAAGAACGAGCAATTCCCTCATTTGTTCTTTTCTCCCGACCGCCTTATTAAGAATGATTCTAAATTAGGTGTTCAAATAGATGATAATCAAGTACTTACTTTTAGCAACGTTAGTGGCGTTTTGGAAATCAAGACGATTAGCGGGTTTGCTAGCAAGCAGTGGGATGGTGGAGTTCCTCCCTCCTATGTGGTTCAGCTTCAGACATATCTTCTTGGCTTAGGTTTGAGCCACGGTGAGATTGTGTTTTTTGAAGACGGTCGTAAATTCACGGTTGTTCCTATGGAATTCAACCAGAATATAGCCAATCAGATCATCGAAAAGACGACTGAGTTCTGGGAGCGTGTATTAGCTGCTCGTGCAGACATGGAAAATTGCGAGTTGTACGAACCCGAACCTGACGGAACGGAGGCACACGAGTCGTTTTTGAATAAAAAGTACGGGGCCTCAGAACAAAAAACCATAAAGGGAACAGACGACCTATACTCAATGGCACACACTCACAAAATGCTAGTAGAAGAGATAAAAGAAAAAGAAGCAGAAGCTCGTGAGATAAGCAACCATTTAAAGAACACAATGAAGGAACACGAGTGCATAGACTTCGGAGATGGTGGTAAGGTCACCTGGAAGAGCACAGCTCGTGGAACCCGTTTATTTAAGAACTCAATTAAGTACTGATATGCCAATTAAGAAAGTAATCCCCCGTGACGATGACGAAACGTTGTTTGCAGACGGTTTCGATGATGCCATTATTGGCATTGACCTAGTATCTAGTCCTGCTCGTATCATTTACGACAAGGTAAAGATGATTGAGATCTTGGTCACCCAAGAAGAGATGGAAGAAGACGAAGCCATAGACTTCCTGGCATACAATGTTTGGGGTGCATATGTTGGCGAGGGTACTCCTATCTACATGGATGACGGTGATTCCGAGTACATTCGTGACCTTCTAAGTGAGCTTTGATGGACTGGGGTAACACTAACATAGACTTTTTTAAATTTCTGGGTGAGTCCAGTACGACTAAGACGTTTTCATACGATCCTAACGATGAGACGACTTCTTCACTGGACCCAATGCCCGAAGAATTTATTACCATTCAAAAGAAGTGGCTTTTGGAGTTTTATGACGGGGTCTCAGAACTAGATGAAATAACCGAAAACATGTACTTCTCCCTAAACCCAGTACTAAAACTAACAATGACGTATAGGGACGTAGACATAGTAGAACTATTCCCCTTCGACACAATAGAAGAAGCCAAACAATTCTTTGACGAATTCGACAACAAACGGTGTGCCCTTGTCTTCCTGGCAATCTACACCATAAGAAACAAAGAAAAGCACGAAGACCTAATGGATGACTTCGATGAAGACGAATCTCCAGACGACTTTGATGACCCAAGCGACATAGATTAACACAAACTAAATGGACAAATACACAAAAACAGAAATCTTCAAGATGGTAACCGACTACGCCATCTCCCAATCAAAAATATCAGCCGATTTATTCGTAAATCCTACCCTTTTATACGTCCAAGGTGTCCCCCAAGACATTATCCTCCTGGTTGACTCCCAGGTAGCCATTGTCTGCCGTGGCAAAAAAAGCCAAATGGGACGCTTTATGGTGCGCTCAAACTTCTGGAAGGCGTACAAGTTCATCTTAGGGCATTCTAGGCTCGGAAATCGCCTTAAAACGCATGAAATCCAATGGTTGGATGTGTATGCCTACAATATCCAAGCCACCATACAGCTGAAATTTGACCAGGTACAGCAAAATTACATAGACGGGTATACAGAAGAGCTGTAATTTATACCCCCCCCTACCTGGCTGCCCCCAAAATCCCCAAAATTAATGATCGTGCGGGATTTGGAGTCAAACGTTAGCAAATCACGGAACAGCGGCTTCGATAAAAAGAGCCCCCGTCCAATTTTCTAGACACGCAATGTCCATTATATTGGACGCTTAGGCGTTGATTGTCCATTAAATTGGAAAACGCAATTGGCAATGTGCAGTATATTGGTCACTACAATAGTATACAAACATTTGTTAGTTGACACAGCTGCCCGATAAGAAAAAAATTTGATTTGTGCAAGTTTTTTTGTCATTGAATTGTCAAAAATATCTTATTTAGAATGATTCTAGATAGCAGCCTCTTTATATATAAATGAACGTGCGCGCGCGATATACTATCTAAACTCCAAACAATTGTCACAGATTTGTCAAAATAAGATTAAATTTGATATAGTTATTTAGATTGATTCTAAATTAATTTTTTTTTCATTCGTAACTTATTGATTTTCAATGCATTTGAAATTATTTTCAAAAAAGTTTCAAAAAAAGTTTGCAAATATAAAAGTTTGTCGTAACTTTGTATTGTCAATAAGATATAACAACAGCCCACAAGGGATACAGCCAAAGGTTTAAGACGGCCTTTGCGTGAATGGGGAGTATTCCGGTCTGTTGACCTTATTAGTCGCATAGTAGGGATATGGGTTTCCTATGCCTGTAATAACTATGCAGTTGGATGGCGTTGCAAGTGCTAAAACTTGTATTGCGTGCCCCACCTATGGGTAAAGTAAAACGATTGCGTTTGCCGGGCTTGGTATGCCCGTAAGTCAAATGCATGGAGGTCTGCCGCGATGCAGGGCTTGGGTGCTGTTTAACCCCCAAGGCATATTTCGCACTTGGTTAGAGTCCATTACAGGGCTATATTAAATTGCCGCGAACGCGTCAAGCCAAGTAAACTGCAGGGCTACCCTAGGATGCTCAATCTTAAAGTTGGCGAACATTAAACGCAATACATGGCCTATTCGGATAGCAACGAATGGGCTGTGCCTATTTACCAAAACCATCGGGGCACAGGCCAATTTATGTTGGTATGTTTCAATGCACCTGTGCCCACTAAACCTTTAATAAATACAAATATGCAAACCTCAAACATCAAAATTCAAAACAACGGAACTTATTGGGACTTTACCTTTGAGCACTCTAACAACAGAACAGACGAAAGGCTGTGCAAACGAATGGTCTATGAGTTCATGGCCTATTATGACCTATGCCGTAGGATTAAGGCGAAAGGGTTTAAGGCTACCTTACCTTTTGACATTACTATTGTTCGTGAAGGCAAACAAGTCTTGGATACTCGTTACCTAAAGACTGAAGCAAGAATGACTCTTAAGTTAATTAACAATGCCAAAGGTCGTCAAATGTTTATTGGTCGTATGTTGGATATTGCCGACTATGCTATGCGTCCTACTACAGACAAAGAACTTGAAAAGAAATTGTTGGCTCACTAATGTTCTGAAACCCCCAAACAATCCCGAATGCATATGCTGCCGAAGGTTCGCGACCTGTTCGGGATTCAAACCTTTAATAAAAAACAAAATGAAAAACAACATCAACTTACTTATGCTATTCGTCCTAGCCTTTTCTTGGATTGGTACGGGTCTATCTGCTGCTGAAGGGCTTGAGATATTCGTTTATATCTTTGGCACAAGTGGCTTCATTGCCTTGCTTACTATCGTTCTCAATACCTGTGTATTCAAAAATAAATTGTAATGACACGCCAAGAATTCGCCCAAAAATATAACCTAAAGTTTGACGAAGACAGGGATATCTTTATGACAATTGTCTCTAACCTTTCAGACTTACAAGTAAATTCAAACCACGAGCAAATCAATACCCTCAAAGAGTTCATTTGGGACTTTGAAGATGTTCTATTGTACGAAAAACAAAACCCTTAACCATGAAAAAGATACTATCTGACGGCAACTCAAATGCCAAGACCAAAAAGAATGCAAGACCTACAAAGATTTTGTACCTTACACCCTCCTATGTAGGCCATAAAGATATGTGTCCCTATGCTTCCGATGCTTGTCGTGAGGCTTGTCTCAATACCGCTGGTCGTGGGGCTATGGCCTCTGTACAAAAAGCAAGACTTGCTAGAACTGAGATGTATCTGACAAACCGCCAGAACTTTTTAACCCGCATCGCTAACGAGATAAACGAGTCAGCCAAGCATCACAAAGGTCAGTATGCTGTCCGACTTAACGGCACATCCGATCAGCCAATTGTTGAGCATCTGATCAAAGAGTACCGAATACTACCCAATGTAGTGTTCTATGACTACACTAAAAACAAAAAGAAAGCTTTTGACCGCACCTTGTCATCGGGTCACCGGTATATGGTCACCTATTCCAAATCTGAAAAGTGTGAGTCACTTGGTGAGACTATTGATGTACTACAAAATGGAGGCAAGGTTGCCGTAGTATTCCGAGGCGAACTGCCCGACACATACTTAGGCTATCCAGTCTATGACGGAGACATACGAGATGACCTTATGCTTGACATCATCGGCCCTGCTGTACTTGGTCTCAAGGCAAAAGGCAAAGCAAGAAAAGATACTAGTGGCTTTGTCATAGAATCGTAATAAAAACAAATTAAAATAAAACAAAATGAAAAAGACATTCAAAATTGGCGAAGTTTGTGTCGGTGGTATCGTACACATTGAGACAAACAAAAACAAATGGGGCGAAAACTTTGAGTTCAAAGTATCTTTCGTTGACTGGTTCACCTCTGAGATATTGGATACCTATTCAGTATATGACTTTGATGAACTGACTATGCTACTTGAAGAGAACAGCACATCCTATTGGGCTGACCGCATTACAAACTACTTTAGAAAAACCCTTAAATAAAAATAATATGAATATAAAACAAGCAATTGCAGTATTGAAGAGTGGAAAATTCTTCTCTGCCGAGTTCACAAAGAAAGACGGAACAATCCGAGTAATCAATGGACGCACAGGTGTCAAGAAACATCTTAAGCCAAACTCAAAAGGCTCTGCCTATGATGCAAGAGAGCGTGGCTACTTACCTGTGTTCGATGTCCAAGCCAATGGATACCGCCTTATCAATCTTCAAACCATTACAAAAGTAAACAACCTTAAAATAAAATAATATGAATCAATTAGAAACAATTCAAAAGACAATGGCTTTACTTGAAGCCACCGGCCTTAACTGGGAAGTTCGTAAAGAGCCTCTCGTACATCAATCGGGTATGCCTACTCCCTTTAGTGGAGTGTTTAGGTATGAGCATGGTTCTGACACCCCCACCGAATGCTTGGGTTCAGTCAAAGACCGCTACACAATCCTACAAAACTATGACCTTGCCGAAACAATTGTCAAGGCTACCGACTCGCTGAACATTGAGACAAACAATGGAGGCTCACTGCACGGAGGCCGTAAGGTTTTCTTACAAGCCCGACTCAATGATGACTATGTTGGCAAGTCAGATGTCAAGCGTTGGATTACTTGCCTTAACTCCCACGATGGTAGTACATCAATCAGCTTCGGTTCAACTAACACTGTGGTTGTATGTCAAAATACTTTCCACGCTGCTCACAAAGAGGGTCAGAAGTTCCGTCATACAGCATCAGCGCAGAGTAGAATTGACCAAGCCATACTTGATATGCGAACTGCAATCTTGAGAGACAATGAGATGTTCAAGAAGTTCCACATCATGGCCGAGCATAGTGTAAACGAAAACATTGTCAAGGCTGTCATCGATAGCATCTTCAAGGTTGACGCATCCAATGCTAAGAAAGAAGAAGTATCTACCCGCAAACAGAATCAATTGATTCAGTTCGGTCAAGCCTACAACATCGAGCGTGACCTTGAGGGTGATACACTATGGGGCTTGTTCAATGCAGTCACTCGCTATACTAACCATATGGCTACCGCATCTGATCGTGACCAGTACCTTATGGTCGGAACAGGTAACAAGATTAATAACGCTGCTTATGATACAATCATATCGTGGCTTGAGGAACGCACTGCATACAATGACTTTGTCTCTATCTAATTGTATGTAGTTCGGTTAATAGGGGGGGTTCTGAATCCCCCCTTTCTTTTCATCTTAAACAAAACAACAATGTATCAAAAATTAAACTACCAAAAACTAATAGATGCCGAACCCTATGAGTACGGCACTTGGATAAACTCTCTTGGACAAGCGGTTGTATTCCTTGAACACCCGTACGATGGAGATGAATACCCAGTAATTGTTTCCTTTCCTCAGTATGATGCTGCTTTCAACTCTGAATTCTTTGAAGTGCCAGACATGCAAGGAGATTACGAACCATTTTATAAAAATGGTAAACTTGTTTTTGCTTACGAACTACAAACAAATTAAAATCAAATAAATATTATGGGACTTGATATGAACCTCAACAAGAAAACCTATGTGCTGAATTGGGAACACACCTCAAGCGAAGAAAGGTTTGACATTAACATCACCAAAGGTGGTAAAGAATTTAACGCAATCGATACAACTAAAGTTGTGTACATCGAAGAAGAAGTAATGTATTGGCGTAAGGCAAATGCAATACATAAATTCTTTGTGGACAATTGCCAAGATGGGCAAGATGACTGCCGTCAATATTATGTACACAATAATTTTCTAATCGAACTGCTTGATTACATCAACGATATTCTTAACGACCACAGCAAGGCTAAAGATTTACTTCCCGCACAAGGAGGCTTCTTCTTTGGCAATACAGAATACGATGAATGGTACTTCGATGCCTTAAAAGCCACTAAAGAAATGCTCGAAAAAGAAATGGCTTCGCCATCTTGGGGCAGGTGTTCCTACTACTATCAATCAGATTGGTAAAACTAAATACAATGAAATACGAAATCAAATACAAAAGAGAATGGTTCACATATGTAACCATTGACGCTGAGTCGCAAGATGAGGCACAAGAAAAGTTTAACGAAATGCTTGACAATGGAGATGTCTACGACATTGAACTAGACCAATGCAATGTTCAATCAGAGGGCATCGTGTCTATCATTCCAACCACCTACAAATTTACTATACCTGCAAAATAACTATGGCTAACTATTGTTACAACTGGGCTATGTTCTCCGGTTCTGAGACCGCCCTCAAAACTATGCTTGAAAACATTCAAAAGGCAGTCAGCGGAAATGACAACGAAGGACTTTGGTACGAGACATACCCAATCACCTTGGGATTGGATCGTGCAGAAGTACCCAAAGACATCAACACATTCTATAACGATGTTTACGAAGAGTACGGCAGCAAATGGTTTCAAATTCATATTGATGACGAATCATATGGTGAAAGCGGAGAGGGTACTGTAACCATCAGCGGTGACTCTGCTTGGTCTCCTATGTCCCCTTTGTTCCGCAAGTTATCAGAGGTATACCAACTTGAAGTTGAGTCAGTCTTTGAAGAGGGCGGTAACGACTTCGGTGGGTACTACGATTGCAAGAATGGCGAGGTCACCAAAGACTTGACATTCGAGTACCGAGTCTTTAAGTACATTGATGACCGAGATAGTTACATTACCTCTATGTACGATGACTTAGATGACGGAACTTGGGAAGACTTGAATGACTTCAAGAACGACCACCGTCCCGAAGTCTTTCAGTTCACTGCCGAAGAATGGGCAGACATTAATGATTACTTTAGTAAAAAATAAAATGAAGAACTTAATCAAAGAAAAATTAATCAATCACTATCGGACTTGTAGTTGTAATCAGTATGGACAAATGTCAACCATCAACATCTCTGAAATCATTGATAAGAATAATCTGCAAGAGGTAGAAGAATTGTCATCTTTAGTGGCAATCTCAACATACGGATGGCGATATGGTACATACAAAGGTATCAATCCTTGGGGTGCATTTAAGTCCGATGATATCAAATCAGAATGCACTGAAGCATTTAATCAAAATGAAAATAGAATAAGAAATCTTAACTCTTGGTAATACAAACAAAATGAAACGAGACGATTTAATGAATGCCTTGAAAGAAAAAGGTATTCGTGTATGCGGAACAACAAGAGACTTTGGTCTTGGTGGACAGGAAGGCATTTGGATTGCTGCTGATTCTCCATCAAGCATCACCAAGGAATACTTATTCGACTATTGGAATCCAAGCTGGTATAACACCTTTGGAGCAGAACCCAAACTCAATTCCTTTGTAGAAAAGAACGGATGGTACTTTGAATGGTTCGACCCCGGTACAATGATGTGCTATCCTCAAGACTAAAAATAGATTAAAAACTTTAAACAAAACAATTATGATACAACTAGGAAACCTCAAACCAGAACTTCTCAAAGAGAAGATTGAAATGTTATCTTATCACTACACATTTCCACAGCTCGTAGAAAAGTATGTTGAACTTCAACACCAACTTGCTCACGAAAGAGCATTGGGCGAATGGCTTGATGCTCTTGCTAACGCTTATCGTGATGACGATGACGATGCTTGGCAAGAAGAACAAATCGCCAAAGACAGAATGAACGAAATCAAAAAAGAAATCAAATCAAAGTATGAGTAATAAATTAGTAAACGAAGTACAAGATGGTATCGACTACTTCCTATCATTTAGACTTGAAGAGCTAAAATATGATGATCAATACTATCTAACCAAGATGATTGAATACATTGAGTATCTTGAGTCAGAACTTTCAGAAAAATCTAAAACCAAATAAATTAATATGAAACTGTTTGAAAAATATCCACAAGGTGTACAGGTATACTGCGATGGAAACCTTACATACTTCTCAATCTATATTGAAGATGAAAACGGATCAATGCAATTAAGAGAAAGCGTTATGTTTCCGAAAGGTATTGTAAGAACTAAGGCAGTTGAGTACGCCCAGAACTATATCAAAAAAGAATTAGAAAAATATGAAAACATTAACACTTGACATCATCAAGTTAGCCAAGATGACTGGCGATGGTTGTGACTACGAAGATGAACGAGACGCACTCAATCGCATCACATACTTGCAAGAACAATTGGTGTACATCTACTACCAACTTGATGAGGCTGGTGATGAGAAGCAGTATGCTCTTGGTGATGTGATGAATATCTTTGATACAATCAAACGCAATCTCAAGCACGGCAACATCTACGATAAGCCAAGCCATTACGATAACGATCAATTTGATTACGAATAAATCATGAAGTACAACATCTTTCAACTGAAGACTAACCGAATACTTGATATTGTCTTGAACTACACAGGCATATCAGAAGAAGAATTTTACAAGCTCAAGAACAAACGCAACTACGCACGGGTACGCAATGTCTGCATCAAGCTGATGTACGACAAAGGGATACACTACAATGACATAGCAGAATCTCTTGGCATGACCATGCAAAATGTTTACTACCAGATTGCAAAGTTGAAAGATTGGAATAAAAATGATAAGTTTGAATTCGAGAGACTTTTGTATAAGGAACTGTCGGAAGAAATAGAGAACAAGAACTCCGACCTAAGTATGTATTAATTACATTTCTATGACACAAGAAAAAAATAAAGATATAGATTTGCTGTTCAAAGATATGAGCAGTAAATTTGTTTTGTTGTTTTCATATTTGTTTAAGGTAGGTAAGCGTAAGGGGTGTGAAAGCACCCCTGCGTTTCACCACAACCCACGAGCAATGAAAGTAACTTACCCAGAAGATTATGTGGATTTCAATATCTACGCAGAAAATTTAAGACAACAATTAAAACTTACCTATGAACAAACGAGAGGCAATAAGTCTGCTACGGCACGACTTCAGAAGAGTTACCGTCACAACCCACGAGTCCGGAGAGCGTGATGTGTTCCATTACTTTACCAGACCACTTGGTCATTTGCAACTGAATGTTGAACCTGATGATAGTGGTCGTTGGTTGATGACGGTTGGTCATAGCAACAGCATTGAGATTGAATTACTTGAAGATGCTCACGCTTTGATCATGGTACTGGAAAACAATTTGAAGTAATGATCGAACGGGTATACATTGATGAGATTGAATGCTATCGGGTATTCATCAACGGAGTACTCGAAGCTACTTTCACAAGTTACCCCGAAGCATTACTTTACCTAAGAAGAAGAACAAACACACTACATTATTATGACCGAGGATAAACAAGTAAAACGACAGATGCGAATCATCAGAAGCATAGCCTCCAAGCTTGGAGACAATATGTCTATCGAAGATGAATACCAAAACATACTTAAAGGAGAGTCTAAACTAAACTTTAGAGAACGCCAATGGATTGTATTGGTTGTTGCAAGACAAGAGTATTTGAAACAACATGGTTCTGATACCACCGAAGTAACCGAAGAATAACTTATATTTGTTTATGGTTGCTTACAGTTCTAAACTAACTGACGGGTATACGACCTGGTACATGAATGTCACCCAGTACTGTGTGTTGACTGTTCAATACAAAAGTAGCAGCACTGTTGACAAGGCTGAAGACATTGATGAACTGTATGACTGGTTGGAAACTTTGCAAGAAGAGTCTGATCGTCTCCACGATGTTGTAACAAAATTCTTACTCAATGGAAAAAAATCCTAAATTAATCTATTATACTGGTCAGAACTATAAGCAACTTGCTGATTTTCTTGGACTTAGGGAAGAAGAGTACAGTTTATTTGAAATGAAAACTGGAGGTCAGATGATGACTTTTGAAGGAATGTATCTATCTCCAAACAGTGTAGTACGCTACAACCCAGATAGAGAGACCATTGATTTCTTTATCTTAGAAAAAAGAACAAAGTAAAAAATGAAAACATTGAAAAAGATTTGGGAGTACATTATACTCCTCCCCTCTTGCTATGCAGAACGAACACCTCGGTTTGTTCCTCCATTGCCCCCGAATGCCTGTTTAAAAGACATCGAACGAAACATCGCTAATGCTCACCACTTGCACTTTAGCAAGTATAAACTCAAGTCGGAAAAACGCTATATGATTGATGTCTTAATTTACTCTTGCTTCTGGTATGCGCTTGTTATTTTTGCTCTCTTTTGCTTTGGTATCCTATGAAAAAGGCAGCCATTTACACAAGGGTATCTACCTTAAATCAGGTGGAAGATGGATCATCTATTGATAATCAGATAGATAAGCTCAAGGCTTTCTGTTTGTACAACAACTACGAACTTGCTTACGAGTTTTCTGATCCCGGAGTGTCGGGTAGAAAGTTTGAGAATCGTCCTCAGTTCATGCAGATGATGGACTTGGCCAAGAAGAAAAGCATTGATGTTGTCGTTGTATACTCTCTATCACGATTTGGTCGTAACCTAAAAGATACGCTTAAATGGATTGAATACCTTGAGAAGAATGGGGTTTCGTTTTATACTCAAGACTTTCAAGCAGACACCTCTACTTCCCACGGAAAGTTGATGCTTCAGATGATTGCTGCCTTTGCTGAGTTTGAATCAAACCAGCGTAGCGAATTGATCACCTCTGTCATGCATCACCTAAAGGATAAAGAGAAGGTCTATTGTGGTCCAACCCCTCTTGGATTTGAAAAGGATGGTGATGATCTGAAGCCCGTCCACAAAGAGCTTGAAGTAGTAAGGAGAATCTTTTATATGAAAGAAATCGGAAAGAGCTACAAGATAATTGCTGATACGCTTAACGATGATGGAATCATTGGCAAAAAGGGTGGGCGGTTTCAGCAGATGACAATCAAACGAATCGTAGATAATAAACTCTATCAAAAATATTTGTAATGGAAGAGCTTGTAATACACCTTGCAAGAGTTATATATAAGTCTTCCACAACTTCCTCTGAAGACAAAGAGATGATTACAGAACTTGTAAAGGCAATGAAATCAACAGGAAAGAGGTTCGTTCCTCCTACTGTAGAAGAAGTAACTATATATTTAAAAGAAAACAACTATGCTTATCCTGGTCGCTACGCTGATGAGTTTGTCTCGTTTTATGAAGCGAAAGGTTGGATGATCGGAAAGAACAAAATGAAGAACTGGAAGATGGCAACCAAACAATGGAAGGCGTGGGAAAAGAAAAACAAAATAATCGTATGACAAAAAGAATTGTACAAGCCACAGTGAATGGGATTACTGTATGGCGAATCTATCACAACATGGAACTTGTTCGTGTGTTCTTCACACTGGCAGAAGCTCAAGCATTTTATAATCAAATCAAATGAAAACAGTATTTTACTTTATCTTGCTGATGGCGACACTGTTTATTTTCAGCTGTCGCAAACCAGCAGAAGACTATTATTGTGAGGCCAAAGTCATTGACAGTGTTTGGATCTCTCCATACAGCAAAGTCAGCACATTATCTTTCGAACCTATCTATATGTATCGTGTTGATTATCAGATACATGCAACAAAAAGAAAAGTTAATGTTGGTGATACTGTGTATTATGCTTATTTTCGTAACTAATTATGAGTCTTAAAAATCTACAAGAAAAAATTGGAGTGACCGCAGATGGTATCTTTGGTCCCGGAACAATGAAGGCTGCAATGGCCTACTACAAACTAACGCCTGAACAGGCAGCACACTTCTTCGCACAGACATCTCACGAGAGCGGTGGGTTCAAGGTGTTCTCTGAGAATCTGAATTATTCCGCTGATGGTTTAAATAGAATCTTTGCTAAGTATTTTAAGAATGCCGGTCGTGATGCCAATGCATATGCCCGTAATCCAGAGAAGATTGCCAATATTGTATACGCATCTCGTATGGGTAATGGTGATACTGCTAGTGGAGATGGTTGGAAGTATCGTGGTCGTGGAGCAATTCAATTGACAGGCAAATCCAATTACCAGAACTTTGCCAATCATATGAATGACCAAAGCATCATGGAAAACCCAGATATCGTGGCTACGGATTTGTCATTTGAGTCTGCCTTGTTTTTCTTTGAGCGTAACAAGTTGTGGGACATCGCAGCAAAGGGTGTAAACAAAGACACCATCTTGCAGATGACCAAACGTATCAATGGTGGAACACATGGTCTAGCGGATCGTGAGGCCAAGACCATTAAGTATTACGGATACGTCAAGTAATAGACTGACTAAACGGGACGTTCAGTGACACTGAACAGGATGATATGTTGAACAATACAAATTCCGTCACTTAACTGACGGTATTTAGCTAAATACCGTCAGTTGTTGGGCTATATATCGGTCATTTATAGCTCATATTTGACCGATAAAGTGCGATAAAAGGCACAAAACAATACCAATTTGACCGATAAAAGAAACATTACAGCAAAAAGTGCCAAATAATGCACAATAATTGCGACAAGTTCCGAATTACGCCAGAATTTATACCGAGAGTACAAAATATGGCACGATTTCAAACCGATTGTCCAGTTTATTTTGTAAAAAACAAGACCAATAACTATACGCAAACGAATATAATCCAAACCGCAAAACCAAAAATATATCAATAAACATATACCAGAACGGTAATAAACAGGCGCAGATGGTTAAAAATAGGCGCAGATTGAACTGAGCGGGAAAATAACACCAAAGAGAAATGAAAACAGAACTAACATTTATTGAAGCCCTCGTTATTGTTAATGGCGGATGGCATACAGAAGAACAACGTGCATTATTTATACAAGCACAAGAAATTCTGAACAAA
>Ga0070749_10000125_pt1 | contig 43522 bp, 62 predicted proteins | sample VirMetDEL_Nov_18_FD_75180 | JGI IMG/M metagenome (GOLD analysis project Ga0070749, IMG submission 75180) | Aqueous microbial communities from the Delaware River and Bay under freshwater to marine salinity gradient to study organic matter... | ecosystem: Environmental > Aquatic > Marine >...
CCCGGGCCTACCCCCTTGAAAGGACCCGCGTTTTTCCGGGGTCGGGCGGGGCGTAGGACCGGTCGGGCGGGGCGCGTCGGGCACCCCGGACGCAGTCCTGGGACAGTATCGGGATCGGTGCCACGAAAATATCTCACCTGTCAAGCCTCCGGATGCGTGGCCCCTCGTCGCGGGCGGCATAGAACTCCACCAGCCGGTCCAGCATTGCCGACAGGTAGCCACGCGCCGCGATGGGATCGCGCTGGCTCTCCTGCGCCCACACGCCGAGGTCGGCACCGTCCAGCACCACGCGCTTGCAGCACGGCCACAGCGCGCCCAGCCACTCGCGCGCGCCACCGACCTCCGCCCGGCATCGGACCTGGTAGTCGATCGCGGCGATCTGTCGCTCAGCGATGTAGCCCGTGGTCGGCGTGCTGTTCGCCCGCATCCCCAGCGGCGACGGCACGGTCCCGACACCCTCGCCACCGTCCTGCCACGCCTGGCACAGACGGCGCGCGCACACGGCGTGGGCCGGCGTGACGGTGGGGTTCGCCTGCTTGCGGCCCAGCTGCACCATGCGGTCGATCGGGCTGGAGCGCACGAAGCCGACGCCCGAACGCACGACGCGGGGCGCACGGATCACCTGGCCGTTGGCATCAATCACCGGCAGGCGCTGTGCCGCCGGCGCAATGGCCTCGGCCTGGCGCTCCTCCCGCTCGGCCCGGTCCTTCGCCTCCTGGGCACGGCGGGCACGGGCGGACTGGCGCTTGGCGGCGCGGCGGGTGGTGGCGGTGGTGGTCATGGCGATCCCCCGATCATCGCAGCAGCTGCATCCGCAAGGTCGGCCCGTGCCACCGACGCCTCCAGGCGGGCCAACGCTTCCTCGGCGACGGTCCGGCCGCTGAACTCGGCGAGCAGCGACAAGGCCTCCAGCAGGTCGGCGGGCGCCGCGATGGTCAGGCCCGTGCCAGCCGGGGCGGGGCGCTCCAGGGCGTAGAGCAGGCGTCTCCGCATCGGCTTGGAAATCGGCGCTTCGTACGGGATCAGGTTGCCGCATCCGGCCTCACCTTTGGCCCGCGACCGCCAGCTGACGGCAGGCCCGGAGGTCTGCCAAATCGTGGTGAGCCTGATCTCGAACCGCCGCTCCTCGTTGCCCCACACCAAGCTGGGCCCGTCGTCTTCCGGCGCCATGACGCGATACTCGGCCGGCAGGCTGTTGCGCGCTGCCCAGTCCCGCAGGAGGTCGAGGGGGTCGGCGGTCATGGCCCGCACTCCCAAACCCGCTCCCGTTCCGCCTCGATCTCCAGATACTCCCGCTCCAGCAGCGCGCCCGTGTGGGCGAACCCGAGCATCCCGACGTCAGTGCGACGTGCGGCCAGGACGTCGACCCAGCGGGCGCCGCAGTCGCAGACGCGGCCGGTGGGGCTGTCGTGGAAGGTGTGGCCGGCGATCATGCGGCACCCCGCTTCCGACACCCAGCTCGCACCACCCCATCGAACCGGGCCAACGACGCAGTCACCCCGGACATCCCCGGCGCTGCGGCCTTGATGGCGGCGACGATCTCGTCACCCTCCAGCCCATCCCGTAGCCACCCGGCCAACGGCTTGAACCCACCTGCCAGCGTGGCGTTGAGCGGCAGGCCGGCCGCCTCCAGGACCTTGTCGCCGATGATGTCGATGTGCCAGCCGGCCACGACAGGTCGGGACTTGCCGCGGCGGTCGGGCTCCCACTTGTCGACCGGGATGCCCTCCCAATCCGGACAACCGCCACCACCTCCGCCCCCCTTGGGGGGTAGGGGGGTATTCTTATTCTCCCTCTCCCTCTCCATATGCGAATTTTCCGACGGAATTCCGGGGGGCTTTTCCGGTGGAATTCCGTCGGAACCGGACTTGGATTTCCGCGCCCGGTCCGCCGCTTTGTATGCCTCGCGACGCTGCTTTTCCGCCGCTGCCGACAGGGCCGTCTTGCACAGGAAGGTGTGATAGAGCCGCCCGTCGCTGCACCGGACGAAGCCGTGCATGGCCGCGGCGCGGATGCGCTTCCAGGTCTTCATGTCACGGCCCAGGCCGGCAAGGTTGCACAGGGTAGCGTCGTCGTCCGGCAGCGATCCGGCGGGCACCTGGTGCCATGCCTTGCCCCACAGCGTGACGCCGGCGCGCCAGGCGGTATCGTCCGCTGTGGCGTTAAAGTCGCTGTTGAACAGCGCCGTCAGGTCCAGCTTCATCCAGCGGAAATCCCGCAGGTCCAGGTCGGCCGGCACCGGAGGTTCGGGAAGGTCGGTCATCGGGCATCCTCCTGGAATGAAGTCGTGGCGCCGTTGAACAGGAGCGGGACGGTGCCGATCTCGCCGTCGCGCACCTTGGCGACGATCAGTTCCGCCTTGCCGGCGAGGTCGCGCTTGCGCTGCTCCCACTCGGACCGGCGGTCGGCCAGCTTGTCGGCACCCTCGCCTTCGCGCGTCTCGGGTTCCTGGCCCAGGTAGTATTCGGGCCGATAGACGAAGCTGACCGTGTCGGCGTCCTGCTCGATGTCGCCGGCCTGGCGCAGATCCGACAGCACGGGCCGCTTGTCGTCGCGGGATTCGACGCCGCGGGACAGCTGGGCGAGCAGCAGCACCGGGATGTTGTGGCGCTTGGCGATCTGCTTTGCTGCGCGGCTGATCTTGCCCACCGCCCAGGTCGCGCCATTGCGTTCGTCGCGATCCTCCGGCCGCACGATGTGCAGGTGGTCGATGACCAGCAGTTGCACGCCGTGGCGGCGATGGGCGGCACGGGTCCGCATGTCGATCTGCGCCATCGTCAGCCCGCCGCCATCTTCGATGGTCATCGGTAGGCCGGACATTTCGCGCTGGGCGTTCAGCAGGGCTTCGGCCTGGCGGTTCGAGTAGTCGCCCGCCTTGATGGCCTTGACGGGCACGCCGGATGCCGCGGCGAGCGCGCGCCGGCCGAGTTCCTTGCCGGACATCTCCAGGCTGATCGCCAGCACGCCGATCCCCTGGCGGGCGACGTTGAGGGCAATCTGCCAGCCCAGCGCCGTCTTCCCCATGCCGGGGCGACCGGCCAGGATGTTCAGCGTGGCGTCCTCCAACCCGCCGAGGATGGCGTCGATCGACGGGAATCCGGTGGACATGAGCGGCGCGCCGGCGGCATCCAGGGCAGCCTGCATGGCCTGGGCGAGCGACATGGACGCGCGGCCGGTGTCGGTGCCAACGGTATCGTCCAGGAGCGCCATCGCGCGGGCGTAGAGGTCGCGGGCGCCTTCGCCCTCCGGCGTGGGCATCATGGCCATCTCGGCCATCTCGTCGCCGATCGCGAGCAGCCGGCGCTTGAACCAGGTCTCGACAATCTCCCGCGAGTAGGTGCCGATGCTGCTGACGCCGACCACGGCCGCAACGGCATCGCCGATGATGGCCGTAGCCTGGAACGATTCCTCGCCGGCCAGGCGCCCAGCCAGCGTTACGGCATCGGCCATGCCTGTCTCAGCGACCAGGCGCTGCGCCTCGGCAAACACCCGGCCGTAGGCGGGGTGCAGGAAGTGGTCGGGCCGCAGGTCACCAACGCGGTCCAGCGCTTTCGGGTTGGCGATTATGGCGCCCAGAACGGCGCGCTCAGCGTCGACGTTGGAGGGGACATGGCGCGGGGCTTCGATCATCGCGGGGCCTCCTGGTCGGTGCCGTCCTGGAACTCCACCCGCCACGTCGCTAACGTGCGCCGCTCGACGATCTCCGTCCCTTCGCGCACCGCGCGGACGACGTAGGTGTAGCCGTCCACGTCCACGGTCCCAGTGTTGTCGCGGCCCAAACGAGCCTCCTGGGCTTCGACCCAGACAGCGGCGTTGGCGGGGACGTACCAGACCCGCTTCCGGCCGTGTGGCAGGTCCGCGTAGCCTTCAAAGACGCCGGCGATTGTGTGGTGGAGGATGGCGCCGCTCACTTCGCCGCCCTCCCACCCAGCATCTCGTCCAACCGCAGCGCGTCCTCCGCGATCTGGTAGCCGTAGAGCCACCATGCCGACGCCCCGTCCTTCGGAGGCTCACCAGCGCGCGCGGCGGTTAGACCGGCGTTGTAATCGTTGACGGAATTGGGGTGCCAGGATGGTGAGCGAGGCATCAGAACAGGACTCCCCTGCGAAGGCCTTCGACCTTCCGCACCCGCGCCGCGTTCGGCTTGGCGCTGGCGGACCGGCAAGACTTCGGCGCGCGCGCCTCGGCCTTCGCGATCCACCCGTCGACCTTGCCGTCATACTGCTGCGCCTGCAGCAGTGCGTTCGGCAGCAACGGCACGCCGATGGCCTGGAGCCACAGCGCGTATTTCTCAACGCTATCGACCCATGACCAAAAGCAGCCCAGCCGCATCAGGGTCTCGCCCATGACCTGCTGGCGTTCGGTTGGGCGGTTGCCGGGGGTCTTGATCTCGCACCAGATCGGCGCGAGGCCTTCAACCAGCAGCAGGCAATCCGGAACCCCGCCGACGATCCCCCGAGCCGCGTCGCGCTGCTTGGCGTTGGCGGACGACTTGCGGGCCGCGTCAAACGACAGGAACAGGTGCGGCGCGGCGATCGCGGACTTGGTCCACTTATAGATTGCGGCCTGGGTGCGGTGTTCGCGCTGGATCATGCAGCCTCCCGATTAAGAGCCGCGATCACGTCCTTGGCCTTCGTGCTGCTAAGCCACGCGATGACCTGCGGCAGTTCGTTCAGGTCCGTGCGCGCGTGCAGCCAGTCGGCAAAGTCCTTCGCCAACCCTTCGGCGATGGCCTTGTCGGCTTCCTTGTTCCGCTTGTGCGCCTCGGCCTGTTCGCGTTCGCGCTTGATGGCGGCGAGTTCGGCGGCAGCGCGGGCGTGCGCGTCTGCGTCGTCCTTGGCGGACCTTGCGGCCTTGGCGACGCGGTCTAGGACCTTGCCGTTGTCCAGATCGGTGCCGGCAATTTCCTGAAGCAGCGGCTCAGGGATGGACGCGCCTCGGGCTGCGTCGCGCTGGATTGTCTGTTCGGACACGCCGGTTTTCTTCGCCGCATCCAAAGTGAAACGGTCGACCGGAGTAGAGTCCTCATCTTGAGGACTCTTCGCGCGGCCGTTTCCTGTAGCGCCGTGCTTCGTCTCCGGATGGATCGCCTCGTAAGCCACCTTCCGCCGCTTCGTGAACATCGACCGCTCAGCCGGCGACAAATTCGACCCGCACAGGTTCTCATCGCACTCCGCGATGATCGCCTGCGGGCCTTTCACATCCAGCACCGTGGCCGGTATCTCGGTCGCGCCCATGCGGGTCATGGCTTCGAGCCGATGCAGGCCAGCGATCAGGAGGTAACCGTCTTGGGCGCGCCCGCCGCTGACCACGATGTAGGGCGCGACAGTAATCGGGTTGAGAAGGCCGCAATCCCCGATGCTGGCGACCAACGCCTCCACCTTCGCATCCACAACCGCGCGGATACGTTCGCCGCGGCAGATCAGGTTGATCGGGATTGCGGCGCTCATCAGACGGACGCCTTTCCGTAGGGCGTGCCTTGGATCCGAATGTCCTTCATGGCGCCGGGCTTCACGTACTGGAGCGTCCGTCCTCCGAAATGAGCGTTCCAGCACGCGATGGATATGAGCATGGTCGCACCGGCCGCGCCCTTGAACGACCGCAGCATCAGCGAATCGACCAAAGTCCGCTCTGGCGTGCCCTTCTTCAGCGCGTCATTCGCAGCAACCAACGACCAAAAGGCGCGAGCCTTCTCTGGCTGATGTTTCAGCGTGACCAGAGCGACGGCCATCACACCTCCGTCCGCCATCTTCGGCCGCAGTACCGGGTCGCCGCTCTTGCTGACGATGTCGTCGTACTGCTTCACGACAGGCCACCACGGCGCAATAGCCTTGAGCCGACCGTCTGGCGTTCCGAGCTCGGGGTCGCGCAGGGTTCCCGCGACGTTGCGGAAGCCAAGGCTGATAATGACGCCGGCCGCGTAGGCGCCGCGCGCGATCCGATGAGCGATCTCCCACTGATCGGCGATCCCGGTAGACCGCAACACGACTTCACCGCTGCGGCCGCGCTGGACCGCGTCAAAGCTGTAGTAAAGGGCGTGCAGGGCGTTTCCATTGGCAACCGGCACGACGAGGAACTGGAACTCGACCGGTTGGCCCACCTCGATCACAGCATTCAGCCGGTGCTGGCCGTTGACGAGTGTGACCTTATGGTCGAGCAGCCCAAAGGCGATCTGAGAACCCGGCGCCCAGGCTCCATTGCGCATCTGAACGGCGAGCTTGGCGACGTGGGACTTGGATACCGAACGCTGCCCCGAGTAGTTGCAGGTCTCCAAAATCTGCCGCGCCATCTCGGGCGTGACGACGACGCGCCCTTCGGCGATCATGCCGCCTTGCGCCACCGTATCCGGGTGTTTTCCGTTGAACGGCAACGGCTGTTCCAGTATCAAGTTGGTTGTCTGCATTTCGGTTCTCCGTTGAAGCCGCGCTCTTGCACAGCGCGGCTTTTTCGTTGCCGGCGACCGGCCGGGCGCGGTCGTCAGTGATCCCGCAGCACCACGCCGCGCGACACGCCCGCGATCTCCGCCCAGGTCCGGAAGTCGCCTTCCGTCTGTTCGATGACGCGCTCCGGCTGCCCATCGGGATGGAACCGGACCATGCCGTTGCCGACCGCGATGGTGATGCGGGCGGCCATTCGGGGCTTGCGTGGCCGGTAGCGGCAGTGGGGGCGGAGGGAGAAGCTCATGCGGCGACCCTCCGCTGCGGCAGCCACAACGCCAGCTGCGCGTCGCCGCGCGCCCGGCGCTTCTCGTTGTAGCGCTGGAGATCGCGCCAATCGTGCATCTGGTAGCCCTCGGCCTCGCCCATCGCCTTCGCGGTCTGCCAGAAGACTCGCTCCACGCGGTCGCGCCACTCGGGGCTGTCCGGGTTCATGCCGCCTCCGCGATCTGCGGCAGACCGCGGGCGGCGCGGGAGCGGTTCCAGCGGGCGAGGTCCTTGTGACTGGTGATGACCACGCGCTCGCGGTTGGCGAGATCGATGATGTCGTCCCAGCGCATCCGCTTCACCTCGGGGTTCGGCGAGGGGGGCAATGACGTCGACAGGCTGAGCAGGGCCGCCTCGACCGTCGCGGTTGCCTTGGCGTGCGACTGCACCGACCGACGCACAGCCGGCTCCGGCTGGAGGGCCGAGAAGTCCGGCATCGTGACGACGATCAGATCGCCATCGCGGGTGAACTCGACGGGCGTGGCCGGGATGCGATCGCCGGTGAACTGGACCGGGGAGGCAAACGCGGCCATCCAGGCGCGGGCCTTGGGGCCTGACTGGCGGAACCTCACCCGCGTCCCCGGCCGGAACGCCAGCTTGCCGGCGTCATCACCTTCGCCGAGGCCGATGTCGATCCGTTCCGGGCGCCAATCTTCCAGGCGGCAGGTAAAGATCATGGTCGCACCGCCGCTGCTGTTGCGGGTCAGGGTGAGCGTGACCATCGGCTTCTGCGGCGGCGCGGCGCGCCTCATGTCCGGAACCGTCATCCACTGGAACGCCATCGCCTACTCCTCCCGATCCACGATCGCCCGCCGTTCCATCCACCGCCGCACCGCAAACTGGCGGCGGGCCCACCAGTCATAGATGCCGAGCCCGACGCGACAGCCGAGGGAACAGACGCGATCCAGCGCGATCAGGAAGGCAGCGGTCATTGGCTCTCCAGTTCGCGTATCCGCGCCCGCGCTTCTGCGGCCCGGCGCTCCAGGTCGCGCGCTTCCTCGTCCAGGAAGCGGCGGTATTCGGCTTTGAGCTTCAGGTGTTCGGCTGGCTCGATCGTGTAAGCCTCGCCGTAGACCAGCGCCCGGATACGCCGCGCCGTGACCCCAAGGGCCGACGCGGCATAGTTCAAAGCTATCTGACGCGTGTGACCACGGTTGCGGATACGGCTGACCGTATCGTCCGCCATGCTTTCGGCCTCCCGAAGCACGGAATTTTCACTCCAAGGCATTGTGCCCACCATCCTCTACAGTCCTTCGCAGAGGTTGGAGGCACACATGCAGGAGGTAGCCACACACGTAACGACGACCCGCCCGGCAAGGCGGAACGCCCGGTATATGGAAGCCACCCACGTCGGTGGCTTGCACATGGCGAGCGAAAATCCCCCCGGCCCGTATCCATCTTGCATAAGGCGGGCCGGGGGTAGGTTGTGGAGGAGACGTCCAAGTCCGCGCGTATCACCCCCCGCGCGCAAGGGGGTCGCGCCGCCGGTCAGCAGCGACGCAATGAAGGAGGAGGCGCTACGCACTAGACGCCTCCGAATTGGTGATGGGAGCCCGCAGGCCGCCCGGCGGGTGGCGCTTCAACAGGCTATTCAGCGCGGTTCGGCTGATGCCCAGCCGTTCGGCGATAGCCCACCGATGCAATCCCTGGTCACGAAGGGCGATAGCCTCCCGCGCGTGCTGCTCGGCCGCCAGGGTGCGCGGCTTATCGGGGCCGCACTCGACGCAGTACTTCGGCTCGATAGTCGAGCGGTAGTACTGCACCGACCGCCGGCACAGGACGCAGGTCGTAGTCGCCCAAGCCATCACGGCGTTACCTGCAACGCTGCCGCGCTCCAGATCAGCACGGCCGCCAGGAATGCGAAGATGAAGCCGGCCATCAGGCGGCCCTCGGGGATGTGTGCTGGTCAACAAAGTCGTCAGCCGTGACCTGGCCGTCGGTTGCCTCACGGATGCGCTTCAGGTTCTCGGCCGAGGGAAAACGCAACCCGTGACGATACTTGTGCACGGTCTGCTTCGATCCGATCCCAGCTATCTGGGCGAACTGAGCAGAGGTAAGGCCGGCCTGCCGGAGATAAGCGTCGAGCTTCATGGGGACCATGGTAACCATAAAGGTTACCCGTGGTCAACATAATGGTCGCGGACGACGGTCCCCAAACCGGATACGCTCTCCAGATGGAGGAGAAGTCGAAATATCCAAACGGGCTTGGAGCGGCGATGGAGCGCGCGGGAATGACCGATCCCGATCTCGCGGCACGGGCCGGCACCACCAAGCAGCAGATTTTCAAATTGCGCCGGGGTGAGCGGAAACTGACCGTGGACTGGGCGCACCGTCTCGCGCCGCACCTTGGCGCCTCGCTCCCCGAGCTGCTCCTGGGCGTGGCTGGCGCGCAGGTCAAAATGGGCGAAGACGGCCTACGGCGCGGCCCTCGGCCGGAGCCAACGACCGTGCCCGTTGTCATCCCCGAATACGATGTGCGGGCAATGGGCGGGGCCGGGGCCGAGGACATGGCGCTCGACGGGAACGGCAATCATGTCGTCCTTGCGGAATGGACCGTCCCCGAAGACTACCTCCGCTCCTACACCCCGTCGCCGGCCGCGGTCCGCATCATCCGCATCGTTGGCGACAGCATGGAGCCGCATTATCCGGCCGGCGATCGCGTGCTGGTCGATACCTCGCACGTCATACCGTCGCCGCCAGGAGTCTACGTGGTCTGGGACGGCCTTGGCCTGGTGCTGAAGCACGTCGAGGTGCTGGCCGGACGGGTGCCGCTGACGGCCCGCCTGTCGTCCGACAATCCCGCCTATGCGCCCTACGAAGTCCCCGTGGCGGACCTGCGGGTTCAGGGGCGCGTCATGGGGAAGTGGATCTGGAAATGAGCGAAGACGCCGCGCTCCTCCGGGCCGAAATCATCCGCTTGCGCGAGGAACTTGAGGCGATGCGCACCACACTCTACCACGCGGTGATGGCGCATTACGACGTTCGGCGCGCTTTTCGGGAGATGACGGAAGTTGTCGAATTAGACAGCTATTTGATGTCGAAACTCCGGCCGGACTACCCGGCGGAACGCATGACCTGGCGCATTGAGGGCGCGCGAGAAGCCGTGGATTCGTTGGCCCAGCGCCTTCGACAGATGCGGGGGGATGGCCTTTCCCCTGATGGCCGGAATCCTCCTATGCCGGAGAGCGGAGCGTGAGCGGGAAACTGTTCCAGTCATCGGACTACGTGGCCGAGGTTGTCCGCCGCGTCCGCGCCAAGATCGCGCATGAACAGTGCCCGATGTGCAACCACAAAAACTGGTATCTTTTCAACGAGCCAGGGACGGAAACGACTGGATCGATAGTCGCGGCGAGCGGCGAAAAAATCAACGCCTACACCTTCTTGTGCGCCCATTGCGGGTTTGTCCGCCAGCATGTGGCTAGCATCGTCGACGGCGATGTGCCGCTGCCGGACGATTGGAAGGACGCACCCGATGCAAAATGAGGCGAGCGCATCGAACATTCGGCAGTTCCCGGCAAGTCCGCCGTCGAGATCGCGGTCCGGCGACGGCGGCGGGAAGCTGCCGCCCCTTGATGGCGACGGCGGCGGTCCCCATGATCCTGGTATGGAAGCTCGCATCAAGCGCCTGGAAGACGACTTCAAGGAGGTCCGAGGCGATCTCAAGGCGATCCGAACGGACCTGTCGGAACTGAAGGGGCGCATATCTCAAATGCCCACCACGCTTCAGTTGGTCGGCTTCGTGTTTGCGGTCCTGGTCGCCGGCGGCGTTATGAAGCACTTTTTCGGATAGCCGCCCCACCGGCCGCGCCCTCCTGAACCCGCCATATGGCGGGTTTTTTGTTGCCAGCGTGCCGGATCGCAAAGCAGCGCCGAAAAGTCCCCATTGTGGTGTCGATAACTGTTGACCGATGGTAACCGATATGGTTACCTTCTCCCACCACCAAGGGAGACCCCCGATGCCCGGTCACTACCTCGATACCGAGTTCCCGTCCCGCCTTAGCGGCTACGAGCGGCGCCAGATTGCCGACAAAGCGCAAGAGGACGCACAGGCGGCAGAGACCGCCCGCGCGGCCTGCGCCGAGGCATTGGCCAAGCTGCGCGGCCTGACCTTCCACGCGAACATCACGATCGCGCCCGGGCACGACCTGGAGGACATCATCGGGGCCTTGGAGGCGGGTGCGGCGATCGACCCGACCGAGGTGGCACGCGCCAGTGCCGACGAGCTGACGTGCGATGCGATGGAGGTCGCCTGATGAACGCTATCAGCGATCCCCTGTCGAACATCACCCGCCGCGCCGAGACCGAGACGGCCTGCGCCAGCATTCGCGCAACCCGGTTCGTGTCCGGCTATGTCCGGCTGGTCGTCTGCCACGGCGCGTTTGACGCCAACTTGTGCCTGACGCTGGCCGAGGCGCGGGAACTGGCGACGATGTTGAAGGAAGTCGTGGCATGACCCTGCACCTGACGCACATCGAACCCGCTGCCCCAGATCTGGGCATCCTCTGCGTGGCAAACGACATCGCGCAGCTCATCCACGGCCGTTCCGACATCCCCGCCGATGTCTCGCGCCACCTGGCCGACATCACACGCCGGCTGATGGACCGGTCCGGCGAAGTCCGCGCCGTCATGCAGGCGTGCCCGGCTGCGAACCTGATCGAGATCGTGCGGGCGTGTGGCACGAAGGGCGATCTGCTGGCGGCGGTTGCGGACCACCGGACGGCGCTGCGGTGCCTGCCGACAGCCGCGGCCGTGCGGGTGCTGATTGAGGGCGCGATTGCGTATGCGCTGCGGTCGGTTGGGGGGCGGGGATGATGAACGACAAGGATCATGACATGAGCGAGACCATCGAACGGACCGCGCTGGCGGTTATCCCGGCATCGGCGCTGCCGACCATCTTGGCAGCCGACACTGACGACATCCTGGGCAAGCTGGCCGCGAAGGTGAAGGCGTTCCGGCCGGACGTGTCGACCGAGAAGGGCCGGGCCGAGATGCGGTCGCTGGCGGCCCAAATTTCAAAGGCCAAGGTGGCGCTCGACAACATCGGCAAGGACCTGAAGGAAGAGGCCAAGAGGGTCACGGACGCAATCGACGCGGAGCGGCGCGTGCTGCGGTCGCGGATGGAAGACCTGCACGAACAGGTCCGCGCACCGCTAACCGCCTACGAGAATGCCGAAAAGCAGCGGGTTGCCGACAACGAAGCCGCTCTGGCCGCGATGGTCGAAAGCCCGACCTACGGCACGACTGAGACGGCGGCCGAGATCGCGGCGCGCATCGAATGGCTGACCAACTATCCGCCGCGCGACTGGCGCGAGTTTACCGATCGTGCCGCCGTGACACTCAAAGTGGAAATCCAGCGCATGGAGCGGCTGCACGCCGCTGCCGTGAAGCGCGAGGAGGAAGCCGCGGAGTTGGCTCGCCTGCGTGAGGAGGCCGCCCAGCGCCAGCGAGAGGCCGAGGAGAAGGCGCGGCAGGAGCGCGAGGAGCGGATCGCTGCCGAAGCCGCCGATCGCGCCAGAAAGGCCGCCCAGGAAGAAGCCGAGCGCAAGGCCCAGGCCGAGCGGGACGCCGCCGCCCGTCGCGAGCGTGAGGCGCAGGAGGCCGCCGCCCGTGCGGTGCGGGAGAAAGAGGATGCCGAGCGCCGCGCCCAGCAGGCGGCCGAGAAAGCGGAGCGCGACCGGATCGCCGCCGCTGAGAAGGCGGAGCGTGACCGCCAGGCCGCAGTGGAGGCCGAGCGGCGCCGCGTTGCCCAGGAGGCCGAGCGCAAGGCCCAGGAGGAGGAGCGGCGGGCCGCCGACAAGGCGCACCGGTCGCGGATCAACAACGAGGCGCTGGCTGGGCTGATCGCGGCCGGGCTGTCGGAGGACCAGGGCAAGGCCGTGGTTGTCGCGATCGCCAAGCGCGCCGTGCCGCACGTCAGCATCAACTACTGAGGGCGGATATGGGCATTTTCTACCACACCGGCCTGATCCAAGGCACCGACGAATGGCTGGCCGCCCGCTGCGGCCTGCTGACGGCCAGCGAAATGAAGAAGGTCCTGACGCCGACCCTAAAACTCGCCGACAACGCCGACTCGCGCGGGCACGTCTACGAACTGCTGGCCCAGCGTATCAGCCGGTTCGTGGAGCCGTCATTCATCAGCGACGACATGCTGCGCGGCCATGAAGACGAACTGATCGCGCGGTCCCTCTACAGCGAGCGATACGCGCCGGTTGAGGAGGTCGGCTTTGTCACGAACGACCGATGGGGCTTTACGCTTGGCTGTTCACCCGATGGCTTAGTCGGAACGGATGGCATGATCGAATGCAAGTCCCGCCGCCAGAAGTATCAGGTGCAGACCATCATTGATGATGCGGTCCCGCCTGAGCATTGGATGCAGGTGCAGACCGCGCTTCTGGTGACCGAACGCGAATGGCTCGATTACGTCAGCTATTCCGGCGGTCTGCCGATGGTGACGATCAGGGTCTACCCGGACGCCAAGACGCAAGCCGCAATCGTTGCCGCGGCTGCGGCTTTTGAGGCGCGGATTGTGGGGCTGATGGAAGCCTATCAAGGCAACGTCGGTAGAAGTGGCCGCTACATCCCGACCGAACGCCGCGTCGAACAGGAGATGCACGTATGAACGACATGACAATGACGGTGGTGCCGAAAAGCGACCAGATCAATGCCGATGATCTGATCGGCGGCCCCATCACCATTCAGGTTTCGCGCGTCGTCATTGGCGAAAGCGCGGAACAGCCGGTGTCGGTGTTCTTCGAAGGCAGCCAGAAGCCATATCGTCCGTGCAAACAAATGCGCCGCGTCATGATCCACTGCTGGGGTTCTGACGCGAAGGTCTACGCCGGTCGCCGCATGACCCTCTATCGCGACCCGACCGTAAAGTATGGCGGCTTTGAAGTCGGCGGCATTCGCATCTCGCATATGTCGGACATCGACGCCGAAAAGGTCATGGCGCTGACCGTGACCAAGGCCCAGCGCCGACCATTCACTGTGAAGCCGTTGCGGGATGCGCCGCCTGTTCAGGATACGCCGAAGCCGGATCGCGCGACGGCGACGACCGATGCACTGATCGAAGCCACCCGGACCGCGCCCGACTTGGCCGCGCTGCTGGCGAATGTGGATTTCGACAAGCGGCGCACGTGGCTGCGGGAGAACCGGCGCGAGCTGGCGGCGCGGTTGGAGGCGGCGATAGCGGAGGCTGAGGGGCGTGTTGCGCCTGGCCAGGATACGGAGGCGGGGGCATGAGCATCGAATGGACGGATGCGGCTGTGCGGGCCGCGATCAAGGCTTGGTATTTTGACGGCTTGGTCGATGCGGGGGCGGAGGAATTTGAGGCGTCGCGCGCCGCCCTCACCGCCGCCGCCGAAGCGCAGGGCCTGACCGCGCCGACGCCGCAGCCGGTGGGGGAGCGGCGGTGGGTGTCGATGGTGCCGGACCCACATAATGCCGGAACGGTATTTGGCATCGCATCCGATGGCACGGCCTGGGTCATTCTGAAGAAGCCCCAACAACCGTGTGTAATTCGTCAACTGCCAGCCCCGGAGGCCACCCCATGACCGACCTCGACGCGAAGGCGCTGGATGAGAAGGCATTGAGCGCCGCTATGTCTGCCGCTTATCGGCTTAGCGTGGGCAACCCTGTGGACATGATTTCCGATGCCATCCGCGCCTACCTCTCCGCCATCAATTACGACGCCACCGAGCGCGCGCGGCTGGAGGGGGAGGTCGCGAGGCTGCGGGAGGCGCTGGAGAAGGTGGCGGCAGAGTTTGACGCCATCGGCACGCTTCATGCGGCGATGAAAACTGAGGATGCAAACCGGATCAGCACAGTCGTCAAACTTGTTCGGGAGGCCCTGCGCCATGACCGCTGACCCAGCCATGCGCATCTTGAAATGCGAAGCCCATTACGCGCTTGGAGGCGAAATCGTCACCGCTGGCGTCGAGATGGAAAGCAGTCGAACCATGTATCCCTGGGATGGTCCCGAGGACGATCCTGACAACCCCAATCGCCCGATAGCTTTGTGCCGAGAGTGCGCTAAGGACCACCACCAGCACTGGGATGCGATGTGGGCCGAATACCGCGCGGGGCTACTATGACCACCCCAGCCGCCCTGCGCGCGATGGCCGCCCGCGTCGAGACCGAGGAACCGAGCGCGCCGCTTAACAGCGACGTTGCGGAGGCATTTGGATGGGAGCCGGGCGAGCACGGCATCTGGTGGAAATCGCCTGATGGCGTGTGGCGTTCAGGATTGCCCGATTTCCTGTGCGACCTGACCGCCGCCGCCGGGCTGATGCCGGAGGGGTGGGAGATCACGATCATCCAACGTGGCGAGCGAATGGAATGCTACGCCGATCCAGTCGGATGCGAACACCCCAAGGGGCCGCAGTCGGTCGAAGCCATAGCAGCCACCACCGAACCCCGCGCCCGCACGGCCGCCGCGCTGCGGGCGATGGCGGCGGGGATGGAGGCGGGGGAGTGAGCGGCACCGGCATAGCGGGCGCCATCGACTACCAGCCCGCCACGGACCACCAGGCCGTCGCATGCGCGGTCTGCGGAAAGCCGATCGAGGAGGCGCCAGCGAGCGTCCGGGTCCTGCCAGGCCGGTTTGGACAGGCGTGCAGCCGCGATTGCGCAGCAACCCCGATGTGGCGCGCCAGGCTGGCGTTGCGGCCCGTCTACGGAGACGAGTGGATATGACCACCCGCTGGCTAAACCGCGATGAAGTCGCCCGCTACCTAAGCCTGCGCGTGGAAGCCGTAGACCGCATGGCCCGCGACGGCCGCCTACCGCAGCCGTCCTATGCCCTGGGCGACCGCAACCCACGATGGGATCGGGACGTGCTAGACGACCGCATGGCCCGCGGCATAGCGTCCACCGATCCCGACGTGGCAATCGAGGCTCTAATCAATGGCGAAAAAGCGCACCGTCAAGCGGCGGCTGGCAGACGGCACGGTTAAGACCTACCGCTACGGCCCGGCGAAGCCGCGCGCGCCGACTGCCGAAAGCCTCAACGCCATGATCCGCGCCTATCGCCGATCGCCTAACTACCGCGCGCTCAAACCGTCCTCGCGCTATCGCTATGACCTGTATCTCAGGCCGCTAGAGGAAATCGGCCACACGCCAGCCGCCAAGCTGTCCAAGCGGAACCTCAACACCTTGCGCGACTGGATAGCCGCCGAACGCGGCAACGGCGCTGCCTCGCTGTTCGTGGCCGTCTGCGGCGCGTTGTTCAATTGGGCACAAGAGAACGACTGGATCAAGGCCAACCCGGCGTTCAGGCTTAAGGCCCCGACGCTGGGCGAGATAACCGCTTGGACGCCAGCACAGGCCGAGGCAGCAGAGGCGGCATTGCCGGAACACCTACGCCGCGCCGTCGTGCTGGCGCGCTTCACGGCCCAGCGGCGGGGCGACCTGTGCGCCATGACATGGGCCGCCTATGACGGCGCGACCATCAAGGTGAAGCAGCAGAAGACGGGCGCGGAACTGGTGATCCCGTGCCACCCGCGTTTGAAGGCTGAACTTGATGCCTGGCGCCGCACCGCAACCGCCGTCACGATCCTGACCGGTCAGCTTGGTCGCCCGCTGCGCCCGGCCGCGCTGGGCGAGGGCATCCGCAAGCATCTCGACGCGGCAGGCTTCCCGCGCGCGCTGTCCATCCACGGGTTGCGGAAGTTGGCCGCCACTGAACTCGCGCAGGCCGGATGCTCGACCCACGAAATCGCCGCCATCACGGGCCACAAGACGCTGGCCATGGTCCAGCACTACACGGCATCGGTGGATCAGGCCCAGCTAGCCAGCGCTGCCATCGTGCGTTTGTCGGAAAAGCAAAACGCGAAAAACGACCGAAAGATTAAGTCAGGGTCTTGATGTGCGGTAAGACCAGGTTAACGTCGAGGATTGAAATGATTGAGGAATTTGAGGCAAATGGGGGCGGCGTTGCTTGCTTTGTGCCTGCCGTATGACGCAGAAAAGGCGCCGGAGGCATAACCCCCGGCGCCTGTGCTGGTGCATCCGCTCCACCCCGACCCAGCCAATGGAGGCGGCTCTGCGTGGGGCCGCAGCCCGTGGACTTTACTCGCGCAAGGCTGCCGCTTCCAATGCCTTCGCCACCCGCCGCTCAGTCCGCGCCATCCACCCCCGGCCAAAGAAGCCGAAGTTGGCCAGCGTCGCGTAATACGTCCGCTGCAAATCCGACAGCAGCCGCACCATCTCAGCCGCCGGAACAGCCCGCACCGCCGCCAGTGTGACCGGCCCAATCGCGCCATCCTCGGCCACGCCCGCCGCGCGTTGCAGCATCTTCGCGGACCGGCCAGGCCCCGCGTTCACGGCGAAGTCGAACACCATCAGGTCTACGCCCGCCGGTAGGTCAGCGCCACGGATCGGCTGCCAATACCCGGCGCGGTAGATGCGGGCCACGTCGGCATCGCTGATATGGCGGAGCGCGTCCTCGGTCGCGTCTGGCACCCAGCGGCGATAGGTGGCGAGCGTGATGCCTTTGTTGGTCGCACCGCCGGGGTCGCGCGGATCGTCCACAAAGCAGCCTTCCTGCTGGAGCGTGAAGGCTAGGCAGGAGAGGAAGCGGTCGGTCATGTGTCACCCGAAAAAGTGATGCACGGTGCAAATTATCCATTGACGCGGCCAGATGCACGGTGCATAGTGCGTTCATCAGAGAGGGAGATACGCAGATGACCATCACCACCTGGACCATCGTTCGTGAGGGCTTTTGCTTCCGGGCAGTCAACGCCGCCACCAACTACCGTTCTTCGCTGGTCACCTCCGCGTCGCAGGCTGGCTTGATTATCGAACGGAAGGCCGGAAAGGACGCTCACCGCGCAGCCGCCGCCGAGTTTATCGCCAAGGCCAGCGCCTAACCGGGGGCTTCGGCCCCCACCAACCGAGGGAGACGACAAATGCGCCGCACCAATACCGCCACCGAAATCGTGCAGTCCGGTGAGTTCGTGAAGGCTGGCAAGAAGCGTTACATCCACGACGAAACCGGCCTGGAAATCGCCTACGATCATAACGCTTGGGTTTGGCGCACCCCGGACGGGCTGGGCTTCACGGTGCTGCATGGCGCGGTCTCTTGGCTTCGCCAGTGCATCGCCAAGGCCGCCGCTCAGGTGGCTGCATGACCCCCGAAACCTTCCGAACCCGCCTGCAAGCCTTGGGTCTAACCACCCAAGGCTTCGCCGCGTTGGTCGGCATAGACCGGACCACCGTGGCGTATTGGGGCCGCGCGCGGTCTGGCCGTGGCGTGCAGGAGTTCCCTGCATGGGTCGGGCTGCTGCTGACCGCATGGGAGGCTAACCCTGCTTGCTCACCACCCCAATCCCACCAGCTACCAGCAGCCCAATCGTCGTAATCGCCTCCGCTTGGTCGGGCGCAAAAGCCCGGCCCATGACGACGCCCGCCAGCGTCAGCAGCGCGCCCCATGTGTTGCGTTCCGTCAGCCGGTCGAGAATCCATGCCTTCATGTCAACGCCCTCCAAACAGTGGCCAGTGATCCCAAACCCACGCGCCGATTGCGGCGCACGCCCCGGCGAGCATCCATCCGATCTTGATGACCCAGCCGAACGCCTGCTGGTTGGCGAGCACGCGGTCTAGTTTGGCGTCCATCGCACCTGCGGTGGCTTCATGCCGGTCCTGGCGGGCGGCCATATCGTCCATGCGGGCCTGAAGCTGGCCGAGTTCGCGCGATATCTGGCGCGTCGTTTCGACCTGTTGGCGAAGCAGCTCATCCACGGCAGCGGCCTCCTGCTGAGAGCGCGGCCACCATTCCGGTGCCCGCATCGCCGCCGCGCTCACGGCACGCGGCTGGTAACGTTCGGATGTCGGCATGAGGGTCTGATCCTCAGTCGTGCGTGGGATCGCTGCCCGATTACCGCTGGACTCGGTTCCAGGGTTAGGTCTCGTCCGGCGGCGTTTCTTCTTCCGCTCCAGCCAGGTCGTCCTGCGGCAGTTCCAGCGTCGCGATGGATCGGTATGTCGCTTTTGCCGACACGGCCCGGACCGGCGAGGCGTTCGCTGGTATCGTAAGGCTGATCTGAATCGCAAAGTTGACGCTGTCGATGCTCCAGGCCGGCGTGATACCGTCGAGCCACGACAAGCCGGTCCCATTCCCTTGCGTGAAGCTGGGCGTCGCTACCGACGAGCCAACGCGAAATTCAGGAGCGGCCGAAGATGAGATTCTTCGAAATGACGCGCTAAACGTCCAATCTCGGAATCCTTGGCTATCATTGTCGAGAATTGTCAGCGTGCCGTCGATCCGCCCGCGCTGGGTGTTGCCGACGACCATCTGATTGTCCGGTCCCGGCGCCGACCCGTCGGTCGTCAGGACAGCGACCGTGGAAGTTGTCGTATTTCCGGCGATGTTCCGAAATACCGGCACTGCGCCCTGGATGACGCCCGTCTGCTGGAGCGTCGAATCCGGGATGACGCCATCGGAAAAGCCCCGGATGCCGAACCGGTAGTTCTCTGCCTGATTGAGGTTCCGCATGTGCGCGCGCCCGACCAGGTCGGACGATATGCCTTCCTCGGTCGTGCCGTTGTTCTCAAACCGCACTCCGTAGATGACGTTCCCGACAGGCTTCAGCGAGGCGGCCTTGCTGACATAGCTCCATTGCGTCAGCGTTGGCGGCGACACCCCATAGGCATAAGAGCCGTCTGTCGCCTCGCCGGATTCGTGGGTCATCCGCGTCGTGCCGAACGTGTCGGTTCCGGTGGCGCTGACATAGACCCGATAGACCTGACTGGCTGGGTCGTAGACGGCGATATATCGAGCGCGCGATGAATAGGCGGCCCCCGGCACCCACACCCGGAGGCCGACCTGCGACGTGACGACGCCCCAATAGCGGGAGTTCCGGATGTGCCCGCCGAAGATTTGATTGTAGGACCCGAAGCCGCCGAACGCCGACATCATGACCAGGCCGCGCCGGACGAATTTCGTCTCCAAACCATAAATCTGGTTGAACGATCCGAACATGCCGATACCGCCGCCCAGGCCGTAACTGGCACGGTGGCCGCGGATGATGTTGTGGTCACCGTTGATCGTGCCCGACCCGTCGCGACTGCCGATCGTCTCGTTGTCCTCAAAGGTGTTGTCGTAGCCTTCGGCCGTGCAACTGAAGATGTCGCCGCCGTAGGTCGTCACCTCGTCGCCGTTCTCGTCATAGACGTGCTTGTCGGGGAACAGGTAGTTGCCGGTTCGGAGAAGCTGTTCGGCGGTGAGGTAGTCTTCCTCAACCCACTTTTTGCCGCGGATGATCTTGTTCCCGTGCGGGCCGGTGCCAGTTCCGAGGTTCGTTGTGGCGTCCATGTTCAAGCCGGTCTGAATGTTCCGGCCGCCAAAACCATAGATCAGGTTGTCAGATGCCGTGCCGTCCAGCCTGATCAACGTGCCATACAGTTCATTTGCATGGATGTTCTCAAACCGGCAGCGGTCGCCGAACGTGCGGATGAAGCTGTTACCCGTGTCCAGATACAGGTCCTGGAAGATGCAGTCGTCAGCGCCTTCGCTCAGCAGGATGGCGAAGTTGGTGGACGCCATCGAAGACGCGAACCGTAGGTTCTTCAGCACCATGCCAGGCCCTGCGATGGTCAGGACCGTAGATGTCACACTCATCCTGATGACTGGATTCCCGAGGCCGATGAACGTCGCGCCTTCAAGGCCGGTAAGTGCGGTTCCAAGACGATACTCGACAGGCGCAGGGGGGACGTATATTGGCCGCCCGCCATTCTCCTTGGAATAGGTCGCAGCGCGCGCAAACATGGCGCTATCGTTGACCACGCCATCGCCGAACGTGTCTCCGGCCCCGGCAAACCGCGCGATGTTCACGCCGTCCAGTAGGTCTTGAGCGAGCGAGCGGGCGTTCGTCGTGCCGCTAAACAGGACCGGCGTTGCGGCAGTCTGCGACTTGACTGTCGCGCCCGTGACCGAGCGATACGGTTGCCCGGTTGCACCGCGCTGCACCAGCAGAACGTCGGTGTCGAACAGGTCCGTCGTGGCCGAGTAGTCGCCGAATTGCTTGCCCATGACGTGGCCCTCAGAACAGGGATGCGGTGAGGAGCGCCGTCGTCGGGCCGCTCGTGTAGATGACCGGCGCGTTCGCCGTCAGGCCGGTGAACCCGCCCCAGGTCAGGCCGATCGCGCCCGTGGTCGGTTCGTGGAACAGGACCGTCGGCGCCGTGCTGGACGTGTAGGGACCGGTGCCGGGGACCGAGATCGTCCCGGTGCCGGACCACGAGACCGAGGGGCCCGACCACATCGGAACCGGCAGATGCCCGGCAATCGAAACCGTGGTGGACGAGGAAGCCGCGCCGACAAGCCCGGTCGGGATCGGCGTGCGGAACCGCTGGCAGCGTTGCAGCGCCTCGGCATAGGTGCGCGGTTCGGCCATCGCCGCCGGCAGCGTCGCGCCTTCCATCAGCTGCACGTCGGCCAGCTCGACGGTCAGGGTCGTGTTCAGCGGCAGGCCGAACACCAGCCACAGGGAGTTGTTGTTGTTGGAGCCGAGCGTCTTGCCGCTGATCGAGGGCAGGGTCACGCTGCCCTGGAACCAGGTCCAGGTGCTGGTGACCGACCAGGTGCCGACCGAGGTCGACACGTCTGATGATGGCGACCCGCCGGTGCCGAACTTCTGCGCCAGCAGGACCGTGACTGAGCGGTTCGTATCGGCCCGCACCCAGGCCCCGACCACGACCGTCTTCCCGGCCAGCGTGTGGGCGCCTTCCACGAAGGTCTTCAGCTGCCGGTATGTCCCGCCCGAGCCGGCCACCGTCGCCTGGAGGGACAGGTAGCGCCGGTTGCCGGCGTTCAGGATGCTGTCCGAGGAGTAGAGCAGCGCGTCGCCTTGGAGGGCGTTGACGGTCGCGCCGGAGCCGTTATGGCTGAACCGCCAGCCGTCGCAGATGTCCGCCTCGCTGGCCAGCGACGACAGCGAGGTGCCGGACTGCCAGATGTCGAATTTCGGGTTCAGGATGCGGTTGCGGAACCCGCCGATGGCCCCGCCGTGCACCGCGCCCAGGTTACGCAGATCGGCGCCCTGGGCATCGGCCCGGCTGGACCCGTCGATCGTGATCGGCTTCAGCGGCCAGGTGTAGACCGCTGTCGTGCCGGCGAAGGCCAGCCGTGACGTGGTACCGATGGTGTTGCGGACGACCGTGGTGCGGGACAGCGTGTTCGGCGAGCCGGTGTTGTAGGTGCCGTAGCCCCACTCGGCCTGCGTGCTGTCCTGGAGGTAGTATTCGACCTCGGTCCCGTTGGTGAAGCCGCCGGTCGCAAAGGTGGTGAACGGCGCCGAAGCGCCGGCCAGGTTGATGGTCGTGCTTGTCCCCGGCGCACTGGCCGTTTCCTTGACGAATGGAGCCCACAAGGCTGTGATCCTTCGAAGGGCCGCGGCGTCATCTCGACGCTGCCAACCGGTGGTCTTAGAGCCGTTCGGTAATCCGCGCCGACCACGCCACCCGGGAGGCTGTCTTCAGCCCGTAGGTCAGCTGGTCCGAGGTCTGGAGCGTGCCGAACACCGCCTCGTAGGCGGATGTCGTGCTGTCGATGTCCTGGATGGCCAGGACGTTGCCGCCGCGCCGGGCCTGCGCGTCCAGGCCCATCGCGTATTGCCAGAGTTCATCCGTGGCGCTCAGGGCATCGAAGTCCAGCGACACCCAGCGGCGCGACCACCTGGCCGTGTTGAACTCCTGCCCGCCCAGCGTCTGTTGCGTATCGGTCCGGTGGTCCCGCGCGAAGGCCGAGCGGAATGTGCGGCCGTAGCTGGGCAGCCATAGGGGCCCGGCGAACACGAGCGGGATGTTCAGATGCCCGTCGGGGTTGTTCGTGTCGGTGACCGTGATCTTCAGGTAGTCGGCCGTCACCGCGGCGGCCAGGACGCTGACCACCTGCTGGTAGCCCGGCATCGGCCCGCCGACCGTCGCGCTGGTCACCAGCGTCCCGGCGTTGGTGTAATACTGGAACAGCACCGACGCGGCGGCCGTGAGATTCGTCCGGAACAGCCCGGCCGCGCGCCACGACTGCTGCGGCGTGGCCGGCGTGATCGTCAGCACCGCTGATACATCGCCCGCGGTCGTCTGCCAGGCGTATTGCGGCGAGCCTTGGTCGTTCTGCAGCTGCGACGGGTCGAGCCCCGAGGCGGCGGCGGCATCGGCCGTGAGGGTGGCGGCGGTGACGTAGTTGTCCCAGCCGAAAGCCGTCTTGCCCATCAGACCATCACCAGGAACGTGATATCGGACTGCGACCGGAACTGCTCGCGGTGGACGCGCGCCAGTGCGCCGTCGGTCAGCACGTCGAGCGGGTAGGTCAGCAGGATCGTGTCGCCCAGGTCGATGTCGAGCCCGACCGCCAGCGGCACCGTCACGGCGTAGAGCCGCCGCAGGGTCGAGACCATGCCGCCGATCCGTCCGGCCACCGCGGTCGCGTCGGTGGAACTGTCGAGGCAGCCGCCGAATGGGGCGAGGTCGTTGGGCTTGCGGTAGGCGGCCAGGACATCCAGGTCCGTGAAGGCCGAGTAGCGGTCAGCCGCGCCCATGAACTGCGCATGCGCCGCGGTGGCACTGGGCGAGACGTTCGTCTGGACCGTGTAGTTGTGCCGGTAGGCGACCCGCACCCGATACGGCGGCGGGTTCAACCCGGCCGGGAGCGCGATCGGCACGACCTTGACGACGTTGTGCGGCCCCAGGCTGGCGACCGGCGTGCCGGATGGCGCGGCCAGCGCGACGACCCGCAGCTTGCCGTCGCGGCTGGCTACCAGCTTGGCTCCGAACGACGACAGCAGCCGGTCGGCAGCCTGCGCGCCGGTTTCGTTCATCTGGAGCCAGATGCCGCCGGCGTAGGGGTAGTCGGTGGCTGCATCGCTGAACGAGGTCGTGTCGATGAAGTCGGAGGGGATGGCCAGGGTCTCGGTCAGCAGATACCGGGCGATGCCGGCCAGCACGGTCTTGCTGCCAGCCACCGGGAACTCGCCGGTGCCATCCACCGTGATCTGGCCCGCCGGCGCGGAGCCGAGTTGGAACAGGCCGCGGCTGTTGTCGGTCCGGTATTTGCCGGCCGAGGTCGTCCCGCTGAACAGGTCCGAGGTGTCGGAGTCGAACGTGATCCCTGCGTTGCCGTTCTCATAGAGGGCCACCACCGTCCCGGCCGCCTTCGTGTGCTGATAGATCAGCTTGGCCGCGTTTATCAGGACGGGCTCGACGTTGTAGTAGGTCCCGAATCCCATCGGCACCGGCTGCCCGGCCAGTGCGGCGTCGCCTTCGTAGGTGCCCGAGCCGGCGTAGACCGTGCCGCGGGCGACCTGGTCGAGCCAGTAGTCGGGGCCGCGCAGGGGGAACGTGATGCCGGTCTCGGCCGCCTGCCAGGTGTCCGCCATCCCGACGAACACGGTGTCGAGGTCGCCATAGGCCGGCGAGTTCCAGATCTGCCGGGCCGTGTAGAGCTTGTCGGCATCGCGCGTCGTGGCGGCAGGCGATGCGGCGGGCGGCAGGATGACGGACGTGACGGCGGCGGCCTGCTCCAGCTGGGGCGCGCCGATCCGGATCGTGGCGTCGATCTGCGAGGCGTTCGACACCGTGAGGGTCAGCTGCGGCGTCAGGGTCGCGGTCGCGGATAGCGTGCCGGTGGCCGATCGGCGTGTCAGGGTGCCGCCCGGGGTGTGCGTACCGGTGATCGTCGTCCCGCTGCTGGGCACGACCGCCAAGGCAACGGAGGAGATGTTCGACAGCGAGCCGCTGACCAGCTTTGTCCAGCCTGACACCGCCCAGGCGTCGCCCTTGGTGCCGCTGATCGTGTTGTCGAACTGGATCGCATACGAGGTCGACGACGAGAGGCCGAGGACGCGAATGTCGACGTATGGCACGCCGCTCTCGGTGCCGACCGCTGAGACGAACGCGCCGAGCGCGGTGCTGCCGGCCGATAGAGCCCAGTTCGTCGGCATGGTCCCGGCTTCGATGACCGACACGTTGTCGACCGTGAACGACGCCGCCGACCGGGCGAAGCGCATCCATGTCGTGGAGCCGGTGGCGGTGAAGACGCGCTTGCGGTTCGTGCCGGCCGAGACGGTCGCGCTGGAGATGCTGGTGTTGCCCTGCGACGTGCCGAACGACCAGGTGGGGGCCGATCCGGTGATGTCGCACGAGGCGACGTAGGTCTTGCCGGCAGTCGTGGCGAAGCTGGTGTCGATGCGCCCCTGGTTGGTGCCGTCCGTCGTGACCGTGACGAGGCCGCTGCCATAGGTGACGGTCGTCGTGCCGCCGTTCACCGACCAATACCATCCGTTCTGCAGCGTGTTCTGGCTGGCGTTGATCGGGTTCAGGGCGAAGGTGCCATTGGTGACAAGCTCTGTCCCGCTGGATGCCGCCGCGCCCTCGGCCCTCGGGTTCCGCACCCAGTTCTTCGACGCCGCCTCGTCCAGCGCGACCGGCGTTGCCCCGCCCGAGTAATCCCACCGGACCGTCTCGGCCGCGGCTTCCTGCAACACGCCGGCCGCGTCGATGTAGGTGCCTTTGGTGGCTCGCACGGTCCCGTAGCCGTCGAAGTCCTCGAACTCCTTCTCGCCGCGCAGGATCGTCACCGTCTGCCCGTCGATGTTCCACGACTTCATCAGCGACGAAATGGTCGCACCGGGGTCGATGACCTCGATCGAGCCCCAGTTCAGGGTCGAACCCTCGGCCGGGGTCAAGGGCAGCGAACGGTCGATCGAGATGCCGCCGTTGATGACGGGCGTGTAGACGACCACGCCATCGGGGTCCGTGGATTTGGTCGTGTAGCCGTCGTCGCTGATCGTCAGCGTGCCGGTTGCCTCCAGCGGTTCCGGGTCCAGGGCGAGCGCGCCCCACGGCGCGGCGCCGGCGGCGAAGACGTAGGACGAGACCGACCCGCCCGGGTGGTAAAGCCCGATCTCGGCCGCGATGAAGGGCTTCGTCGTCATGCGGCGGGCCGCAGCGCATTCTGGCGAGTCTCGGCCAGCAGCGCGTCGAGGCGTTCGACCATCTTCGTCAACAGGTCGGTCATCGCCGCCGCTGCCGTCACCTGCGCCTGTAGGGCCGAGGCGATGATGCTTTCCACCGACTGTGACGCCACGCCCCGGATCGTGTCCTGCACGGCCGTGTAGTCGGTCGCGTAGGCAAAGCCCGATCCGTTCACCGTGCGGGAGGTGCGCAGGAACGTGTCGGCATAGCCGGACAGCTTGGAGATGCTGCTGAAGTCGCCCGCCCGCGCGGCACCGGCCACCGCCTGGAACTCGCGCTTGGCCTGGTCATACTGCGCCATCGGCGACAGCGGCGAGGCGTCCGAGTAGGTCAGGGACCGGGAGTAGTCGGACAGCGACTGCACGGTATTCAGGGCCGTGGACGTGGCCTGCTCGCGCGCCGCCGCGGCTGCCTGGGCCGCCGACTGGTCAACCGCGACCACTTCATCGGCATACTGCTTCGCGACGTTCAGCCGTTCCGCCGCGGTCGCCTGGTCCTGCGCGGTCAGCCGGCGGGCGTAGTCCGCGGTCGCCGCGTAGGCGTCGCCGAACAGGCCGATCAGCTGGTCCGAGTACGCTTGGCGCTGCTGGGAGGCCTGGAAGTCGAACGCCATCAGGGCTGCGTCGCGAATTTGCCCGCGGTCCCCCGATGCCGTGGCTTGCGCCTGGGCGATCCGGACCTGCATGGCCTGGTCGGACTGGTCCAGTTGCTTGCGGATCGAGTCCCATGCTTGCCCGTAGGCCGTGTCCAGGGACGCGATGATGCTCTGCGCGCCGGCCATCAGTTGGTTCATCACGTCGGGCGTTTGCCCGGCCTGCATCAGGGCTTGGATTTGGCCGAACGCCTGGTTGTAGGGCGCCGCGATGGCGTCCATCTGCTGGGCCACCGACCCGCGCCGGTCCGCCACCTTCGTGAGTGCCGGGATGACGTTGGTCAGCATGTCCGTCACCTGGGCGGACTTGTCGGCCACGGTCTGAAGCGCCTGCGCCAGTTCCGTGATCGACGCGAACGACTTGTCGGCAAGCGCCAGTTGCTTGGCCGTGTCCTCGCTGGTGAACCGGAACTGGCCGAACGCGGAAGCGATGTCGGCGAACTTCGTGGGGTCCGGGGTCTCGCCGGGTGTGTTCTGGCCGATCTGGCTCAGCGCGCCGATGCTGGAAAGCTGGATGCCGTTCTGCGCCAGGAGGGCGTTCAGCTGCTGGACCTGCTGGGTCGCGTTGGCGACTTCCTGCGCGGTATCCACCAATTGGGAAACGGTGCCGCCCAGGGACAGCTGGCCACCGGAGAGGGAGATGCCGGTGCTGCTGTAGGCGCTGGGGGCCTTGGGGCCGATCAGGCCGCCGCCGCCGCCGCCCAGTAGGCCGCCAAGGATGCCGCCGATCAGGGTTCCGACACCGGGGATGATGGAGCCGATCGCCGCGCCCGCCATAGCACCGACGCCTGCGCCGATCTGCGGGGCCGGGCCGACCTTGCCGAGGGAATTCTGGAGGAAGCCGCCAGCCAGCGAGCCAAGGCCAAAGCCGGCGCCGACGCCGCCAATGAGGCCGCCGAGGGTGGTTGTAGTGCCGGAGGCCGCCACCTGCGCCGCGCTATAGGCGCCCTCAAGCGGCACGCCGCCCAGCCCGGTCGACCACAGCGGTGTCGAAAGGATGGAGTTGATGCCAGAGCCGATGCCGCTGAACAGCCCACCGCTGCCGTTCAGCCCCAACTGGCTGCCGATCCAGCCCTTGATGTTGGTCAGGCCGAGCGTGTCCAGCAGCCCGACGCCGGACAGCAGGTTGCCCCCCTGGTTTATGATGTTCAGCGACCCGGACGGGCTGTCGGACGTGCCCGCCCCGCCACCACCACCGAACGCACTGAACGCCCCGCCCAGCGTGCCGAGGTTCGTGCCGAACAGGGCGTTCTTCGCCGGGTTCAGAAACGCCAGCTTCGCGAAGTCGGACAGGAGCGAGGCCGCCGCCGCACGCGCGATGTTGCCGAAGTTCACCGCCGCGCCCTGGCCAGACACGAACGCATCGACCAGACCTTGCCCGAGCCGGTCCGCGACGTTGGACAGGCTGTCCATCACCGCCTGCACCGACCGCTGCGCCTGCTCGAAACCCGCCGCCGCGTCGCTGCTGCGCTGGTAGGCTGCGGCCATGCTGGACACCGCGTCGGTGAACTCGCGCGTGCCGGGGATCAGGTTCGCCTTGAGCGCGTCGGTATACGCCCGCTGTTCGTTCGTCGCCTTCGTGATGGACGCCTGCGTGCCGTCATAGGCCGCCGCGATCGCCAGCTGCGATTCCGTGGCCCGGTCCACCTCGGCCGCCTGCTTCGCCAGCCCGGAGTTGCCGGTTGCGGTCGAAAGCCGGATGTTTTGTTCCGTCGCTTCCTTGACGAACTCGATATATTTCTTGGTCCCCGGCACCAGCCCTTCGGAGATGGCCTTTTCCTGCGCCTTCTGCGCCGATGTCAGGCGCACGACCGCTTCAGGCCCGGCCCGATATGCCTCCGCCAGTTGCTCTTGCGTCTTGATCTGCGCGGCCAGGGTGTCGCCATACTTCTGAAGGCCGTCTCGGTGTTCCTCGCCTTTCTTCGTGGTCTCGGCGATCGCCTTGCCGGTCGCCGCAACGGCATTCTTCAGCAGGTCAAACCGAGCAGCATTTTCCTCGGTCCGGGGGCCGATGCGCGCCAGTTCGTCCTGATACCGCTTCATCTCCTGGGTGAGCTTCGCGACCTGGCCTTCGGTCGTTCCGCCCACCCGAGAGAAGGCCGCACGGTCGGTTTCCTTGGCCGCATAGAAGCCGCTCGCGTCCGGGCCGTAGGCTTCCCTGCCGTTCGTGATGCGAAGCGTGCCGGTGGCGCTGTCGGACGTGCCGGGCGCCACCTTCAGCCCGGCCATGGTATCGATCTGGCTTTGCGTCGCGCCGATCTGCGCGTTGGTCGCGTCGAGATTGCGCTGCAGGTTCGAGAGGTATTGCTTGTTCCCGCCCGCCGCGATGTCGCGCTGCAGCGCCGACGCTTCCCCCTGCAGCTGTGCCAGCTTGCCGGTCAGGTCGGATATGTTCGTGTTCCGCAGCGCGTTGGCCAGGCCGTCCACCAGCCGCAGCACCGGCGCGGACCGGGCGATGCGGTTCATGAAGTCGTCCCAGGCATTGCCCAGGTCGCGGAACGACTGTTCGGTCGGGGACAGGGCTTCCTTGTTCAGCCCCTTCACCCGGTCTTCCAAGGCCTTGAAGACGACTTCCAGCGCCCCGGCCTTGTCGCCGTGTTCCGCCATGATCCGCACATTCGCGGCCTGCGACGGCGACAGCAGGTTGAACGCATCGTCCAGCTTCTCGATCGCGTCCGCCGTGCCCTTCGCGGCATCGGCCAGGCGCGTCATCATCTCGGGGACGCCGGTGCCCAGCGCAGCCGCAGCATCGGGGGCCAGCGCCGTGATGCGGTTGATGGTCTGGCCCGACAGCGCCGGGTTCCGGGCCAGCGCCGCAACGCCCGCCGTCGCGTCGCCCGCCGCCACGCCCTGCCGCTTCAGTTCGGCCACGTAGCCCTGAAGCTGGCGGCTGGACAGTTCCGCCGAACGCCCGACGCCCGCGATGGCGACGGTCAGGGTCCGCTGCTGGGCTTCGAACTCGGATGCGCGGGAGACGACCGAGTAGATCGCGGCGCCCAGGCCCGCGACTGCCGCAGCGCCGGCGATGATGCCCGCGTGCTGGGCCACGAACGAACCGACGCCGCGCGCCAGTTGGCCGAACGACACGCCGCCCTGGGCCGCCACCTGCGTGATCTGGCCACCCTGCTGGATGAACGTGGTCATGATCGGCGCGCCGCTGGCGAGCTGCTGGAACACGTCGATCGACTGGATGCCGAGCTGCCGGACCGCCATGGAGGCGCTGCCGGTGGCGCGGGTCAGGGTGTTGGTGGTGGTGGTCTGGCCGGCGAGCGCGTCGTTCAGCTTCTGCCCGGCCACGACAGCAGCCTGCGCGCGCTGATCGTGTAGCGCGATGGTGCGGGTCAGCAGTTCCTGGGCCCGCTGCTCGGTGATTAGCCCCCGCTCCAGCTCGCGGGTGATCTGCCTGATGCTCTCGGCGCGGCTGGCTTCGATCTTCGCCAGCCTGGTGCTGGCGGCCGAGACCCCGTCGAGCCGCGCTTCCCACCGGCTGAAGGTCTGCGTCGAGCGCGTGACCGTTTGTTCCGTCGACACGAGTTCGGTGCCGAGGCGGCGCACCTGATCGGCCGCAGCTTTCGCTACGGCTTCAGCATTCGTCTGAAACTGGATCTGGAGTGATTCCAGCGTTGCCGGCATCAATACCCCGAAGATAAGGCCAGCGCGCGGTACAGCATTTCTTGGCCCGGGAAGGCCCCTTTACTGTCGCGCCGATAGGGAACGTCATACCCGGACACGCTGAACGAGGGCGGCAGATGGACGTAGGTCTTCTGCGCATCGACGGTCGGGAATGACCGCCGCACCCGCTGGCGCACCTGCATGATGATGTTGGTCCTGATGTCGACCCGGTTGCCGTACGGGACCGGATCCACAAGCATCACATCAGCCGACCGTGGGATCGCCTTGAAGGCGCGGGGCCAGCGCATGCCGTTGACCGACACCAGAACCGACCGCCGGTAATCGCCGGTGTCGACTGGTGCGAGCCGATGCCACTCCTCCCACGCGTACTGCACCGCCATCGCCAGCAGGTTGAAGCGATAGACGATCACTCCGTTCGGCCGAACCGAGTCCTCTGCCGCCTCGGCCCGACCATCCACGAACGTATCGTAGCTGTCCGGTGCCTCGCCGCTCCGGATCGCCTCGTCGCGCAAGCGTCTGGCCGCCTGCGCCAGGTGCCGAGATAGGGCCTCGGGCGACAAGGTCCGGTCCGCGAACAGCGCGATCGTGCGGGCGACCGTCTGGCCGTTGCTCACTGGCGCGGCCTGTTCTTCTCAAGCCACCACGGCAGATAGATGTCTTCCATCTTGCGGATGCAGACCTCCATCAGATCGCGGTCTTCAGGGGATTGGCCGGTGCGGTCGCAGTAGTCTTGCAGCACCGTCCAGGGGATCGGGCCGGGGACCGACATGATCAGGCTGCCACCCATCGGCGCGGCCATGCCCTGGGTTCGGTGCGGCCTGTCGGTATCGAGGCGCCAGAACGCCTCCCAGATACACTCCCATCGGTCCGGCGGCGGTGTCTCGGCCACGATGGCTCGCAGGTCGGCAAGATCAGCGCCCAGGTTGTCGGCCGCCGCCGGTTCCGCCGCTACGATGGCTTCAAGGTCGGACAGCTTCGCCGCTGCCGATGCGCCACCGTCGAGATGCCACCGCAGCCGGTGCGTCAGTTTCCCACCGCGGCCTGGGTTTCCTGCTCGCGGACCTGGGCGACCGAACGGACCGCATCCAGGGCCAGCCGCATCGCGAACTCGCCCTCGATCGGGTTCAGCATCAGCGCCGTGAACTCGTCCAGCGTGACGGCGCGCCCGTCCTCGTGCGACAGGCCCCGGATGCCCAGTAGGCAATGGGCGATGATCGCCTTGGCGTGGCACAGATCATCGGCCGAGGGCGGCAGGGTGTCGGGCGTGATGATCCGCTTGCCGGGGTCCATGCCGCGGTTCAGTTCGCGCGACGCTTCGGCCTTCAGCCGGGCCAGTTCGTCGCGGAACGCCGGGGTGAAGCCGCGGGTGTGCAGTTCGAACGAGTCGGTCTCGTTCGTGTGCACGGTGATCCAGGTGCCGCCCTTAATGCGGTCGGTATTCAGCATGATCGCGCTGAGCTTTGCCATGTCGGGATTCCTTTGTCGGGGGGTGTCGGGATGTCGGGATGGTGGCCGGCGGCGCTCCCGACGAACGCCACCGGCCGAGCCCGGCCGGGCTTCCTGTGATGCAGGTCATTGCGCGTGAAACCACGCGGTGGCACAGTTCCGGGTCATGAAACCCATCGTGTTGCTGCTGGCTGGCGCCGTCGCTGGGTGTGCGACAATCCAGCCTCAAGACTCACCGACGCACATGGCAGTATCCAGCGCCATGTTTCAGCGACAGGTCATCTTTGCGACGATCACGGTGCCGGCTGGAGAGCCTTTTTGGCCGTCGAAAGTGGGTGGGGAGGACGCTTACTGTTCGTTGCGCCGCCTATATTCTGCGCCCGGCGAAACCCGCGGCATCTGCCTATTCGGCGACGGGCAGCGGTTTACTCGAGCCTACGTCGCCAACACCGCGAAGGGGACCGAGATCGATGTGTCGATCCCCTACACGACTATCGACATGGCGACGTTCAGAGCAGCCGAAGCGCAGATGCTGGCCCAACGCCAAGCCGAAGCCCCGCATATTGCTGCCGACCGCGCCGAATGCGCCTACGAAATCACCGGCAACACCGAGGCTAACCGCGGCGGCTTTCTGTATTCCGGCGTGTCGTCAATGAACCTGATGAACCTCTGCATGCAGGCCAAGGCCGCACGCCGCGCCGCTTACTCGGGCGGCTGAACCGCCTCCTGTATCCCGGTCAGAAGGTCGTTCTGCCGGGTGATAATCCGCGCCAGTTCCGCCCGCCCGGTCGGCTCCATCGCGACCAGCTCGACAGCGATGCCCTGCTCGGCCATCTGCCGCACCACCTCGCACCACGCCGCACCGCAACGTGCCGAGGGCTGCTCGGCAAGCGTCGCGGCGATCACGCGGGCGATGCCGGCCGAGACCGACAGGGTTACGGGCTCGGTCACGCTTCGACGTAGGCGAAACGCTGGAACCAGATCATGGCGTTGGTCACCGTCTCGTCCTTCGAAGCCGTGAAGGACAGCGGCAGCATTACGTCCACGTTCCGGCCCGAGGCGTTCGGGTTCCCGTCTCCGGCGTAGATGATCCTGGGGACGTGGAACAGGATCGCCTGGTTCACCGCCGAGTTGTAGACGTAGCAGGCGAGCGATGTGGCCGTGCCGGCGAAATACTTGGTCAACAGGGTGTTGTCGCCGAAGTAGTCGTTCAGCGTTCCCGTCACCTCGACCGAGTGCCCGGTGATCCCCTGCGCGGCCTGCGCGTCGATGCTCTCGACCATGGTCGAGTTGTTGTTCAGGTTGATCGTCAGGCCGCGGACGAAGTTCGGCGACGTGATCGTGCTGCCGCCCTCGGTCACGCGCGCCACATGCACGCGGTTGACAAAGGCCGGGTAGGAGGCGATCGCCAGCGCGGAGTCGGGGATCGCGTCCTGGGCCGAGGTCGAATACGACCCGCCCATGCCCTGGAAGGTATAGTTCGCGATGATCGGCTGGTTCAGTTCGAAGCTGAACGATGCCTGCGACACCACCATGCCGGTCATGAGCCGATAGTTCGGCGTGCCCTGCCCGAGGAACCCGACCTCGATCGACTGCCCGGTCTGCGTGGTGCCGTTGTAGATGAAGTCGCCAGTCCAGACCTTGATGGTCTTGGACGTGCCGCTGTCCGTGGTCCAGCCGGTCGGGCGATGGTCCAGCGTCAGGGCGTTCGCAGCGATCGCCGTGATCCGGGCCGTGCCGTTCAGCGCCGCCGCGGCGAACTTGTCCGAGGTCGCGGTGCCGCCGATCTTAATCCACTGACCAACCGACAGGCCGAGGGTCGTGAAGTCCAGCGCGGTCGAACCCAGGCCCGTCGCGGTCGCGGTGATGTCAGCCGACGCGCCCTGGAAGCCCACGACCTTCATGCGCGCCGTGCCAGGCGGGACGGCTTCGTCGGTGATGCCCGAGCCGGTGAACGCCGGAACCGTGGCGCTGCCGGTCGTGCACTTGAACACGCCGTTGTTGCCGGTCACGCCGAAGCCGCTGAACAAGACCAGCTGCCCGGCCACGAACGCCGTCCCAGTCGTCACCGTCGCCACCGTGCCGGAGGTCGCGATCCCGGTGATCACGCTGTCGGCGGTGCCGTCGTTGTAGCGTTCCGCCATCTTCGTGAACGTGTTGTAGAACGCGCTGCACAAGTCGACGTCGTTCGGGCTGTCGGGGAACGGGTAGATGAAGTCGTAGGCGATCGAACCGCCGGACTGGAGCCCGTTGCGCAGAACGTCCGACTGCATCCGGTCCGACCGCATCTCGTTCGACGCGGTGAACGTCGGCACCAGGCTGGTGTTCTCGCTGTTCACCCGCCGGGTCCGCATACGCGGGGTGTTGGGCGTGGTTCCGACGGTCGTTTCCTTGACGGAGACAACCTGGGTGCGGTTCGAGGATGCCATTATAGGGGCTCCATCTCAGGGAAAGGGCGTCTCACGACGGCCGGCGCGCTTGCCCAGGGCGCGAATGGGCGGGAAGTCAGGAAGCCGGCGGATCAGCCGGGCGCGACGCCTTCAGCTTCATCGTCGGGCGTTCCACAGGCTGCGACGGGTCGGTCAGGAACCCACCCAAGGCCCAGGTCTCGGCCGATATCGGGCCGTCGATCTCGTAGGCCATGACGCGGTCGCCGATGCCGAACCGGCGGCTCGCGGTCTTGAACGGGCGGGCGACGATGTATTCCATGGTCAGGCGTCCCTTACGCTCAGGGTAATGGTGCGGTCCGCGGCCTGCGTGACCGGCGTGCCGGAGGTGCCCGACCTGATCTTCAGGTAGGGTATCCCGCCCCAGTTGTCGGGGTTGGCGATCTGCAACATCTTCGAAGCCGCCGCGGCCAGTTCGACCTCGTCGCCGGCTTCGTCGGTGATGTCGAAGTAGTCGGCGCCGTTGTAGCTGCCGAGGAAGGTGATGGACGCCGTCGTCCAGCCGGACGGGATCAGGATGCGCAGCACCGGCCGGCGATCCAGCGGAATGGCAGCCGACAGCGAGGAACCGCTGGCGATGATTGCCGTCAGGTCGAAGTAGTTCAAGGCGATCTGTCCTCCAAGCACCAGGCTGTCGAACGGCTTTGCGCCCTCGATCTCCTCCGGCTGCACCAGCGTGCCCGCGTAGCCCAGGACCGGCTCGCCCGCGTCGTCCACCAGTTCGAAGCCGTCCGGGTCGACCAGCGCATCGGTCGCGATGAAGTGGCGGTTGGAGCTGTCGAACTCGCCCGCCACACGCCAGGGGAAGTCAGGCATCAGGTGTCCATCAGCCATTCGATCGACAGCGGCACGCAGAAGAACGTCCCGCGCTCCGTGTCCTGCGACGCGCCCAGGCCGTCTGATTGGTCTCGGAATTCGATCGCCGGCGAGAGCGTCAGGCCGCGGAACAGCCGCTTCAGTTCACCCTGCAGCTCATAGGCGGACAGGACCCCGGTGTTGAGCGGCACGAACACCAGAAGGTGCAAGAGGCCTTCTTCACGCCAGAGGTTCCCGGCCCGAGGCTCGTCACCGATCGAGGCTTGGTAGAAGCTGTTTCCGGACAGGCGGACCTTCAGCCAAGGACGTGTCGCGCTGGCATCCGGTGGAATGCTGCCCTCGTTGTCGTACTCGACCAGCGTGAGGGACCAGTTGGCGTCCAGGTAGTCCTTGATTGCGATCCAGACAGTTGCGAGCGACATCAGGACCCTACCGCCAGCAAGGACCAGGCGGTGCCAGCGGGATCCGCGCCGACCGACTTCACGGTCAGCACGTCGCTGCCAGAAACCACACGCCCGCCTATGACGGGTCGGGCCGACAAGCTGTCCGCAAGGACCGTCACCCGTGCCAGGCGCTGCCGCTGCGGCTCGGCAACCATCTCGGTCTGCTCAAGCCACTCCACCCACCCCAGGCAGGCTTCATCGGCTGCACGGACGATCTGCACCGGCGCACCGGAGGCCATCGCCGCGGTCAGCGACGGCGTGATAGGGGCCGCCGTGATGGACCCGCCAGCGGCAGCGGTGGCCGCGGTGAACTGGTAGGCACCGCCGGCGAAGGTGTCGCCCGCCTGCACCCCCGACAGGCCGCTGCTGAGCGTGCCCAGCGTCAGCGAGGTAGCGCCCAGCGCCGCGCCGCCCGAGACCTTCGCGGTGAAGGTCTCGACGGTGCGGTAGGCGAGGGCGGTGGCCTGCGGCGTGAACACAGCCTGAAGCCGCGCCGCGAGGCCTGGGAAGGCTGTCACCTGGCCGTCCGGCGCGGGGCCGATGCCGCGACAGGCCGCTCCGGCACAGGCTGGTCGGCCGGCACCAGCCGGTCAGCCAGGCCCTTGCCGACATCGCCGGCCAGGACCTCGACAACCTCCCCGACCTTGAACTCGACCGGTTCGGCGACGGTGAACCCATCGGCGGCCGGCATGAGCCGGTGCCGACGCGCGGCCGCCTGCTCGGCAGTCAGGCCCAGGACGATCCCGGGCCCGAACTGCACCGCGGCCTCTATGACCCGATACCGCATCAGGTCATCTGCACGCTGCAGGCGTGCTGCCAGTAGCCGTACCCGACGTTCCGCCAGGTATCGATCCCGAACTGCCAGGCGTCGTTGTCGAACTCGAACTCCGAGCCCTCCGCCTTCGCCTTCATCATCAGGTCCGCTTCCTGCTGGCGGATGAACGGCTTCACCGATCCGTCCGTCCGGAACACCGCGAAGGTGTCGGTCCAGCTGGCATTCAGCCGGACGTTCGGCAGAACCCCGACGCTGTAGACGTTCGTCGCAGCCAGCGGGTTGTTCATGCCCTGGGGCAGGAACGGCACCGCGACGGCGGCGGCGGCGACGTTCAGCAGCGTCGACGGCACCAGCACCAGGAAGTTGCGGGCGTTCTCGTTCATCGGCTCGCCCTGGTCGTCCTTGAAGCCGATGATCTGCTGAATGCCGGCCTGGATCGACAGCGCCATCTCGCCCACGGACGGCGCCGTGACGGACCCGTGCGACCCGGTCGTATCGCCGGTGGGCAGAGCCGAGATGTCGACCGTGATCTTGTTCGACTGCGACCCGGAATTGCCCTCGGCATGGTCGGTGTCGAAGAAGTACTGGCCGTCGTAGCAGACCGTCGACGCGCCGTTCAGCATGAGCGTCGACAGCAGGCTGGCCCAGTGGGCGTTGGCGCGGTCGGCCATCTCGTTGACGCGCACCATCAGCTGCCCGGTCTTGTCCCGGCGCGCCTCGCGCACCAGCACCTCCAGCGTCGCCTCGAAGTGCTTGTTCGTGATCGTCAGGCCGTTCTCGCGGAAGCCCTTGGCGTTGCGGCCGCCGACCCATTCGCGCATGGCCGGCGCCATGCCGAGCCATTTGTAGGTCTCCGACTCCTGGTCGGAGTTGAACATCATCGAAACCGCGTTGATCCACTCGGTTCCGACATTCTGTTCCAGGCGGGCGTAGAACGAGCCGATGATTGCCCGGCTCGAAAGTCCGATTGCGGACATGGTTGGGTGCTCCTTTCCGGGCGATCAGGCTTCGCGCGCCCAGGTGCCGCGCAGACGCGTGACCATGTATCCGTCGGCGTCGCCGGCGATCAGGGTCACGAAGTCGCCGCGGCGGGCGGTGGCCTTGGTGAGGATCAGATCCTTGTTGTCGGCGCCGGTGATGTCCGGCCCCAGGATCATGTCGGAGGCATTCGGGTCGACGGCGATCGCCGCCCCGCCGTAGGCCCCCACGTAGAGGATCGTCAGACCCGACAGACCCGCCGCGATCGCCGGCAGGGTCAGGGCCGCGGCATCGGCCGCCGCCGTCACGGCGAACAGCTTGCCGCAGTCCTCCGCGTCGAAAGTCTTGGTCCCCGTCAGGGTCTCGCGCTTCGTGTATTCGCCCCAGGGATCGCGCCAGGTCGCGTCGTAGGCGACGATCGCCACGCCGGACGACACGTAGCGGTGCACGTAGCCGACGAAGACCGCGCTGGTCGGGATGAACCCGAACGCCGCGTCGTCCGTGGCGTAGACCGGCTGGCCCACGTCCGTGATGGCCGCGCCCGTCACACTCAGTTGCACGCGCCCGCGGGTGCGGACCCGGACATTGATCGCGGCGGCGGCGCCGGTGCTGTTGTCGGCCTTCTGCTCGGCGAACCCGACGAAGCGGTCACCATCGGCCAGCGGCCGGGCGTGGCCGGACGCGGGCACCACACCAACGGCGGCGCCTTCGTAGATGATGTCCGAGGCGATGACGGGGAACTCGTTGATGTCCCCCGTGTCCATCACCAGCGGGGTATCGACTGCGAGAGTGGTCATGATCTCAGCCCTCCTTCACCAGGCGCTTCACGCGGCCCGCCTCATCGGCGCGGCGGAAGGCGGCGAATGCCTCGAAGTTGTCGTTGAACTCGGCGCGTGCGGACGGCGTACGGTCCCATTCCGCCTTGATCCGGTCCGCCAGCGGCAGGTTCGGATCGACGGCCGGCGCAGCGGTCGCGACCGGCGCGGTGTCCGGCCGCAGCGCGGTCAGCGCCTGTTCGTCGGCCGCCAGCGCGGAAAGGTGCGCGGGGCCGGCGGCCTTCTGCGCCTTGGCCTGCGCCAGCGCGAAGGCTTCCGGCGTCAGGCCGTCCGCGATCGCGCTCGTGACCAGCGCGCCATAGCCGGGCAGCGCGGCCTCCTGGATCCCCAGGATGCGGGTGCGCTCATGCGCCGCGCCGTCCTGGCGCAGCGTGGCCGCGACCGTCGGATAGCGTTCGGCGACGAACGCCGCGGTGATCTGTTCCGGCTGAATGCCGGGCGGCGCCGCAACGACCGGCTCGGCCGGTGCGGCAGTCTCGGTTGCCATGGCGGCTACCCCCTGCTGAGTTGACGAAAGGAAGCCGGGAACCCCCGGCCGGGGCCTGCCGGACAAGCCGGCCAGAACTGAGTCGAGCGAGCCCAAGGCGTCGGCCATGCCGAGCTGCACCGCGTGCCGCCCGATCTCCATGCCGCCCTGCCCGAACTTCTCCATGACGTGCGCGGCCGATACGCCGCGGTGCCGCGCGATCGCCTCGACGAAGACCTGCGCCATCGCGTCGACCTGCTTCTGGATCGCCGCCTTGCCCGCGTCGGTCTCGGGATCGAGCCGCTTGTTCGGCGACTGGCTGGAGACGATCTCCGTCACCCGCACGCCCGGCCGGTCAGGGTTCTTCACGTAGCGGGTCACGACGCCGATCGAGCCGACCGAGGCCGTGGCATCCATCACGATCCGGTCCGCCGCGCTCGCGATCCAGTAGGCACCGGATGCCGCCAGGTCGCCCACGTAGGCGACGATCGGCTTCATGCCGCGCGCTTGGTGGATAGCCGATGCAACCTCGTTGACGCCCGCCGCCTCGCCGCCCGGGCTGCTGATGTCCAGCACCACAGCCCGCACCGACGGGTCTTCCAGGGCCGCCCGGAAGTCCTGCGCGAAGGCCTCCGTCGACGTCGCGCCGCTGACCTCGGTCAGCAGGTTCGCCCGCCGGAACATCGGGCCCGTCAGCGGCACCACCGCGACGCCATCGTGCATCTCGACCGTGCGCGTGTTCTCCAGCGGCCGGCCAAGCCGCATCGCAACCGCCTCGGGGCCTTCGCCCTCGCGCGCGGCGATCGTCATGAGCGTGAGCAGATGCTCCTCGGCCATCGCCCATGCGCGGCCGGCAGCCAGGTCGAATGCTGTTTGCATCATCAGCCCTGTGGTGGGACCGTCTCGCCGGGAATGTCTGGCCCGTTCGGGTCGGTGGATGTCGAGCTCGACGGCACGATCGTCGGCGGGATCAGCCCGCCCTCGACGCGCGCCCGATGCTCCTTCACGGACTGCGCGTGATTCCGCTCCCAGTCCTCGCCGGTCATCTCGGCCGTCTCGAATGCCAGCGTCGAGAACCCGCCCTCGACGCGATCGCGCGCGGCCTTCACCTCGACCTGCTGGTTGATCTGCCCGCGCGGCGGGCCCACCCATTGCGCGCCCAGGTAGGCGGCACGGATGAACGGGTCGCCCATGAACCCCGGCGCCGCCAGGTGCCCGCGGGCAACGGCCTCGTAGATCACCGCCTCGTAGACCGGCTGGCACAGCCCGGAGGCGAGCCACGCCCGGCGGGCACGGAAGAACTTCCAGGCCTCGACCAGCGCCGCCTGCGCGGCCGAATAGCTGGCCGTAAAGTGCTTGATCAGAATCTCGAACGGCAATTCCAGCGCCACGCCGATCTGCCGCAGGATCGCCTGCGTGAAGGGGTCGAACGCCACGTTCGGCCGGCCCGGGTTGGCGAACTCGACCGACTCGTTCGGCAGCAGGTTCAGCATCGCGCCGGGTGACAGCTTGAAGTCCTTGTCCGACGCCGCGCCGCCCGTCTCCGCGGTCGGCTGCATCGGCGCCAGGCCCTCGCCGTCCTCGGTCTTGATGAACACCGTGAACATCGCGCCGATCACCGCGGCCATCATCTCGGCCTCGCGATACTGATCGAGCTGCTTCAGGCTCTCGATCACCGGCGCGAGGTAGGGCACGCCGCGGGTCTGGCCCGGTCGGGTCTTGTGGAACAGGTGGTAGACCTGCCGCAGCCCGCTCGGCCCGAATGCCGCGATCTCGTCCGCCTCGCTCAGGTTCGCCGGCGCGTCGCCCGGGTGCTGGCGGAGGATCCGATACGCCACCGGCGCGCCGTAGCTGTCCCGCTTCACGCCGCCCGCCATCTCCGGCGTGTCGCGGGTGCCCGCCGCGTTCGCCAGGCGGTCCCCCTCGATCACCTGCAAGGCCGTCGCGATCCGCTGCCCACGGTCCGGGAACCGGCGCGCCACCAGGGTATCGCCGCTCATCAGCACAGACCGCATGGCCAGCTCCTGGATGCCGGCGAAGTTCTGCGTCCGCGTCACGTCGCAGTCCGTCGACTCAGCCCAGGTCCGGAATTCCCGCTCCGCCGCCCGCTCCCAGGCGTCGAATTCCTCGTCGGTCGTGCCCAGCACGCCCGCCAGCGCATCGCGGTCCACACGCGCCTGCAGCTTCAGCCCGGTCCCGACGACGTTCGTCACCACGGTATTGACCGCGCCCGTCGCCAGCGGCGCATTCGACACCAGCGCCCGCGACCGCTCCCGCATCAGCGGCAGGTCGGGGAGGATGTCGCTGTCGGCCGATCCCGTTGCGGTCGACCAGCCGCTGGTCTGGCGACGATCACGCCGCCCGCCCGTGTAGCCGCCGGACATGGCCAACATGACCCGCGACCGATACCGCGCCAGGCCGCGCTCAGGGCTCAGCCACGTCACCAGCTTGTCTATCGCGTTCGGCTCGATGGCCGGCGGGCGCTTCATACCGGCGTGGCGCCCACGATCCGGATGCCGCCCCGCGCCGCGCGCTTGATGCGCTCCGTCAGCTTGTCCTTGCGGGCGTACAGCGCCTCCAGCCGGGCCTGCACCAGGCGCGCGCTTCCGATCTGCGCTTCCTGCCCGCCGGTCAGGATCTGCTCGATGGCCGAGTTGACGGCCGCCAGCTCCTGTTCGGCCGTCTCAACGGCCATACGCCAACCCCCTCGATCTCACGCGCGACCTGGCCAGCACGGCGGGATGCGGCACCTTCGGCACGATCTGCGCCTGTGCCTTCCCGGCAGTGATCCGATCGCCCTCCGACGTCCCGGCCAGCACCACGGGATCGGCCTTCGCGCCGACCTCCTCCGCCGCCCGGTTCAGCTTCAGGCCCCGGTGGATCAACCCGCACAGAGCCGCGTAGGCATAGACCCGGCAGTCCAGGGCTTCGTTCGCCCGACCAGGCCGCGGCTTCCACATCCGGAACGACCGGCCCGATATCGTCTTCAGCGTCAGCCGCTCGGCCGTCAGCTGGTCGAACCGCACCCGGTCCCACTCGGCCGGGAAGTGCATGTAGCCGGGGCCCGGCGCCTCGATCGTCAGCCGGGCCGATATCGTGTCCTTCGCCGCGTTCGTGCCGATGATCACCGGCCGGAATCGCTCGGTCTTGAACCGCTTCACCTTTGCCACCGGCGGCCACACCGGCGACCGCTGCCCGGACCGCTCGGACTCGCCCTTGATGGCGTGAACCCCGCCCCGCAACAGCCCCGAATTCGCCCGGCAGAACTGGTAGACCGCCTGGGTGTGCGACCCGCCGCTGTCGAAGCACGCCGCAGCCGCCACGAACGGCGTTCCGTCGGCCCGCAGCCATTTCCGGGTCAGAAAATCCCGCACTCGCGCCCAGAAATCCGGGCTTTCCTGGTCGCCCTCGAACACCTCGTATCCGAGCGACCACGATTCCTCGTCACGGCCCCAGCCGACAGCCTCCAGCTCGACGCGATCGCCCTGCGAATCCGCCCCGATTGTGATCACCGCCACGCCGTTCGGCACTTCGGCCGGATAGACCTCGCGCCGGGCCATCAGGGACGCCGGATCGACCTCTTTTCCGGCCCGCCGGCGGTACACGAGCCCCAGCTGCGTGTTCCACCAGGCCTGGAGCTTGTCTTCGTCGCCCTGCGCGTCGAGGAACTTCTTCGCAATGTCCCGCGGCCGGTCCTTCTGCCACGGGGAATACAGTTTCGAGGCCTGGAACCCGGCGTGTTCGTTGTCCACCGGCCATTCCCGGCACGTCGGGCACTTCGCCCGGTAGACCGCCCAGCGATCCGACGCCCACCAGTCCCATACCGCCCCGACCGGATCGGCATTTCCGTCCCGCCAGGCCGTCGCGTAGTCGTCCAGCGGCGAGCGTCGCACCCCGCAGCACTGAAACGGCCGCGTCTGATGCCACCGCGCCGTGCCCAAGGCCTTCAGGCGGTCGCCTTCGGACCATCCCGCGCCACAGGCCTCGCAGTAAATCCGCGCCGTCTCCGGGTGGTGCGTCCCGTCCGGCTCCTTCTCCCACTCCACATGCCGGAAGAAGTCCAGAAACTGCCGATGCTGGCAGTGCGGGCAGGCTACCGACGCCCGCCGCTGGTCCGAATCCCCATACGACCGCTCGATCCGGCTCTCGTCTTCCACCGTGGGCGAGCAGGCCCGCACCGACAGCCAGTTCGTACCGAATGTCGCGGTCCGCTCCTCGCCGAGCGTGATCGGATCCCCCTCTCGGGTGACCGGATACTTGTCGACCTCGTCGAAAAGCGTCACCCGAACCGGCCGGCGCGCCAGGTTGTCGGGGCTGCCTGCCCCCACCAGCGCCAGAAAGCCGCCCGGGAACGCCTTGTAGGTCAGGGTCTCCTCGGCCGTCCGGGTCTTCCCCGTGCCGACCAGCTCGCGCAGCGCCGGCGTGGCCTTGATCAGCGGGGTGATCCGCTCCTTGCTGAACTGCTCGGCCGCGTCATCCTTCGGCTGCACCAGCAGGATCGGGCAGGGATCGAGGTGCGCGTAGTAGCCGAACACGTTCTCCAGCAGCGATGTCTTCAGCAGCTGCGTGCACGACATCGCCGTGACGACGTGAACCCCCGGCTCGGTCGGCGCCAGCATCGGCCCGCGCGCGATTTCCACCGTCTCCGTCCGCCACCGGCCCTGTGTGCTGCCCGCCTCCCGGGCCAGTCGCCGATATCGGTCCGCCCACTCCGGCACCGAGACCCGGGGCGGCGGGGTCGACCCGCGGCGCCAGGCCCTGCGAAGCGTGTCAGCCGGTGAAGTCAGCCTCCGGATCGCCGCGGCCGGCGAGTTCGGTGTGGACATGCCGTGTCAGCGCCTCGGTCATCTTGTCGGCCGCGATGCCGAACTCTGCCGCCAGCAGCGGACCGACCCGCGCCGGCCAGTTCATCCACGCATCCCGCTCGGCCCGCGCCACCTCGAAGAACACCGCCTCGGCGGCCTCTCGATCGACCAGCGCCCCGGCCTTGGTCTGCAACTCCAGCGCCCGCAGGCCTGCGAGGGCGTTTTCCTTGATCCGCTCGGCCGCGGCCTGCGTGCCGAATTTTCCGTTCAGAAGCCCGTTCAGGAAGCCGTCGATCGTGTCGCGGTCGATGTGCGGCGTTGCCCCGTCGTTGCCATCGCGCCGATTCCCGGCCCGCCAGCCGGTGCCGATCAGCGCCGGATCAACCGTTCCGTCCTCGAAGGGCACGATGTGGCCGGTCTTGATGGCCTTCTGGACCAGCGTGTGCGAGCAGCCGTCGCGCCTAGCGAACTCGCGGACCGGGATGCCAAGGGGGGCTGGCAACCTATTTCGGCCCCTGGAGCTGGTGTTTTCGCGCTACCGGGTGTCCGCCC
>Ga0070749_10000126_pt1 | contig 43263 bp, 70 predicted proteins | sample VirMetDEL_Nov_18_FD_75180 | JGI IMG/M metagenome (GOLD analysis project Ga0070749, IMG submission 75180) | Aqueous microbial communities from the Delaware River and Bay under freshwater to marine salinity gradient to study organic matter... | ecosystem: Environmental > Aquatic > Marine >...
GCTCCGACAAAATTCAAAAACGGACAAATACTTGTTTTATTAAAAGCCTTTAAATAAAAATTTAATTTCTTTTTTACGTTTTCTTGTCCGATTAATCCTTTAAACATATCATTCATTATTCAAACCTTGTTATTGAGTATTTGATTTCAGGAGTAGTTTCCTTTGTTTGTTTATCTGTATGACAAGGAAGTTCTTCCGAATCCTCTTCGTCAAACTGGAAGCCGAGATTTTCCAGCCAACTTTTCTTGACTGGAACCATTCCCCATGCTCCGACATATTGCCCCAACTCCTCATAGGTGAGCGAGTGATAGGCTAGTGGTCTACCTCGTTTTTCAATCATGGCGACAATTCAAAAAGAAAATCGTCCATGAGTCAAGATTTTTTTAAAAAAACTTCGATCCCAAAAAAACTAAAGCCGCCAACGCTTGCTGTTGACGGCTTCGAGAGCTACTTCCACTCATGGCGGATAAGGCTAAATTAAATTACACTATTCTAATTCATCTGAAATTCTATAAGAATCAGAGTCACGATGAAAGGTACTAGCTTCAATGAGCAAGACAGACCCATTGTGGGCAATAAGTTGATGCGGTTGCCCTTGAGCAACCTCGAACTTCTCCCCAGTGTGTAAGATGACACTGTTTCTAATGCCACTTGTTGTATCTATTAAACGTAGGCATAGAGTGCCTTGTATGATATAAAAAACTTCATGTTTTTTTAAATGAAAGTGCATTGAGGTATGCTTACCTTCACTAATAAAAAGTTCTTTTCCGCAATAATTTTCTTCTTCATTATTTGCGAACCATTTTTCGTGACCCCATCTTTTTTTAACATATTTGATTTCAGTTTGCATAATTTAAAATAATCCTAATGTCTTGCAGTTCCCTAAAATAATAAATGAACAAGTTATTATATGCAATAAAACCCATAGAGTTCTAAAAATTAACATATATTTATCGTAGGGCTCAGTCTTGTCATCGCTATACGAGCCTAACGCATACTGCCATATTTTGAAAAATTTATTCATCCATAAAACTAAATTTTGTTTGATTTTCGTCATCGAACTCTTCAGAGGTTTCTTCCTCTAGATTTTTGGGCCTCATTACTGGTACACTCAAAAAGTTTTTTTGCGCGATTCTAATAATAAACCTCATCAAAGCAAAACTATATATTTTATTTAATTGAACTTCATTATTATTTGGGTCAACAATAGTAAATGTTTTATTTTCTTGATCCCAAGAGAAGCAAGCGTTTTTTAGTTCTTTAGTTATTTTCATGTTTTAATTACAGATTAAATGCTTCTAATGTATATTTGAAAGGATTACCCTTTATTTCTTTAATTAAGTCAAGCATATTCTGAGCAATGTCCCTTGTTTCTTTTTGTGTGTCAGGTTTTAATCTCAAATCCCAAAGATGAATAAACGCCAATAAGGAACCAGTCCAAATAAATTGAGTCTCAAGACACAATGGTAATATTATTCTAGCTTGCTCTTTCGCTACCCCTGCTTCGCAAAGCTCTTTGTAGAGTGATTTAGACAATTCAACATGGTTTTCCATTTTAGAAAGTAAATCTGGCCTATCTACAAACCCATCGCTTCCCTGTTTAGAAGATTGAGACTGTTTTCTTAACTGCTTGGTTTTGTAATATTTATCACTAAAATCTACATACCTCCCACTAATACTATTGGCAGACAAGCCAACCTGATGTTTAAATAATTGCCTTTCAACGAAAATACTACATTCAATCCTAAATTGAAGTTGTGGATGCCTAAAAGGAGCAACGTGCTTATGATCTACAAGAAACTTAATTAAATTAGCATCTTTTCCGTCGAAAACTTCCTTTTCTTTTCCGTAGCTTACTCTCGCTGCATTAACAACCATAAGGTCGTCCCCAAAATGATTTATAAGTTCAACTTTCATATATTAATTTGTAAGTTTCTTTTGTTTTTTTTCCGCAAGTGTTATTTTTAAGTCTATTGATCGTCGGCAAACTCAATGGGCAAATTTGACTTAACATTTTAAGGGAATTTGCTTGCCATTTTTCCTGAGTTTTAATATTAATTAATGTGCATTTTATTGCGTTAGGAGGTAATTTGCCTTCCCAAGTAGCAAGCTTTTGTAAGCGAGAATCAACATCTTTCGTTAGCCCTTTATTCCACCTCGGAACAGACAGGCAGTTTTTCATTCTTTTCTTTTTATGTTCTTCTGATTCTTTTTTGCCAAACATGGGGTTTTTTGCCCCTTTTTTTGACTCTGACATTTTTTTTCTTTGCTCTCTGGTTCTTTTTTTACCAGTATTTGACTTTTTAATCTTGTCAATATGTTCTTGAGTTAGTTTCTTGCCTCGTTTAGATTTAGACATTTTCTTTTTAGCTTCATCTGTATGGCGATAACCTAATGGTCTATCAGCCATTCTGCAATTATTAAAACCAATCTTTCTATCGTAGCACTTAGTAAAATCTATCCAAAACTGCTCTCTAGAAATTAAATCTTCAACCGAACATAACTCAATAATTTCTGAAATGAAATCATTGCATCCATATTTGTTATAAGCAGATTGTAAATGTGGGTTAATGTGATTTTGATTTTTTAATTGAGTAAAATGTTTCTTTAATCTAGACTCTATATTAAAAGACGATCCTATATATATTTTACTATTAGAACAACATTTGATTTTATAAATTCCACTTTGCATTATAAAGTATAAATACACATAAAAAATGAATATGAGAAGCAATATCAGTATCAACTAAAAAGTGTAGGCCAGATTTAATTCTACTTTATTCTTCATCACTTACTGCATTTTCAATAGCTTGCATAACAAACTGATTAAAAGTAATATCTAATTTATGCGCTGCAATCATAATATCCAGTAACTCTTTTTCAGAAAGATCCAGTTCGATTGTGGTCATCTCGACTGGCTTTTTTATTTCAATAGAACCATCTATATTGCCATTTACTTCGAGTTTTGTGCCTTCTTGCCATCCAAGATTTTTTAGAATTGAATATGGTATCTCTATAAATAAATCACCATTATCCATTTCTATTATTTTTGTAGTAGTTGATGTGTTCATTATTTTTTTGTAAATAGAACTTTGAACTCGTCATCTTTTGAGAACTTAAAGATGTCGTCCCCATCTGGGGATATTAAGTAATTATTTCTAAATAAAAATGTATCAAATTTCTCTATGCCGTCCCATTTATCAATTAAATCTGGATGGTTGGCGTGGATTATCGGAAGACAATAGCTTGGAGCTTTTTTTGCAGCTCTCCTTGCTATTATATTTGAACCACTCTTGTTCGTATTTGGTTCTTCTGTATTCGTATCTAAATGTTTTTTATTTAAAAACAAAAAATAATCCTCTGGAGTAATTTTCATTAATTCAAAACCATCTTCCTTTTTAACAATCAAACCATCCATATTTGACTGTTTGGGATTCGTATTTTGAATCGAAGCAGTTATTTCGGAAGTATTTTTATCGTTTACAAAAGAAACGAGACAGATGACAAATAAAATAGAAACAAGTGTCCTGGTCAAAACGCTCATATATATACCTTAATTAAAAAATAGTATATAAAATTGGATTGGGATACTCTCTGATACTACAGTATGTAAGATACCCTTTCTCTGGTTGAGGCTCAACAACTAGCCATTTGTCATCCACGCATACTAAACATACCATGTGATTACTATTGCCATCTGAAGCTGGAACTCCACCAAATTCTTTCTCATTTGTTACAATAGCTGCACCTACCGCAATCGCAGCGTTTGCATTACCTTTGATAACAGTTGCACCTAATAAAGATTTATAAAGCAAGGCAAAGTGATTACACTCATACGAACCAAGCTGGTATGAGGTATTAAAAAATACCATTTTAATATAAATATCATTAAACTTGTCGAACGTGTCTTTTGTGATGGAAACGTATGTTTTGTCCAAAGGTAGCGTTCTTATTGAATAAGAATCAAAGTTTTCCGCCATCTGTTTTGAGCTAATTTTACTAGCGTACTCAGGCTTCGGGAAATCATCAAATGAGTCCGATTGATGGTACTCTTTATTTGCTATAAGCAGTAGCACGGATATTGTAAATATTATTACAAGTCCAGTAAAGATGCTGCTAAGTTTCATTTTTGCCAGTTTTTCTGTCATTTTATTATTCATAATTTTTAAAAGGGTTTGAGGTGAGGTTTAAGGATAGAGAAGGCTTGAAGTATATTTGACTCCTCCTTAGTAGCTTTTCGGACTAAAAAGTTTTGGTCTTCCCATGTATCATTATCATATACATTTAACGTAGAATTGTCAAGTTTAAAAAACTGAGTTTCTGTTAAATTTTTTCTTGATATATTTAAAATAGTATCAGCAGTTATTGATCTCGCAGTATCTTCTGATATTTCAACAAACTCTTTACGATTTATTTCAATTGTTTTCATATACTGGGTTGATTATGCAGGTTGATTGTGATTGAGCGGATGAATCGCTCGACCTTAAAATAAAAAATGATCTACCAGATTGAATAATTGGATCAACTTGTTGATCGCTTTCATCGAGCCAAGTGTTTCCATTATTATAATATATTTTATAAAATGACACTCCGTCCTCTGACCATATAGCTATTTTATCTGCGTCAATGATATTTGGACTTTTTACAATATCAAACTGATTCACTAGCTCGCTCAAGCGAACATCTACTGGGAAGGGATTTGGTAGAACCCATTTCTCGTCCTTATTTGGAATCGATAGCTTAGCAGATAGATTTGCATTACCAGACTGAGAAAAGGAAAAGGTTTCTAAATTAGACCTGATATAAACAAAGCCCTCATCTGGGTAGATGAGGGTATCACCTTGGTCGTTCCTAGTCCCAGCAGTGTACCATTGACTATTTCTATATCTATAACTTTTCCACCCAAATGTTGTCCAAATAACAACACTATCCATTGGATCTATCTGATCTTCTACCTCAAAAAATATATCCTTTAACCTAGTGGCTGGAATAATGGAAACATTGTCCGAATACTCAAAGTTATGATCTGAATCTGAAATAAAAACAGAATCTTCTGTATTTGAGGTGATTAAACTAAATGAGCCTTTTTTGTCGCCCTCCCTGGATATAAGAAAATAAGGTCGAGAATTGAAATCTCCAATCTCAAAACTTTCGTATTCTGGTTGCGGCAATGTGATCTCCAATCCATTGACGGCATCTATGCTGCCATCATATTCAGAATCTTCATACATATTCCAAGATAGAAAATTTACACCATTTTTAATCTCGAAATTATGAAGGACAACTGGATTAGAAAAATCTTGCGCCCATCCCCCAAAGCACTCCGAGCAAACAAATAAAAATAACAATATATTTGACTTACTTACATTCATAATTTTGACTTATCGTATTTTTCGTAAAATGTAATATCACCATTTTCTTTCAGCTTTTTCTTTTCGTATGGCTTTGCGACCCTTCTGTAAAACTCTTGACTTGCACATGACAAAGCGCCAGTAACATCGTTTATACTCTGATACGATAATCCATTATTGTCAAGATAGTTTTCTAGTAATTTATGAATTGCGTAATTTAATTCACCGCAGTTTGAAATTTTTACGGCTTTAAATTTTATAGTATCGATATGTTTTTTTGTCTCTTGATTAATATAAGGCATAATTATCTTTTTTTATTTTTTTGTTAAAGTCAATGTGTACCCATCTTTTGTTAGCTTGACATCCGTTTTGTATCCGTATCTATATATCTCATACATATCAAACTGATTGTTTATGTGGATATAATATTTGCCATTTTCTCGAACAATTTTTTCATAAATATTTGATGGGAGATTGTCAACTGAGTTAAAAAATAATTGATATTTCAATTTTTAAAATTAATCTGGTTTAGACCAATATTTACACACTCCATAAGGCTTGGCTGCAAATGTATTGATATTTCCACCTCTTAATCCACAATGGGATTCAAAATTAGATTTTAGATAAAATTTACAAGTTCCGCAACACTTTTCATATATTTTGTATTCTTGCATTTCTTTAAAGGCTTTATCTTTAATTTTTTTTCGCTCGTAGTAATCTTTGGTTTGCTTTTCTAGTTCAGCTTCTTTTGTTAAAATTTTTATAGGGCAAGGTTCTCCCTTTAAGATTTCAAACCATTCATCAATATCTTTAATGTCTGGCATTTTTAATACTGGACAATTATTTTTCTTTTCCGAGACGCAGCCTTGACATTTATTCATCTTTATCATCCATGTAATTGCTTGAATAAGGGTCGCCCTCTTTCCAAACTGCACCAAATGGGTCTAATTCAATGCTAATCTGCATAAACTTACTATACAGCGGAGATAAAAAAGCAAAACAATCAAATCTCAGAAACCAACTTGTGAAATCTCCAAGATAATAAAATATGTATGAAAAAAAGATTTTAATGTGTTTCATTGCTTATCCTTAAATAATTCGTAACTTTCCCACTCAATAAGCCCGTGTGGATGATCATTACAACCTCCGCACCCGCCTTCCTTGCCGTTGCAGATGTCGCACTTCTTTGAATGTCTTTGCTTTTTTGTTGAATGAATCACCCCATGACCAGCACACATTGTACACTGCCTAGATGATTCATGTCCACAGAAGTAATCAATCTCTCCAAAGCCATTGCATGAAGGGCAAACTAGAACCCCACTATTTTCGATTATGCTCTTTATCGTATTAGTCATTCGTGTGTCTCATCTTAATGGTGGTTATCCATTCTATACCAAACATCCAGCTTGTCTAGACAATATTAAATTGTTTTATTATTCATTGCAACCCTTGCGTTGTAGATGATATTGAATATAGAGGTTATAGTTTCTTCGCTCATGTCTTGTGAAAAAACAGAATCAATGTAATCTTTTGTTTCTTGTTTCATTTATATTCTTCTCCCTCTTCTGTCTATTTCATACCCACCTTTGATGCTATTAAGACAATCAATAAACATATTGCACAGGTGAGCAGGGTTGTTCTTTTCATCAGGGATAATCAACTCTAGACCTCTAGTATAATATTTATACCAGTTGCATTTAATTTCATATTGAGGACATTCAAAATTATATTGATCTAAATAATCTTCATGATCGCCCCAATAGTAAGATCTCATTACAAACATATCAGTCTTATAGCAGGTTCCTGCGTTATGAATGGGCGCTTGGAACTTTTCTTGTTGTTCGTTCCATTCTTTTGTTTCGATCTCGTAACCTAATTGGGCGAGAAATGCCTCCATGACTTCTTCCATTTTAGTATTCAGAGCAATGCACTTCATAAAGACACTCGTTAATTTTGTCTGCAACCTGTTCTAATTCTCTAGAAATTGCATACTGTATAACGTCATCCATTGATAATGCAACTGCATCATCGGTGCTACCATACCAATCACGCCTAGCTTCTTCTTCAAAGTCCTTATACGTCATGCCATCTACTTCATACTTTATCCTAGATCTAATATACTGTAGAATCTCGTCAATGACTTGATATCTGTATGCTGAGCCGAGGCATGAGTGTCTGTGCTCAGCCCGTTCATCTGGTTCAGTTAAATCGAATGTTAGTGTAGCTTTCACTTTTATATGATCGCATTTTTTTAAAAAAAAATCAAGAAAAAAATTTCAAAAAACTCCAGAGATGCAAGTGTTTAGAATTTTCTTGTATCTATCAATTTCCTTCTGATATGATTCAATTGTATGCCCCATTGATTCAATCATGTGTCGAAGATGGTCTGCATAGTAAGCATTAGCTTCCTGTAGGTTAGAAAATACACTCCTCTCTCTTCCTGGCATTATACATTCCACTGTATCCGTTTCAACATGTCTAACAAATAAATCACATTCATACTCCCTACTGGCAACGTAATATGGGTTGCAGCTATTGACTCTTTCTCGGAAAAAATCTTCTGATATAACCTCACACTCAGATATGTTGTCCGTGAATATGTTTACAATATATACAGTATCACCGATCTCCATTCTCAAGCCTTGCGATCATAATTTCAGCCATTGCGATTGCACCGTCAGCATATTTATTGGCTTCACAAATAGCATCCTGCCTTTCTTCTTCAGTCATTTCACCTTCAATATCTAACTCTGTCCTGTAATAAAACCTCAATTCGTTGAATTTAGATTTAACTTGTTCTGCAATGAAGACGGGACGATAATAACAATTTTGAGTAGACCGCCTGTATGTATAGGTTAGTGCTTCACTAAGCATATCGATAGCTGGAAGCCAACTCTCAGGTACTTCTAGACCCCAACACATACATGTCTCTTGCATTGGCAAATCCTTCTCTTTATAAAGAGTAGGGTACTTCTTGAATATTTCTTCTTCTGTAATTTTATTCTTCATCTCTGTTAAACCAAAACCAAACTATAACTCCTATGTAAAATAAAAAATTAAACAAACAAATACCACCTAATGTCATAAAATATTTAGTAATCAAAATGGCAAAATCTTTCTTTCAATTTTTAGAATAAGATGGGGCAAGCTGGTAGATATTCTATACAATCTTGTAAATATAAATCTAATTGGCTTTAACCACAGGTGCTTATAAAATTTATACCATAATTTCTTTTGTCGCTCTCTGTAAATTTTAAGCTTGTTATCATGCAACAGTTTAATTCGACGACGTTCAGAATTATCAGTTTCTTCAAATTTATAAAGTTCTATATTTGACAATTTAGACTCTGTAAACTTAGCTTTAAATTCTATCCAATAATCTTTTTTATCGCAATAGTAACTGTTGTAGAAAATGATTTCGCCGTGATATGTTTTTTTGGTTGTCCATTGTCTGTTGGTTTTGAAATAACCGCCCATGAAGTGTTTTTTTCTTTCCTCCTTTGGGTACTCGACCCACTCCTTATCATACTCCTCAAAGGTTAATGTCCCATCCTTATGAATTGTATATATCTCTAGTGCATTATCCAGGTCTTTAGTTTGAAATACCTCTTCACCCCAGATGATTTTTAAATCTTTTAATTCTCCAATATCCTCTGGTAAGGGCAGTGGGGCTTTGCATATAATATTATCGAACATTCCCATAATTATCTCTCCATTTCTACTTTCCATGTTTTGATGATGCTCAAAAAGTTGGCCCTCGTATCGCCAGCATCATAAATTGGCTGCATTCCTTTTTTAACTAAATCCTCATTCCATTTTTCAGCAATAACTTGACCTACACTAGCTTGCAACATAGAAGCTAACCTAGCGACTTCGTGGTCTTTAATTTGTACTGTTTTTTGTTTCATGTTTCTTAAATCCTGTTCTAATGAACCCAGCAGGGTTAATAATAATGCCCCCTCTATCTTCGAGTGACGCTATCAATTGTCCATGTTTGTCAATTTCAATAATTTTGCATTTCTGTAAACCATAAGAACCATAATCACCAACTGTATATTTAGGTTCAAATCTTTTTATGTACGTTCTGCGAACAGATAACGTATTTGCTCTAATTAAGGCTAATTCTTTTTTGTTCTTATATGTGTGCTTATAGTAAGTGTCGTACCACCAATTACTGCTTACAATTTTATTATGCAAGGTCTGGCTTAATTTCTTTATATAGTTTACCAATTTGTTCATTTTTGATAGAAACTACTTTTTGATTATCGTCTACAATATATAAGGTTCGTCGAATGTTTTTATCGTGGATTGAATAATAACCCGCCTTGAAGTCTTTGTTAATGTGTGTTACTAGATATGTTTTCATGACTCTTTATTTGCAGTCCAGACAGAAATACAACTTTTATTTTTGCCCTCAATAAACTGACAGATGTCTATTTGCTCTTCTTCAATGTCACAGAAAATTGAAATGTTTTCTGGGCCCCATACTTTTTCAAGTTCAGATAACAATTGTAACGATAGAGACTTTGTATCTGAATTGAATTGTGTTTCCAGAATACGCTTAATATTTTTATTTGTTTGGGTATTCATGAATTAACTTCTTTAATGACTCTACGCTATTGTATAATGTTGACTCCTCTTCTGTAGCTTTGCGAATCCACGATATATCATCTCCTCCATGATGATAATCACTTGTAACATTGCAAGCATATAATTCACCTTCCTTTGCTCCAAGCTCTCGTTTTTTCGTAAATCATTAAAACCTTTGTGTCTTATTGTTCTATAGAACACCTCTTCTACCACTTTTAAGGCAATATCTCTCTGTTGCTCTTTAGTGATGTGAACTTTTTCTGTCTTTTGTATGTAGATTTCCATGGTTTAATATCACGGTATGTGTTCAAATATTATACGATTTTTTTTCAAAAAAGCAAAAGCTTTTTTTATTTTTCTTCAAAGATGACTTTGAACTTATCCGCATCTACATACTTTAGTGCACCACCATCTTGCTTTACTGCTTCTGAACAAATTTCAGGCGTTTGTTTCTTGACGTACCGTAGTGCAAGGCCATTTCGCTTTACAGCTTCTAAGCAAATTTCGGGTGTTTGTTCCTTAACATAATATAGTGCATAGCCATCTTGCTTTACTGCTTCTAAGCAAAGTTCAGGTGTTTGCTCCTTAACATAATATAGTGCAGGGCCATGTTGCTTTACAGCTTGTAAGCAAAGCTCAGGTGTTTGCCCCTTAACAAACTTTAGTGCATAACCATCTTGCTTTACAGCTTGTAAGCAAAGTTCAGGTGTTTGCTCCTTAACAAACTTTAGTGCAGCACTATCTTGCTTTACAGCTTCTACACAAATATCATGTGTTTGTTTCTTGACATACTGTAATGCCCAGCCATTTTGCTTTACTGCTTCTAAACAGATCTCAGACGTTTGTTTCTTGACATACTCTAGTGCATAACCACACTGTTTTACAGCTTCTAAACAAAGTTCAGGTGTTTGTTTCTTAACATAATATAGTGCATCACGATTTTGCTTTACTGCTTGTAAACAGATCTCAGGTGTTTGTTCCTTTACATAATATAGTGCATTGCCATCTTGCTTTACTGCTTCTAAACAGAGTTCATGTGTTTGTTCCTTAACAAACTTTAGTGCATAACCACGTTGCCTTACAGCCTCTAAATAGAGCTCAGGTGTTTGTTCCTTTACATACTGCAATGCATAACCATATCGCTTTACTGCTTCTAGGCGGATCTCAGGTGTTTGTTCCTTTACATAATATAGTGCATTGCCATTTTGCTTTACTGCTTCTAAACAAATCTCTGGTGTTTGTTCCTCAACATACATTAGTGCATAACCATTTTGCTTTACTGCTTGTAAACAGAGTTCATGTGTTTGTTTCTTTACGTATTCTAGTGCCCAGCCATTTTGCTTTACAGCTTGTAAGTCTTTTTCGTATTGTGTCATATTAGTAGTAGTTGGTCCCGAATTGTTCAAATATTATACTGTCTTTTTTTGAAAAAAGCAAAAACTTTTTATTTTTCTTCAACGATGTATACGGTTTTGACTTCGAACTTGTCGGCATTTACATACTCTAGTGCATCACCATTTTGCTTTATAGCTTCTAAGCAAAGCTCAGGTGTTTGATTCTTTACATACTCTAGTGCATAGCCATTTTGCTTTACTGCTTCTAAACAGAGTTCATATGTTTGTTCCTTTACACAATATAGTGCATCACCATCTTGCTTTACTGCTTGTAAACAAATTTCAGGTGTTTGTTCCTTTACATGCTCTAGTGCCCATCCATTTTCCCTTACAGCTTCTAAGCAAATTTCATGTGTTTGTTCCTTTACATGATCTAGTGCATCACCATTTTGCTTTACTGCTTGTAAGCAAATTTCATGTGTTTGTTCCTTAACATAAAATAGTGCAAGACCATTTTGCTTTACTGCTTCTAAACAAATTTCAGGTGTTTTTTTCTTTACATACTCTAGTGCATAACCGTTTTTCTTTACTGCTTCTAAGCAGATCTCTGGTGTTTGTTTCTTAACAAACTTTAGTGCATCACCATTTTGCTTTACTGCTTCTAAACAGATCTCAGGCGTTTGTTTCTTTACGCGCCTTAGTCCACGGCCATCTTTTTTTATAGCTTCTAAGTCTTTTTCGTATTGTGTCATATTAGTTGTTCCGAATTGTAATTTTCTACAGAAACTTTACAGGTTGTATCTACCCTATGCTCCTCCTCGTTTATCAAGTCATAGTCAAAAAAGTAAACCTTGTATTGCCACTTTAGAGAATTGATGGATGATGTCAACCAATCTAAACTCGGTTGATGTACACAAACTTTTAAGCTCCAATAGTCAGGATGGTCTAGGTATTTGCTGAAATCTTCATCCTCTAAGCATTTACCTTCTTCCCAAATTGATGGTTCCATTTTTATCACTGGACCCCAATCATAGTCTTTGATGAACTTTCCATCAATAAACTCTGAATGTGTATGGTACTCATTAGTGAATACATTTACATATTTGTCGTCTGTGCGAATATCAACGACTGTAACTCCTGACTTCAGCTTTTTAGCTTCCAGGGATTTGATTACATCCTTGAGAGGTTTGTCTGAATTATGATAGTAGTGCAGTATTCTAAGTTCCATTAGTTGTTTCGAATTGTTTTATTATTGTAGGAAAACTTTTAAAGAAAGGCAAGAAAAAAATCAAGTCCACAACCTCATTCTGTTATCAATGATTCGCTTCATAATATCGTTTTCAAAATCATATACCGCCTGTTCGGTTTCTCTAGACTTTTTGAATGCAGAATCTTTTTGTTCTTTTGTTGCTGTTTTGTCTTTACTAATATTGACAAATTCAGTTGTTGATTGTTCATCTGCCTTAATGAGTTTAGGGAGCGTTTTGTGAATGTCGTCGTAAATTTGCCTTACCTTCTTTAATTCCTCCGCCTGTGGTTCGAATGACCAATCTGTATAACTTTTAGGGACCTCAACTTCAATAAAGTCCGTAATGGCAGCAAACAGTACATCTTTAATCAATTCTGTTTTATCTGACCAAAGATGAGGTGTAGCCTTGCGAAGCCATTTATTTTGCTTATTAAAATATTTGTACCATACATTCTCTTCAAATTGTCGTTTCTTAACAGAGAGCCAAATATCTAGTTCGTAAAAGAAGTTACGTACTCTAAATTGAATGGGATAGTTTTCTTTCCAATAATCTTCAAACTTACAGGACCCAGAAAACAACCCATCCTCCCATTCGTAAGCATAAGGTTTACGATACCAAAACCCAAGAAATTCTCTTTCTTTCTTTGGTAGAGCTTTATAGTCTTTAATGTTTGAAACTTTTACTTGTTTAATTTCCATTTTTTAATTATCCCTATCATCTAGTAGCGCTGTAATAAGAAAACATATAATAATAGTTCCCATTAATATCATTGATGCTATATCTAACATGATTTTACCTCACATGAAACTATTTTAGTTAAAACTTCCGCCACTATACTGTCAGCGGGATTTGTGTAAAGCTCTGTGCAGAACTCTTTCAGCCATTCTTTTATTGGCTGTATATCATATACGTCAATATCAATTGTTACTTTCATTAAAATGGATAGTTTTCTATGTTAATAATTTGTATCTTGTTGTCTTCCAATATTGCATATGTTTGTTGTAAATTATCAATACAATAATTGGTGCTATTGCCAGATTCTTTAATTCTTATTTCTGTTGATGCTGTTGTTGTGTGGCCAACAATTTGATTGATGTCTTGGATTTCTGTAAATTCATGATTCCAGTCCAACCAAGTCGGACCACCTACAGTACTACCACCTCCACGACAGTATCCAGCCATTGCTATCCAATGGCTTTCACCAAACATAAAGCTAGACCGATCTTCATTCCATCTATTGCACATATTTTTCACTCCTTCAACTGGGTCATCGTTGTTAATTGGAGACATATAGACATGAGAAAATCCTGCATGGCTGATTGTGTATTTACCAACCTGAGCGGCAAGTTGTAAACTTTGCTCCCAATCTAGATTTATATATTTTGAATACTTCAATCTCTTTTTGTTGGTATAACCGCTGCACACAAAGTTCCTAAGCCTGTGCATTTGATCAACAAGTTTTCTACCAGCAAGATAACTAACATCGTGATTGCCAATCAACCAAGTCGCCCTATCACCAAGCTCAATGTATTTATCAGAAAGCCATTCGCACATAGCTTTCATGCCATATATTTTTTCATTATCTATTTCTTTTAGAGTGTCAAAGTAATCACCCATAAAGACAACATGATCGAAATTTAATTCTAGAGCTTTCTCTGCAAAGTACACGTCTTGGTGTATGTCTGGAACGAGTAGAACTCTTTTGCTCTTTTCAATTATTTTCATTGATACAATCATAGGTTATTTTTTTAAAAAAATCAAGAAAAAAAGCGCGACCCATTTCTGGGCCACGCTAGATATCGCAATTTCGTCAGACTGGGGTTGCAAACCCCTTTGGTGGGTTATCGGCCACTGTCCGCAACCATATCTATCTAATCACAACTAGATAGGGGTCATGATGCTCATTGAGACAAGCATGAGGGGAAACTAAATTTTTTATTGACCTCTTCTTTTTCGAGCCTTTTCTTTAAGTTCGTTAAGGAGTTTTTTTGAATTTTCTTTGTATTCTAAAGTAATTTGAGCAATATCCTCTTGTTTGGCATTTTTAATGTCATCAATAAATTTAACCTTTAATTTTTTTAATTGATCAATGATCTCTTCGCTTTTTTGTTTTGGGATATCGGGCCTTCTTGGAATATTAGTCTCTCTCCATGCATTAATACTTTTGGCGTTTTCTTTCTCCTGTTCGATTAAATGCTTGTTCTCTTCTTTGAATTTATCTAAGGCGAGTTTGATTTCTGATTTTTCAGGATTGTCGCCAAGTTGTTTTATTGTATTTTTAATACCATTTCTTATAAGGCTCCTTATAAGTTCCTGAGATTTAATTCTTTCTGCAATCTCAATAGGCATGTCTGGTTTAACAACAAGCCTATTTGGCTTATCTGGCAAGGGCTTGGATAACTCATCAGGTTGCTCCAATTCGAGATTAGGTTCATAACCTTTAGATCTTCCTGGAGCCATAGGTTGCCCTGGGCCAAATTGTAATCTATCATCTATATTATCGCCATCTATATCAACAAAGTTTTTAATTTTTGGGCCATCAATAATATTTCCGTTTTCATCTAGCCACTTTCCGTATTCTAGTTTTTGTCCAGAATCGACGCTATATAGATAATGCGAAAATGCTAATAAAAAAAATAGTTTATAATTATTCATGATTTATCATTAAAAGGGCATTTCTTCAACATTTTCATGATTTTTCTGAGACCATCTGCAAACAATAGGCTCAGATTCACTTCTTTTAATGGTGTCGCCATTAAATGGGCCATCTTTTACTACGTCGCAAATAAATTGAGCTTGGATGCTTTCTAATGGTTTCATCTCTGTATATCCCCAAGTATTATTTTCCTCAATAGTATAATTGACATCGGAGCAAATCACATCATGATCTTTATTGAATTGAAGAATTAATTTGCGTAATTGACCTGCTAGTTTTTCTTGTAGTTTTGTATAGTCTTGTTGCATTTTTTATTGTTGGTTTTCCAGTTTATTTTATCGTAATTTTTTTTAAACTGTTTTAAGTCTTTTGTTCTGTCTTTATCGCCTTTGCCGTTCATTTTCGCTGAATGATTCTAAAAATTTTTCCCTCAATTCAAGTGTTAATTCTTGTTCTACTTTAAATTTTTCAATAGAGACGATGTATAAATAGTTTTTAATTATAAAAAGATCGCTCTCTTCAATTTTGTTTGATGCAAATGAGTCTGTAAATATATCTGGAAATGCCTCTATAGTATCTTTAGCAATATCAATCAGGTTTGGTATTATCTTTGACTTTAGATATTTTTTATACTCATCAAGGGTAAAGTATTGTACTATTTGATCATATATATAAAGACAGTGCGTTTTTGTGGAAACAAATTGCTCTTCGTCTAAGAAACAAATCATAATTTTAATAAATTATAGTCGTTTTGATACATTTTGTCAACTAGTTTTTTGAAATCAGTTTTTCTTTTCCATCCAAGCTCTGATTCAGCTAAAAATGGGTTGCCGCAAAGCTTATGGACTTCAGCGGGGCGATAAAATTTTGGATTTATTTTTAATAAAATTTCTCCAGTATCTTTTTTAAAAACTTCATTTTCTGGTATTTCTGGGGTTTCGTTATACCAATCGCCTTTGATGCCCGCTGACTTAAAAGACTCTTCTACAAACTCCCGAATTGTATGCATCTCCCCACTAGCAAGCACGTAATTTTTTGGATTTTTTTGGTTTAGCATCAGCCAAACCCCTTCCATGAAATCTTCGGCATCGCTCCAATCTCTTTTTGCTTCAAGATTACCCAATTCAAAAACTGGAATCTTTTTGTTATGCTCTATAGCTAATTTAATTTTAGCAACAGAATTAGATATTTTTCTAGTAACAAAATCTAATCCCCTTCTTGTTCCTTCGTGATTAAATAGCCATCCTTGGACGGTATATAGACCATAAGACTCTTTATATACTCGTACAAGATGTCTAGCCGCACACTTGGCCGCTCCGTATGGAGATTGAGGTCTAAGTGGGTGATCTTCATCTTGTGGAGAGTAAACGACATCACCAAATTCTTCTGAAGAACCAGCGTTATAGAAACGACAATTTGTGCAAAACCTTCTTATTGATTCTAATATATGTAAAACAGAATCTGCATCAGTATTCCATGTTTGAATTGGATATTTCCAACTACCCGCAACAAAAGATTGTGCTGCGAAATTTATAAAATAATCTGGTTTTATGTCTATAATGACGTCTCTAATACTATGAGCGTCATTTAAATCCATATCGATTAAATTGAATCTTGTGTTATTTTCAAGATGCAATATATTCTCGTGATTTTTAACACTTAACCTACGAGCCGTACCATATATTTCACACTGAGTATTCTTAAGAAGGTAGTCAACCATGTGACTACCATCTTGGCCAGTAATTCCAGTTACTATAATTTTTTTCATATGAGTTTTATAATTCAGCTATAAATTTATTCGAATAAAAAATCATAGTTCATTTGTTTTATCTAATTTATTAATTAATTTTTTTGCTATTGATAAATTAATTAATTCATCTTGAAGCATGTATAGTCTATATAGTGACTCTCCATACAACTCAGAAAGTTGTTTTTTCGTTTTTCTGGAATTATCTCCTATAGAGTCAATTAAATATGCTGACAGTTTAGAAAGAACAGCAGAGCATTTTATACAGTTTATACCATCTTCTATTTCCATCAGTCCAAATCTAAGGCTATGTTAATTTTTGACAAAAATTTATTAAATTTATTAAACTTATCTAAATGTTCATCCATTTTTGATATATCTGATACTAGCTGCATGTCTCTATGAATCCAAGATAATTCACACTCTATATCATATTTTGTTTTCTGTAATGAATTTTTACTCATAGAGCTTAAGTCTAAATTATCCAAGTAATTCATTTTATTATATTAGATTAAATACGTTATTCAATTCGGACCCGACAATCCATTTTAAGGAATCCTCATCATCAATCGAATCCCAATTTAGGCGAGAATTGGCGCTTTTCTTTAATTTTGGATCATTTTCTGCTTCTTCTGAATTTGCAGGTCCGATAGGCTTTTTGTTTTTAATTCTAGAAATATGAATGCACTTGCCAGATAATTTATCTTGGACCCAGTGCATTTCATTAGGATAACGAATATCTGTTATAATTGTAATTACGTCATCCTTTATGTTTTTATTTACTTTGCACGAAATTTTATTTATCCAATAATCTTGGTCTATCTTTCTCATTAATTTAGTTCCATAAGAAACTAAAAGATCTCTAATGAGTGTCTTTTCTTTTGGATCTTCTGTAAAGGCACTAATACCAACCTTCTTTTTAAGAAACGGATCTAAATCTGATTTCAGTTCATCTGCAAAACTTACCCTCTTGCATTTAAGTTTTTGTTCTTTTAGAAGCTCTATCGCGAATTTGCAAAATGTATCTTTACCACTTTGTGCAACACCACAAAGACCGATGACCTTAGTATTTTTAAATTCAAACATATTTGTTAATATATATAAATTATATTATATTAAGTAACAAAAATAAGTCAATTCTTATTTTAATAAATAATTATTTTTTGAGAAAGCAATTTGGAGAAAATATAAACTCTATTTCTCCGTAATTTGAATTTATTTCAAGCGAATTATTTTTTATAAAAGATTTTTTACAAACACCCCAAATTTGAATGAAGTTTTTGCAATACATGGTTCTGTGAGGGAATACTGACAATATGCAAGATTTGTCTTCAACAATATTTATCTGGTTTGAATTGATGCTAAATAAATTAATTTGCTCCCATTCTTTCCCTTCTAGCTCGGCTAGAGAGCATTTTATAATTTTTAAACCTACATTCATTCTTTAGTGTTTTAGTTTTCTCTCAACTATCGCCAAATTCTTTGTGGCAGTTCGTCCGTACTTCCAAATCCTCCAGATCCTCTATCCGAATCGTCTAATTCTTCCACTTCCTCAATAACAATTTTAGGTAACTCCATAATAACAAGTTGGGCTATCTTATCTCCAACTTGATATGGGGAAAATGATGTGGGAGACATTCTTATTTTTACTTCTCCTCTGTACCCACTATCTATCACTCCAACAGAATTAACTAGCCTATGACCAGTCTTAGATATACTAGAGCGAGGGAAAATTAAACCAACATGCCCTTCTTCGATTTCAATTGCTAAATCAGTGCCAAATTCTATATAATTCGCATCTTTTCCAGCGTTGCTTTTTGATGTCGCTATTAAGTCTAGACCAGCATCGCCTTCTTTTGCGTAACATGGGATAGTTGCTTTACCGCTTAGTTTTTTAATTTTTAATAACATTTAATTAATTTTTGAATTGATTGTAATCGTTAGTACAAATATTTTAGAATTCATATATCATAATTATATTAATAATTTATTCCAAATTTTTACATTAGCAATGTTGTTAATTATATCTTGGTATCTAACCAAAGTTACTAAATCTTTACGTCTTTGGTAATATTTATATCTTGCATCTTCTGCGTTTTTCGCTTTACAGTTTATTGTGACTTTACCATTGTAACCATGATGTTCTGCCATTGCCTTTTTTGACCATAAAAACAGCTCTTCTCTTGGTACAATAACAAATTCATCCTCGCGCTCAAAAGCTATATGTGAGGATTCTCCTAGTAACCAACCAGAATGACCTTTAACATTTTTATACTCAAGCCAAGTCCATTCATTGTTAAACGATTTATCTTTTCTAGAAATTTTCTTTCTAGATTTTACATCAATTTTTAAAACTAAACCTAAGTTTTTGTGATAGATAAAAAAATCGATATGCTTATGTATGTTATCTGATTTTTCTGCTTCTTTAACAATCCAGTTTCTTTTAATGGCTAAATTTTTAAAAAGAGCCTCTGCTTTGTGTCCATTTACAGAGCAGTCGCCTTTCGTGTCAAAGTTATTTATATACACTCTATCTTCCATCTACTTTTGAAAGATTTATATATCTTATGTATGCAGGAAGTAATATTTTTTCTGATAAATAAATAGAAAATTTATTATCACTAGGGAAGTGAACTCCTTCTTTGATTCTGGACAGCGCAACCATTTTTGCTCTAGCTAAAAGTTTATTCTTAAATTCTGGAAAAGAGTGAGACAGTACGTGTGCTGTAAAATAAGCTGTTAATGTATGTCCACTTGGGTAAGATGGGGTATTGCCAGTTCCTGATTGAATAGATTTATTATAATTAAAATCTATATTATAATAATCTGCTATTTGAAAAGGTCTTAGCCTGTTATAATGAATTTTTAATTTAAGTGCTAACTTTTCTGCATCCCTGCTTAATAGAACTTTTTTAACTTCATTATCGATAGTCTTTTTACTTATCTCTTTAAAATAATCAATAATAAAATTTATTGGATCTTTATCCATTTCAGGAAGGTGGGAGATGAAATAATCATCATTATAATGCTCCATAAAGGATTTAACTTTAAGGAGCTCTGATTTTGTCCTTGCGCTCGTGTTGGCTGGGGGATCGTAAGCTAATAAGCTATCTATATTTATGTCTAAATATTTAAAATTTTCTTTCGACTCTTTAAGAAGAGATTCTGGTAATTTGTCAAAAGATAAATTATCTATCTTCCATTTTTGGATTTTGCTAGAAAGATTGATTTTGTACTTAGGCATAAATACTATTTACACAATTATTCTTCAGAATTTTTCTTGGGCCTTCTTTTCTTCCCGTATAACACTGCTTTTTTTAATTTATTCTTCCATTTTTGGCTTTTCTTCATATTTAACACCTTTATTTTCGATTATGCTGGAGTAATATCCAACTTTAAAACTATATTTTTTCGAGAAAAATACTAAACCTAATATTATATAAGGCTCCCAATCTAACGCACTGAACTTAGTAAATAGTAAAAGACATATAATAATATATGGGAATGTAGTATTGGCTATATAATCGACAGCGGCCTGAAAATTACTCATTTTTAACCTTTCGTATTTTTAGTTTTGAATATTCAGGTATTATAGAATATAATGTTTGTCATGTCAACAAAAAAAGGCCATTAATGGCCTTTTTTTGTAAGATGATATATCAAGAAGTTAAAAAACATGATTCACACCGACAGTAACTGTTGTCACAGCATCAGATTCACCAAGACCATAAACGTCTGTAAAAGCTAATCCAGCGAACAAAACAGTATTTTTAGCGATCTCTCTTGAAGCCGATGCACTTAGCGTATAATAATTTTCTCTCTCTTCGTTAATTTCCGTATTTCCAGCAGCGACAGAAATATTTAGATCATAATCATCAAATAATTCAAAACCTTTACCTGCGGAAACCTCGAATGTTTCAAAAGATTTGTCTGTATTGTAATAGACTCTAGCCGACACATCAAGAATAATTTCTGCACCAGCCTCAAAATAAATTTCATTTGAATTTCCAATCAAATGATTATTAGAGTAATTTACAAAACCAATAGAGGTATCAATCGTTTCGAGTAAACTAACACCAATATCCACTCCTAAACGAATATCATCTGGCCCATCCTTTGTGCTTACTGCGCCTCCAAGGCCAATATCAAAACCTCCTACAGAAAAATCTGTATCAAACGATGATTGAACACTTGATTGGTTTGATGAAACGCCCCTAAAGGTGAGTTCAGAATTATAACCAACAAAGAAGCTTCCTCCAATTTCGGCTGCGTTAATTTTTTTGCCAACAAGGAATCCTGCTAAGATTAGCCCTGCAACAATATTCATTTTTACTAATTTATTTTTCATAACATTTAAAACTATTTTTTTAAAAAATAGTAAAAAATTTAATCTAAAGATTTTTTTTCTAAATCCTGTATTCTTTTTAATAAAAAATCTAACTTTGAGCGTATTTTATTATGTGTGTCTCTGAGTTCAGAAGTAAGCAATTCAATTTGCTCTTCTAGCGCAATAATTTTATCGTCATACTTTTTACAGTATTGCTGTTGAATGTCGCAGCAATTTTCTCTTAAGTATTTTGAAACACTAGACCATCCGCTCATTTTTATATATTTCTTTTTCTAATTTTTCGATTTTTTTGTGCAAAAGCATAATTTCTGTATTTATATGGTATGATGTAATAGGATGATAATTGAGGCTTTGGACAGAACTTTTTGATAAATTTTTATTTTTTATCTCTTTTGTTTTATCCATAATGGGATCAAGAGGCTCTAGGCTTAGTTTGTTTTTAGAAACATCTTTATAAACTATATTATGCAATAAATCCTGCTGTTGATCATATTGCCTGTGATAAGTAATGCATTGCAGTATATTTTCTGGCAAATGATTATACTTTTTATAACCTTCTGGGTAAAATAAGTGAGGATATGAGAGCTGCTCAATGTTAATTTGATTGCCGAGCCAACCAAGTTTTGTATCTGCGCCTGATGCAGTTGGATAACCTTTTTCATGCTTTGGGGGGATCTGCCTAGGCAAGCAAAGCCAATTAAACCAATTTTCTTTTTTAGCGCTTTTTATCATTTTCTCTGCAACATGCATAGGAAGTAATGTCCCTCCTCCGCCAGAGAGATATTTTATCTGGCTTCCGTTATATGGGTAATTACCAGTCATGTCTTTACCATACATCTTATCTTCTTTTACGTCAAGCAATTCAATAAAAGAATTAAGATTAATTAAATTAACATAAGTATCATCGTCAGCTATAAAAAGCCACTCGCAATCACTTTTTTCATTAATAATGAATTCCATCCCTTTGAATATTTTAGGAGGGCAACTGTGACAATCATTATATTGAGTGACTACTTCATGCTTAATATTTTTACCCAACTCGCCGTCAGTGCTAATGAGGTAGTTATTGCACTGACTTAACCAAGTGCGACAGATAGGTTTAATTCTAGATTGTGCGAATTTAGATCCACCTAAAATCAAAAAGTAAATATTATCTATTTTCATCAAGTATTTTTTTTCCGTGAAAAGCGCAATCAAATGAATATTCATCGCATTCATAGGAATCGCTTATTGGTTTTCTGTTTTTATATTTTTTTGCAGCAAAAGAAAATTTGCTAAAAAATTCTTCCGTATGCCAACAGTGTATTGTATAATAATCTCTAGAATCATTTTTTGAAGTAGAGAAGTAATCAAACTTATCTGTTTTTTTAATTTTTAATCCACTAGAATTAATAGCTACATGTCCAGCGTACAAAAGTATTACTCCAGCATACCATCTTGGCCATTTGCCTTCGTGCTTATCAAACTCATTTTTTAAAAAATAATTTACATAATCTAAGGTTCTTGCTCCTTGTCTTATCATATTTTCTGTAGTAGAAAACCAAGTCGAGCCAATATTTGGGATGTTTTGATCTGGCAAGCTCAAGTTTTGCATAATCAAAGGAAGTTTTTTTCTTGCGAATTCACTTGAGTAAGCAGCTACGCCAGTAAAAATCTCATCTTCTTTAATTTCTACTTCTAAGATCCCTTCGCACAAAAATGTATCAACATCTAATCTTAGGCAGTATTTATAATTCAATAAATGATCCATGCATTTACTGTCTACAAATGGGGCAAACGAATCTGTATATCCATATTGATTGCCAGAATAAGCATATCTGAAATGATCACTTTTAGAAAGTTCATCCAGTTCTATAAATATACAATGATCTTTAGGGATAAGTTTTTTTATGGAGAGTGGGCCGCATACCAAGAAATCAAACTTTTCATAAAGTTTTGTTTTATGCGCTACGCTGTAATACAATCCGTAAAACTGCTCAAGGTAATTGCCTTTATGTGGTATATAAACAACTATAACAGAGTCTTTTTTCATATTTACTATACAATATGTTATTGAAAATTTTGAGAAACTCCACTATGGCCTTTACCAATTTGACCTAAATGTATAACTGGAACTGGTTCTGGCAAAACCGACATAGCGCTTCTTTCAACAAAAAAATGCCTAAACTGAGAATCACTTCCGCCAGCTGTAGGAAAACAAGGATGAATCATTCCTGTTTCTTTTAATACAGGAGAGTAATCTTTTTTGCTTTTAATTAGCGGGGCGATTAATTCATTAAATTCATCTTGATTTATTTTTATTTTTATTTTTTTTATTTCTTCGATAATTTTGCTTTGTAAATGAAACATTTGAAAAAATCCTACTCCTAGTTCTTTGTTATCCAAACGAACCATAGAGTTAATATCCAATAACTCTGGGCTATAAGCAACTTTACGGGTAAAATCCAAAAATTCTTTTCTAGATTCAATAATTAATCTACGTGTGCAATAAAGATTGTTTTTGTCTAATTTTGTATTCTTAAATATTCCATAAAAAGGAGTGGGGAAAACGATATCGCAATCTGTTAAAACAACCCATTCTTGGTATTTTAAGTTTTTAAAACCTTCGTTAATTGATCTACCTTTATCAAAGCTTGCTCCATTTTTATAAAATAAATCCGTCTCTACGCAGCAGACATCATTTTCTCCGCAGATTTTTTGGGTTTCATAATCTGTTGGAGTTGTAATAACGATTATATTGTTGAATTTATCTTTATTAATAGGTAGTGTTTCTTTTAAAAAAGAAGACCTACCTACACAGGTCATTATGGCTTCTACTTTCATATGATTAGCCTAAATATCCTTTTACATATCCATTGGATAATAAATAAGAATTGACATTCAAGCTTTTATTTTGATGACTTACTAGAAGAGTTCCTAAAACCCTTCCGAATTTACCAGTTTTATCAAGCTGTGTTTGGATGATAATATCTCGACTGCTTAAAAGTTCTTCTAGTTTATCTTTAGCCTTGAGCCCTAATTCTTTTTCTGCAATACGCTTTGATTTGTCTTCGATTTTTTTTTGTAGTTTTATCTCTGGAGCATTTATTCCAAGTAGTCTTATTCTTTTATGAACAGATATCCCAAAGCCAAGATCAATTGTACCATCAACTGTATCTCCATCAATAACCCGATCTAATTTAAAGTTGTACTCATACATATTAATTATTTTTTTTAGAATTATAAACTGCCTCTAGTATTTCTAAGATTTTTTTATCTCTAACTGGAGAGAGTGTTTTCTTGTGAAAACACCCAAGCCACCCACAAAAGAACAATTCTTTGTATATGTAAGGGAAAATGATGAATAGTTTCTTCGTTATTGATAACTCAATTTCATATCCAGCACATTTTTTAATTATGCTTGATACATTTATCATCGACCATAAAGACCATTAAATATAGACTCAGACCTATTTCTTAGTCTCGCTCTTCTTTCGGCAGCCTGCTCTTCTCTCTCTTGCCTGAGGCGTTCTTGTTCAGCAGCAGCATCAATTAAAGCTTCATTTTCAGAGGAAAGTTTAGATAGTTCTTGCAAGAGTTCTTGTCTACGAGCCTCTCTATCTACAGACTCTTGAGAATAGGTTTCAGTTTCCCTCTCTAAATCTCTCAACCTTGCATAAAGTTCTGCTTCTTCACGTTCTGCTTCCTCTTTTCTTAGTCTATCTGCCTCTTCTTGTTCTGGAGTGCCTCTAGCACAGATTAAAAATAAAACCTTTTGATTTGGATCTTCGTTAACTATATCTGATGTATAGTCAACTAGATCTAACCATTGGTCCTTATCTAAAGAAACATAATTAACGCTTTCTTTTACCTGTTCTGGTAAAGAACTATCTGTAACTAATGCATAATCAAGATTCATGATTTATGATGTACACTTATCTTAACATTTCTGGTACTTCATCAATATCATTTTCATTGATTATTTCAATATCATTTTCAATGTCGTTTTCAATGCCGTTTTCAATAGCCTTTACGCTTTCAAACCGAATGCTATCGGACCCTTGAATAGACGAATTTTTATCTTCTGATTGATAAACTACAAAATCTGGAGCCTTTGGATTTTTAGATTTATTTTTATTAGTAAAGATAACTAATTTATACTCTCTTTCTACTCCGAATTCGCCAACCTTAATAAATCCAGATAAGTAATTTTGGTTTTTGCCTTCTCGCCTCCATAGGGCTCCAAGTTCGCGTTTATTCCAATCAGTTTTATTTTCTTCGCTCATAATTATATTTTAGGTTTAGTATTATATTAAAGATCAACTCCTGCGTCAAATAATTTTCTTATATTATCTAAAAATTTTTTTTTGTCTTTTTCGCTTAGGGAAGAGTATTCTTTTTTAATTTGATTATATTTTTTTCTAACAATAGGATCTTCGCTTTGTGCGTTGATAATTTTTTTTATTTCTTTAGCCTTCTTTTTATTCATGGGTATTTTTTTCCAAAAAGAGCAATATATGCAATGACTGTGCCTGCTAGGTAGATAATTACTTGTTCCATAATTTTATTTTAGATTAAGGAATATAATATATGTTAATTTTAGGATTTTGTCAAGACGTTTTTTAAAAAATTATCTAAATTCTTTTCTCAGCAATCTCCAGCGATCAGAGTCAATCTCCTTACTGCCACTATCAATAGCGTACAGCATTTCTACGATTTCGTCAAGCGAATTATAAATATATTTATGGGGGAACATTCCCAGCATCCATAATGGAGTCTTTGATTTGCCTCCCTCCATACTAACAAATACGGGTTTTTTCATTCTAACTGCTGTTACAATTTCTTCTGCGCTCCCCCAGCTTGCTACGTCTGGGACAAGATGAGCAATAATAAAATCCGAACGATCAACTAAATTAAGGTCATACGCTCTAATGGTTTTCATTCGATCTGTAACTCTATCATACTGCTTGGTTTTCATCCAAACATCCATTTCGTGACGAGTCGCTTCATCTTCCTCTACGTCCTTTATAAAAGGTTTTTTATAAGGGTCAAAGCAAGTCACACCTAAAGGAGTTAACTTGGCAGTTATTTCTTCCCTCCAGTTTCTGCCACTTAAATATTGCATGTGGCCGACTAGATAGGTTTTTGTTTTATCTAACAAATTCATTATGCCATAAGCATAACATACTTAAATTAAAAAGTCAAGGATTATTTTATCCTAAGCGTCTCCCAGCGAATTTTTTTCTCTTCCACCTGTTTCTTAACTCTACGCTGGTTTACATTTAACTGACTATTCCCAGTCTTAACCTCCATAAATATTATTTCTTCTTCTTCAAAAACGATAAAGTCAATAGGTGTGGCTAAAAATCTTGCTTGTTTGCGGTCATATTTAAAATCTTTTAATAGCGGCGCAAAATGTTCGGCAATCTGGCCAGTTCTAACTTCTGAGCTTTTCTTTTGAGACTGTAGATTTTTAAATTTTTCAATTAAAATGGCACGATCTCTTCTCCACAATAGTCCCATAATTAAGCAAACATGAAGAAGGGATAATAAAATTATTTTTTCTTTCACTTGTAATTATTAGGGCTTTATTATTTTTTTTACCACAATATTATTATTTTTGACAGAAATTTCAAAATCTTTGTCCTCGGACAATAGCAGGGGAGCTAATTGTTTTTCTATATTGTCTTCAATTAATCTTTTGATTGGCCTAGCGCCATCTTTTTCTTTGATGGATTGATCTGTTAATATGGATAATGCTTTAGCTGTGATCTTTAATTTTATCCCAGAATTTAAAAGGTTGTTTTTTAAATTATCTAATTCAATTTTTAATATATTTTTTATTTCATCTTTGTTAAAATTCTTAAATACAAGAATATCATCTAATCTATTGATAAGCTCTGGTTTAAAAAATTTAGAAACTTCCTTCATTACCATAGAGGTGGTGTCTGTTTCTGATTCTAAGAACCCCATGTTTTTTGGAGCTTTAATTGCGTTTGCTCCAATGTTTCCAGTTAAAATGATAATTGAATTAGAAAAGCTTGCCTCCCTGCCAAAATTATCAGTTAACTTTCCTTCTTCTAATATTTGAAGTAAGATGTCAAAAACAGCAGGATCTGCTTTTTCAATTTCATCAAACAAAACAACTGAATATGGATTTTTTCTAACTTTTTCTGTTAATTGGCCACCTTCTTCATATCCAATATAACCTGGGGATGCTCCAACCATTCTATTTGTGCTAATTTTATCCGAGTATTCGGACATATCTAATTGTATTAACTTATTTTCACTACCAAAAAATTCTTTAGCTAGAGTCTTTGCGAGAAAAGTTTTTCCAACTCCACTTGTCCCTAGGCACAAGAATGCCCCAAATGGTTTGTTTTTTTTCTTTAAAGGGGTATGTCCCCTCAGTAGACAATTATAAATTTTATCTACAGCCTCTTGTTGTCCTACGACAATTTTATTTAATCTTTTGTTTAAAGCAGAAAATCTTTTTAAGGAAGTATTATATAAGGATTCTATTGGTATTTTTGCTTTTTCTGAGACAGCCTCATATAAATACAACTCATCAACTAATGTTTCGGAAGAGGTTTTTTGACTCATCCATTCTTGCAAAACATTTTGATATGTTTGAAACAGTTCGTTCTGCTTCTCTTTTATTAGTTTATTATTGGGGTCATGATCTTCTTGGATCATAAGGTCCTCTAGCTGTGCCTCTAGGTCTTTAGCTTTATCTGGTCTTTGAAAGTTTTTAATTTTAGCTTTTGCTCCAGACTTATCTAGTAAATCTATAGCTTTATCTGGAAAGCTTTTGTCAGTTATGTATTTATCTGCAAAATGAACACAGAGTTCTAAGAAATGATCTGTATATAATACTCCGTGAAAACTTTCATAATTTGACTTGATTCCTTTTAGTATTTCTAAAGATTCCTCTTTTGAGGGTTGAGCAACTTTAATAGATTGAAACCTACGATCTAAAGCTCCGTCTTTTCCGATTGTTTTTTTATGTTCCTCATGAGTAGTTGCACCAATACACGTAAGTTCTCCACGAGCAAGTGCAGGTTTTAACATATTCGCCGCATCCATTGTACCTTCTCCGCTGCCTGCACCAACTAATGTATGGATTTCGTCAATAAATAAAATAACATCTTCAGACGAGGAGGCTTCTTTAATTATTTTTTTCAATCTTTCTTCGAATTGTCCACGATATTTTGTGCCAGCAATAAGCATTGCTAAATCTAATCCATAAATCTGTTTATTTAACAAATGCTCTGGAGCTAATCCTTTGACAATTTGCGAGGCCAAACCTTCAATTATGGCGGTTTTCCCAACTCCTGGATCACCAATTAGAATAGGATTATTTTTTTCTTCTGACATAAGATTTCGCAGATTTGTTTAACTTCAGCATCCCTACCAATAATATTATCTATTTTTTTTTGAATTACCAATTCATTGAAGTTAATAGCGAACCTAGATAAATATTCTAATTTATTAACATTCTGTTCGAAATTTTCATCAATATTATTGATTTGTGGCTCTGGCGTGAATGTTAAAGGCTCACTTAACTCTAGAAAGTCTTTTTTTATTGCAGCCAAAATCGTATGAGGATCTATCTGCATTTCACGACAATAGCCATTAATTGGCGAGTTGCTGTATTGAGAAAAAGCTAAAAACAAATGTTCTAAACCTAAATAATCATGATCATATTTATTTGCAATTGCATGAGCGATTTCAATTACCCTGTTTGCGTCTATAGAAAATGTAAATTTTTCAGAATTTTGCTGGGGGAAATTTTTATTCAAATCAATTAAGGTTAATACATAGGATTCTATAGCTTCAATATCTATTTTAGACCTGACTAAAATATCGAAAATTTCATCTGTTTTAGTAGCTAAAATACCATAGCAAAGATAATTAATGTCTATAACATATGTTTCATTTTCTTCTGCTGCTTCTCTAGCTATTTGTATGGCTTCTATGGCTTTAGGGGTAAAATTTGGTAGTTTTTTCATTATTTTATATCACCAAGCTTCATGTATATTTGTTCGCTAACAATAGATATGTTATCAATAAATAATATTTCATCACCTTTTCTCGCTGAGAAAATCACTATACTTTCTTTTTTAGGGATGGTATTTGTTTTTAAGAAATCATCAACTCTATTTCGCTGTACCAATCGCCCGTTGGCCATTGAGCGACCATTTAAAAGAATTCCATCTACAGTAGCCGTTTCATCTGAAAATGTAAATTTAATATAATCATTTCCATTTTGACTTTTTCTTTTGAACGCATCTTCAACTACTCCAATGAATGTGGAACTATCTCTTTCCTCCATGCTTTTGCTATATAGTAAATCATTTACTCCAGAATCTCTAAAAACTTCTTTGAGTTTGTGTGTATAGCTGTAGCCTAATAATTTCTTTTCAAAATACCAATTAGCAAATTTTTCATGCTGTTTGTTTTGAATATATATTTTTTTGTAATTTTCATACTTTTTCTTAAAAGTTAAAAATCTTTTTTCAGACATTAATATTTTCCCGTCATCAGCTAATGTTTGATCTCTTTGCGTTTCTGCAATACAGTCTAATAGTTGATAGTTTTTTCTTTCGCCCATTGCTATAAAATTGCGCTTTTCTCTATCAGTTAAAATATTAAAAGCCTGCGCTTCTAATACTAATAGAGAGCGGCTACCGCTTGAGCAAGAAGACATAGCTCCAGCTTGAATAAGAGCAGAAAGCATTCCTATGTTTAACCCCGCACTTTTGGCTGTAAGAAAGATATCATACTTGTTAGATCTTGTTGAATCCCTAAAGTCTTTTAAGTTTTCTAAAGATTTCTCACTTATGCCCTTAATACTATTTAATCCATATCTAATACAATTTCCTTCTATTGTAAAATCCATATTAGACTTAATAAGATCTGGAGGCAAAAGTTTAATATTAAAATGAGGAAGTTCTTGTGCTATTTTACATATTTCTTCATAAGGTGATGGTTCAAATTTTGTCATCTTTAATAAAGATTGAAAAAACTGAATAGGATATTTGAATTTTAAATATGTAGTCCACGCAGCAAGCTTTGCATAAGATATTGAATGGCTTTTGTTAAAGGAATAATTCGCACTATCTTCAGCAACCTTCCATAGAATTGAACCCACTTCGTGCGGCAAGTTATTTTCAATCACTTTTTGTTCAATTTTGTTTTTCCATTTAGGCATTTCTTCTGTCTTTTTCTTGCCAACAATTCTTCTAAGTTGCTCTGCTTCATCAAGATTAAAGCCAATCTTAACTGCCATTTTCATTAATTGTTCTTGGTATAATGGTATGCCTCCAGTATAAGAGAGAATATCATCAAAAAAATCATGAACAGTTTGAGATTCTCCAGTATCAGCAAATTTTGCGAAACTGTCCATAAAATCTAATGCTCCTGGCCTACCGATAGCGACTACAGCACTTAACCTTTCGAGACTGTTTGGTTTGATTTTTTTACAAACCTTAAAATTAGTATCGGCCTCTATTTGGAACAAACCATGAGGGCAATTTAGGTCTTGCTGAAGTGGCTTAAAGATGTCTTCATCATCAACAGAAATAGAATCTATGTTTAAGTCTAGGGATTTACAAACATCATGAATTACGCTAAGGGTTCTTAATCCTAAAATATCAAACTTAACCATCAACTCAGAAACCCAGTTCATATCATAGCCACTTACTAAGTTTCTGTCATTGGTGCTTTGTAATGGACAAATTTCTTCTAATTTTTGAAAAGAAATAGCTATTCCAGAGGGATGAACGCCAGTATTTTTATTTAGACCTTCAAGTTTTTCCGCAATATTTAAAATATTTTTATTTTGTTTAGACCATTCTTGAAATTTTTCACTTTCTTCCTGTGCTTCGCTCAACTTGGAGACTTTGCCAAATTTTTCAGGTATATAATTACTAACAATATTAACATCCTGTTCTGAGTAATTGCCTACAATTTTCCCGCACTCCTTAATGCATAATTTACTCTTTAAAGTATTTAATGTTAAGATATTACAAGTCCTACCTGGGTACCTTTGTTCAATAAACTTTACTACTTCTTGTCTTCTTTCATAAGAAATATCATTATCAATATCAGCTAGTAGCGATCCATCTAGATAAGTCACTCCATCCTTCCCCTTTATCTTTTTGGCTCGACTTTTGCTAACAAACCTTTCAAAATATAAATCATATTTAACTGGATCAACATTTGTGACGCCAATTAAATATAGAACTAAACAGCCAGCAGCAGAGCCTCTTCCTGGACCAGTGGGTATATTTTGTTCTTTACAAAAATTGTGAACGTCCCAGTTTAAGAGAATATAATCGACAAAACCAAGATCTTCTAAAATATCTAATTCTTCTTTTGTTCTTTTGTAATAAACTTCATTGTTTTTAAATTTATTTATGCCTTTTTCTTTTATTCCCTCCCAGCAAAGTTTTTTGAGAAAAGTAAAGTTGGAAATTTCTTCTTTTATGTTTAATTTTTTATAAAACCTATCTTCAATTTTTATTTCTGGGAGCTTTACTCCTGCAGGGCAAGCGTCCTCGTAGTCTCCAAAGTCTTTAAAAAAATTCATAATTCTAATTCCCATATTTGGCGGCGAAAAATTTCATAGTTCATTTTGACATCGTAAATCGCATCATGTAGTTTTGATTGGTCGAAATCAATACCATATGACTTGCATAACGCAGTGATACTTGCCTTCATTCCTTTTTCCTTAAATGAAGTAAGCTTAAACTGCCAAGATAAAAGTTTTTCTTTTGAAGGTTTAATATCTTTTTTGATTGCTTTTGCAATACATAACGTATCTACTAGGTTTTTTAAATAGGAATAATCAGGCTTTTTCCCTAACGCTTTACGAAAAATGGAGTGAATATAAACGTCAAAACCTAATAAATTATGTCCAACTTTAATATAATTGGGGTCGTATAGATATTGCTCCATAAAATCTAATACTTTTTCTGGCTCAATAGATTCTTGTTCATATTTTTTTCTATTAAAACCTGTAATTTTTGCAGCATCTGCAGAAATGTTAAGTTTGTCCCATTTGATTAAAAAATTAAACTCTTTGAGTGTTTTCGCTCCCTCGCAAAGTATAAAGCCTAATTGCCAGGGCTTGTTGTTTTTGTCGCACAAATTAAGGTTACATGTCTCAAAATCAAAAACCATATATTTTTGTTTGTTTTTAAATCTTAGTAGTTCTTCCTTCATTTTGATGATAATACTATATTGTCTCGCTGTAGTCAATAAAATTGTGTAAATGTATACATGAACGAGATAAGCATGATAACTGCTGTAGCTATATGTGTGTGTGGCGCTTTTATTACGGGATCTGTTGCTTTTGTTATAAAATCTTTAATTAACGATATTAAGCAAGCAGAAAGTAGTGCAGAAAAGGGGTTGGAGTTTATTAGATCTGAAATATTCGGACTAAGGAAATCACTAGACGGGCTCAGGACGGAAGGAAGGAGGAACGAGGATGACATGAAAAGAGCGATTGATCTTACTAAAGTTGAGTTTAGAGAGGAATCTAGATCAGAAAGGCAAAACGTAGAATTAGTTAAAAAAGAAATAAAACAAGAGATAGAAGCTTATCGAAAGCAAACAGAATCTGTTTTAGAAGCTCGTCGTCAAGATGTTTATATAATTTACGAAAAACTTAATCAATTAAAAGATTATATAAACGAAAGATTTGAGAATCTTAACTAACTACATCTCTCTTCCAGCTTTCAAAAGAAAATTGATCACTACCTTGATGTTCGAAGTTTGGGCAATCTAAAGTACGTGCTTTAAACGTGCGATTGCACATACATTTATAGGTTTGGTACGCAGAAAAGTCTTCTTCGTTTGAATAAAAAATGCTTTTTGACAATTGGGTTTCGTGTTTATTTTTATAACAATAAGCAAGTACCTCCTCTTTTATTAAGTGGTCAAATGGAAGCAAGTTATCTTCTATAAGAAATGTTGGATTTGTAAAAGATAAATCTGGCGTACACGTTGAAAAAAACATTGTGTTGTTAAAAATAAAGGAATCGTAAAATGGAATAGCGATTTTAAGGCTATCTTCTGACCATATTTGTTTTAAAAAACTTTCAGGCAATACCCCGTTATTACCGACGAATGCATTCGAGTATATTTTATTTAATCTTTTGCACCCATCTGAATTCTTGGCAAAGACTATAATTTTATGATTACATTCTTCTTGATTGGAGGTATTATTAGAAAGAGAGATACGTAGCCCAAATCTTAATTTTAACCCTGCGTTTTTTGCAGCTTTTCTCGCTTCAAGAAATCCAATCAGAGAGTCTTCAACAACAATAATTTCTTTCAGTTTAGAATCACTCGCAAGTTTTATAATACTTCTTGGCGAGTCCTCTTCAAAAGTTAAAATACTTTTGCCGATTGAATAGTGAGATTTAAATAATGGAATCATGATTATTTATACCAAAAAAAAGACCTAGAGTCAATCTTTTAAATATCAAATTCATCTTTTTTATTCCAATGAGGGCATCCACTATACTCTTCTTTTATAATTTGATCATTTTTCTCTTTTAATTTAACTAAGGAGTCCTTGTCTTTTAAAAAAGCAGTTTTCTTTATTTTGCCATTTTCATCAACTAAAGTGTAGTATGACATTGGTTTTCTAAACGGGCAAATATAAGATGGAATTTTATTTCCATTTTCATCTAAAACAAACTCTCCACGACTTTTTTTAAACCCTTCCCTTCCACAAGATAATGGGCCGCCAAAAGACCCGTCTGAGGGATAGGGTTTTTTTGCTGCTAAATTAGATAAAGCTTTTGTTTCGGAAAAATCATTTAAATAATTACTAATTTCTGTTAAGTGATACTCGAATCCTTCAAGTTCTTCATCCGAAATTGAATCCATTTTTAAAACACCTTTGCCGTGATTACCAGTCAAATCTTTATCCAAGGGAAACCTTAAGAACAAAAATTCACAATTTCTATTCTTTTGTTTTGGAAACATTTTTTGCACCGCTAAGGAGTACATTAAATCCTGCAAGTTATCCGTAATTTCTTTGCCTTTAAATACTTCCTTGCTTGTTTTAAAGTCTCTAATTAAAGCCGTATCTTTATATATGAAAAGTTTATCTATAAATCCTTTAATTCTATATTTTTTATCTTTCTCATCAACTATTAAATCAAAATCCTGCTCAGAGATGGCTTGCAAAGGTTTCTCTAATATATCTCCAAAGAAATCGTAATTTAAGCCTTTTAGTATCATTTTGTCCATATCAACCAAGGCGCCTTTATAATTTACTCCAAGTTTATTCGCATGAATTTCTACGAGGCGTTTTAATGCAACAGAAGAATAAACAGATCTATTTTTTAATACTTTTTTTAAGTGCTTTTTATGTTTATCGTCCCCTAGTAGTTCAAAAATTAAATGACAAATCCATCCTTTTGAAGCCCCCTCATTACTAGTGTCTGGAAGTTTTAATACGTATTTACAAAAATAAGTCCAGCTACAATTTTGTGCCGTCTTTATTCTGCTTGCGGAAAGCGGGATTAAATCTTTTTTATCCATTAATATATTTTATATTATTCATGATACCCTGACTTAGCTTACCTCTTTTAAATAGAGAGTTGGATAATGAAATAATTTTTGATTGTTGATTTAATTCCTTAACTTTGTTTAATTTATTATTCCAAGCTTCATAGTCGTCGCTGGACATTTCCCCAAAATCATTTTTAGTTGGTAGGCAAATCTTAATGAGATTACAGTCAAATACTTTTAATAATTTTAGATAATTTTTAATGCACGCATTTAAGCCTCTGTTTTCATCCTTATCCCCATCGTTGTTAAAGGATAATATAATCTTTTGTAAACTTATGCTAGATAAAAAATAAATTAAAGCTGAAGATATTTCTAGACCAAAGGTAACTAAGACATTTTTATATCCATTCTCATGTAGTGAAAGTAAGTCACCTATACTCTCAACCAAGATGACTTCTTTACAATCTTCAATAATACTAGCAATATTCTTTCCGTCTTTATTTTTTAAAAAAGCAGGATATATCCAATTAGACTTTTTACCAACATGTTTCCATTTTGGTCGATTTTCTTGACTAATCATGTCTCTACCTGCTAAACCATGAATTTCATCATTGATATTGAATATTGGGAAAACAAAACGCTTGTTCATAGATCCATGGGTTGAGAACCCAGATTTAAAAAATTTTAAAACAGAATTTGATATTCCTTTATCGTTATAAAATTTATAATGAGGTAAAAGCTCTTTTAAAATGTCTTTATCAAACGTCTTTTCCATTTCTATTCTTTGGCTTGGTTCTTTTCTGTTTTCTAAAGAATTAAAAGTATTTCCTTTTAAATATTTTTTAATTTCTAGTTTATTATTAGTTCCAAGAGTTTTTTTTACCAAGACTTCAAATTTCATAAAATTTGTATCTTGAACATGATCTTTCCATACTCCAGTATCTTTGTAAATCTGTATGGCGGTTTTATTATCTCCATCTCGGAATAAAGCATTTGTCTGCCAAAACTTACCCCTATCATAGAGTTTATACCCAAGAGATTCTAAAATTTCTTTAATTTCTAAACTCATAATTCATCTGGCAAGCCATCTATGGGGGTTATGACTGGCCTAATATTAGCAAAGTTTTGAGTATCTACCATATCCTGTAAATCTCCACACTCTTCAATGCCAAAATTTTCAATATTAAGGTGAATGTAATTATTTCTTTTGGAACCATCTGGCATTTCTACGGGTTGAATAGCTCTATGATAATTAGATCCTAAATGTCTAGATTTGAGGCACGATAACACATGAGTTCCATACCCTTCTGGCTCTTCTTGAATTTGATCAAGAGTCTTTTTTCTAAGGTGAAACATGTGAGAACAAAATTGGATAATTCTATCTGACAAAGAAACAACGCTTTCGTCGTCAACGGTATTTTCTGCCCTTCTATTAGTTGTAATTCCATACCGATTGCTTTGCACACTAGTAATCATCGATATAACAGGGCCATCGTCCCCAACTATTTCTTTTTGTATTAAGTTTTTGAATTGAGTAATCATATCCCCCACTACTTGCCATTCGCTTTGATTTCTGCTATTTGTTTGCTCTGTGGTTTTAATATAATCAAAACTAAAAAGCATAGGATTACCCCTACCTACCTTAGAATAATAAAACCTACGTATAACATTAGTCATGTCTTCTACGCTTAGTCCTGCTACATTATAATAGTAGAATTTTAATTCTTTAATTTGATTCCAAACAGATCTAACTTTTTCTACAAAATCTTTATTTTTTCTCCAAGATCCAGTTTCTAAATAATGGACAGGAACTTTTGAGAGTGTCGCACATTGCCTCATAGTTAATTCCTCTTGAGACATTTCTCCATTATCAAAATGCAGAATAGGTATATTTTTATAAGATTTTGAAACCTTACTTACAAAATCTAAACAGAAAGTTGTCTTCCCTACTCCAGATCTGGCAACTATAACAGAAATATTTCCTGGTCTTAACAAAGAGCCATATAATTCGTTAATTCTTTTATGAGGACCCATAAACCCAAATTCGTCTTTAGGGTTATTCCCCCTCTCTTCAATAATCTCCTCCATTGATTCATAAATATTTTTCGGAGAATCATTTGTGTAATAAAAATCTATTTGTTTATTATAAATGGAATCGGCGTTTTGAATTATTTCTTCAAAAGAATGATTGGCACCAAGGTTTTTCATCTTCTTGGCTACCTGTACGGCACTATTATATATCGAACGCCTAATACTTACTTTTTTAAGTTCCTTTGCTGCTTTTTTTACACCATCTTCTGATATTTTCCTTAAGCCAAGAGATGCGATATATTTAGAAGTATCAATATTATCCTCGAAAGATATATTGTAATCTTTTACTTTTTCAGACAATACTACCTCATCTACATGATCCCCTTTTTCTATGCAGTTTTTTAAAACCTTAAAAATTGTTGCATGGACATGGGTATTTTGTGTTGAAAAATCCTCTTCATTTATGAATGGAGCTATTTCTGCGTAAGAAGAAGGATGTTTGAGTAAGCCAGCTAACAAATGGCGTTCTAATTCTTTAGACTCTATCATGAACAAATTCTAAAACAAAAAATAAGATTTGTCAATAATATTTTACAAAGAGCTATCTTCATCTTCTGGATCTATATCATCTTTGTCTAAAAAACCCAATGCATTTAACGATTCAACTTCTGCGCCTTCAAGATAGGTTTCTACTGCTTTCCTCACTCCCATTTCTATTATTTTGCTATTAGACTTATTAAAGATGACAGGAGATCCATCTTGAGACAAATAAACTATTAACACTCCCTTTCCTACCTTGGAGTTACCAGAAAATTCATATATTTTATCCATTAATTTAAGTGGCATTTGGAATTCTGGTAAGTTTTCTGGATCAATGTTCATATTTATATATTACACTACTTATAGTAAAGTTCCTGAGTTTTTGAAGAATTCTTTTGTTAATTCTTCGGTTGAATAAATTTCAATTAATTTAATATTATTAATTTCACAAAATTCTTGCTTATTTTGGTCTCTTCTTAATTGATTGATGTAGTTATATTTATTCTGGCCGTGAAAAAAAGGAGTATATTTCACATGTTGTTGTCCCTGTACTTCTATAGCGATTCTTTTATTTGCATTGTAAAAATCTAAAGACATTTTCGTTCCAGCAACAGGAAATTCTTCAAAAACAACATGATTTAGCCAAAACTCTTTTAAGAAATCTTTTGTTGCTTTTTGTATTTTGCTTTTACTTTTTCCATCCCAATCAATTAAATATTTTTTAACTCTTGGAATGCTTCTTACTGCTCCATTTAGTGTTTTAAATTTCACTTGATTAGTGATAACTCTTCTTTAATAAGGCTGAGTAAAAAATTACAAAAATCATGGTTTTTATCTAGAAAATCCATTAACTTCGATTCCCCTTGAATCTTTTCAAAAAATTGAATCTTAGATTTTCTACATTTATCTAAGACATCCTTGTCTAGAGATATCCATGCGCCCTTTTTTTCTATAAATCCCCATGTGTAACACATGTCTAATACTTCTTTTTCTAGCCAAACGGAATTACCATTTTTTCTGCCATATTTAATTGGGTATCTGACAGAAGATCCAGTCTTTTCGTTTACGCTTTTCCTGAAAATTATTTTGCAAAAATGTCCAATAGGGTTTCCTTTGTCTTCAAGTTTTGCTGCGTTAGGATTTTCAAATATAATATCTGAATTATATCTTTCTTGAAATTCTAGAATAAAATTAGCATAATGCTTAATAGCATTCCCGCCAGCCTGCTTACTTTTAGGCCCACCTCTAGCAGCATAAGGGTTTGCTGCTACTTCTACTCTAACCTGTGAGGTTAAAATCATCATGTGATTCATCTTGATGATAGGTAGAACCATTTTCTTTAAGAAAACAGATGTAATCAAAGCTCCTCCAGCAACCTGTTCACTATCTTCAAATGGTTTGTCGTAATCGTTTTGACGGCATAAAGCATCAACACTATCGATAATGAACATATATTTTTTATCTTCATCATTTTCTTTTATCAACATACGAATAAGCTCGAAAACTTTTTCAAAAACATTACAATCAAACTTAAAAAAACTTTCTTCACTTGTATTTAGCCCAGATCTTGCAATCATTTCTGGAGAAAGCCTTCCTTCGCTTTTCACATATATAACCATTCCTTTCTCCCCGAAATATTTTTGGAAATTTCTAGCCACAGAAAGAGCACAAGAAGTTTTTCCTCCTTCGTTTATTCCAGTAAATCGATGCACTCCAGAGGGAAATCCTCCAGATAAGGCTAGGTCTAAATTGAGACTACCAGTGGGAATTTTATAGTCAAGCTCTTCGTATTGATTATAGTGAAAGTTTTTATTATTCTTGTCATTTAAGAATTCTTTTATTTTAGATATTGTTTCGCTCATATCACTCTGATAAAAAATCTTTTATCGTTTTTTTGGTTTTATTTAATTTATAGTCTTTTCCTACTTTTCCTTCTTCTAGCTTATGCTCTTTGGGTTTAGGAATTTTATAATTATAGTCTAAGTGTTTTTTTTTAACAAACTTCTTCCATCCTGGAGTCGCTAATATAGCAAGGCTTTCAAATTTTTGTCCAAAATTTACTTTACCCCAAAAGCATTGGTCGGGAAATTCTTCAAGCAATCGGTTAAGAAGTGTCATTTCTTTCTTCCAAAAAACTCTTTTGTCGGAAGTTGGCTCATTGATATGTTTCTTGACAATCTCCCTTTTATTTAGGCATTTTTCCATTGATTATACTAAGTCCAGTTTTAAGATTGGATATTTAGTCTAGCATAAAGAAAAAAATGAGTCAAGGCTAAATTAAGCCTGATCCAATTTAAAAATCTGACTAAAATATTCGGACACTACGTCTGCAGGGTATTTATTCTTTCCTAGATTTACAAACTGTGTGACAAATTCTACATTTTTCTGCATGTATCCTATATTTGGATCAATCCTGTCAAGAGACGCACATAAGGGATCATTTCTATTGTGCGTCAGTGTTGGAGGTAGTTTCATTTTTAATTTAGAGTAAGGGCAAATGCCATGTTGGGCCTCCCAGAGGTCTAATAAGAATTCTAAAGTTATATCAAATTCTTGAAATTTTGCAAGATTAGACTTGTCTCTTTTTGACTTTTTTGCTGCACGTATAAAATATCTAAAAGGAGAATATTTATCACTGGTCCCTTTCCTTGGGGCCATTCGGAAATTATCGCTAACTACTCCAGTCCATGGTTTTAAATGGCTATATCCATTTTCACCAACCGCCGCAGCCTTAACTTTGAGGTTTTTATAAAATAAATAATTTGAATTCTCTTTGATTCTCCTTGTATACTCAGACTTATCTTTCCAAAATAACTCACCAGTATGAGCGCATTTTACTTGAACGTGCTTTCTACCATTAATTTTTTTTTCTTTCATAAGATATGATACACTAAGTTTGGTGGAGGTGGAGGTAAAAAATGGTGGAGGCGAGCAGAGTCGAACTGCTGTCCTAATCATCTTCAATCTTGCGACTCTACAAGCTTAGTTAATTTTTTTTATAGTTTAGATATTAACATCCAACTTCTTGTTTCATTTATTTTACAGTTTTATGACACAAGCAAACTTTTTTCTGTTTTTGCAGATGTCATCCTCTTCTAATTTTATCTGCGTCCAAAAAGAAAAGGGGTAGCTTATGCTACAGCAGCCACTTGATGCGCGACACTCTTGCGAGTGACAACCTTGCGAGAAGCAACCTTCTTTGCAGGGTTAAAACGATCAAGAAGACCATTTATAAGTTTAGACTTGGCACTTATATACCACGGGCTTTTTGAGGAGCCAGCCCACTCCTGCTTGCTACGCAAGTATCCAATATTAGTCGAATCCAATACGCCCCCTTATTTCAAATATCAAAGTTACATACTTTACACTATATGGGAATTAATGTCAAGTATTAAAATTTTTTTATTTTGTTTTCAATGCTAGAGACAATTTTTCGAAATTTAGATTCTCTAGCAGATTTATTTTCTCTCGTTCTATGACTATTAAGAATTATCCTTCGATAATTTTGCTTAATTAAATTTTTGGTTTTTGTATAATTTCTATTTATTTTAAAAAGTGCTGCTTGGATTTTTGAAGTTTCTCTAATAATTTCAGACTCTAACTCTTCTTTAATTTTTTTTTTATCACCATTATAAAAATTAATAATACCTTGTAGTTCTTCTTTTGTTGGAATGTCTTTAGCTTCTGGCATATTATTTAATGCAGACTCAATCCTGTCAAATTTTTCAATAGAAACAAAGTCTTTGTGTTTTTCTAGATTGGTGACTTTATTTTTCAATTCGTTTATTGTTTTTGTAAAAGCGTCTAAATTGAAATTTTTAAAATTTTCATCTGTAATCGGGTTTTTATTTTTTAAAGAACGCTTATGCAGTCCAGAAACTCCTGCTAAGACAAGCAAAACAGCTAATGGATCAAAAACAAAAATTAATATAATTATTACAATCCTTACGGCTTTGTCTAGGGAAATCTCACCTCCTCCTAAGTCTTCAAACAATTTTGCTATATATTTAATTGGTCCGATTTCAGCTTCTAAGCTACGAACTTTTTCATTGTAATCCATTTTTTGAACCTGTAATTCGCTAATCCTGTCATTCGCTTCGTTAATTAATTTATTGTATTTTTCAACTTCTGATTTATCTTCAACTGACTCTAGTCTTGATTGCTGAAGTGTGGTAATTTTATCAACTGATTTTTTAATTTGTTCTTCTGCTTTTTCCCTGTACGAATTTATTTTAAATTCAATATCTTTTAAATTTTGAGATATAAATTCTCTTTCTTCTAATTGAGATTTTTTTAAATCTTCTGATTTTTGATTAATGCTGCTTTTGTATTCTTGAATCTCAGAAGAAGCATCTTTTCTGTAAGAATCTATTTTAATTTCAATTTCTTTTAGGTTTTTATCTATAGATTCTCTTTCTTCTGCCTGCGCCAGTTTTAATTCTTCTATTTTGCTTTTCTTGTCGGAAAAAATTCCTCCAGATTTAGATTCTATTTCAGCGATTGCTAAATCTAGCTCTTGTCTTCTCTCTATAAGCCTGTCTCTTCTTGATTCTTCAAATTTTATATCTTGATTTAACTGGTTATTTATTTGATCTATGGTTGTTTGATTAGAAGATAATGATATTTCTGTCTCAAAATTAGAGATAATTTTATCTAATTCTTTTCTACGATTAATAAGTTTGTCGATCTGAGCTTTTTCAAACTCGATGTTTTGGTTTAATTGAGAATTAATTTGTTCAATTCTTTTTTCTTCTCTTTCTATATCAATTAAATTTATATCCCTAGAGGATGAGGATTTTTTTTCTTCTTCATTAATGTAAGAATATTGTCTTTCAATAAAAAGCTGTTCTCTTGAGATTTTCTCATCTATTTGTTTAACGGTGGCAGTTTCTTTTTCTGTTAAGTAGCTATGCTCAATGTGAGCCTTAGATAGAAAACCAAAAATACCCATGCTAGTAATAAACATTAATATTATTACTGCGCTAGTTAAATACATTTTCATTAGCTTGTTGGCGCTTTTCCAGTTAATATGGAGCCATACAGCAGAAATAATTTTGCCAAACTCTAAAACAGAACCCATGATTATGACTGGCAGGACAGAACCAGGAAACATTGTAGCCAGTCCTAGGATACTAAAATATGCCCCAGTGACAGATATACTTAGAGCCGAGAGTAGGACTAAAAAAGAAAAAATCATTTTAAAGATATTCTAAGCCTATTGGCCCTTGTTGAAAATAAGATACATGCCTAGCAGAGTTTGGCGTAAATGAATCACATACGATTGGAGAAAAAAGTTCTATTGGCCCTATCGGACCAAAATTAGTGCCATCAATGATTAAATTCTCAGCCTTTAGTATTGAGGTGATATACAATCTATTGCCAGAACTAGGACTAACTTCGCTAGTATCTGCATTAGTTTGACTAATAATACCATCTGAATCTAGCATTATTGCTCAAAGTAAGATACTTGCCCAGTAGAAGCTGGAGTAAAGGTATCGCAGATCACTGGAGACGGAAATGAGCACGGCCCTACCGACGAGGCTGTTACTCCATCTATTACTAAATTACCAGACTTTAATATAGCTGTAATATACAGCTTTTTGCTTCCAGAACTTGGGGTTATTGCTGATGTACCAATGCTAATCTTACTTGGAATTGTCTTTGGGCTTGCCATAATTTGTATCCTCCTTTTTCCATTGACTCAAACAAACTGCTATACGTTGCTTGATATTTTTAAATTCTTTTTTAGACTCCTCATCACTTAAACAGCGATTCATAAAATCATCTTTAGATTCTTTTGTCTGTTTAGATGGCAAGGGCATAATACATTCTATTACACAATAATCAGCAGAAAATCTCAAATGTTATTATTAATCATATTTATTATTTTTTGCGGGAAGA
>Ga0070749_10000128_pt1 | contig 43048 bp, 72 predicted proteins | sample VirMetDEL_Nov_18_FD_75180 | JGI IMG/M metagenome (GOLD analysis project Ga0070749, IMG submission 75180) | Aqueous microbial communities from the Delaware River and Bay under freshwater to marine salinity gradient to study organic matter... | ecosystem: Environmental > Aquatic > Marine >...
CGCGCACAATACCCGAAAATTCACACGCAACAAGGACTCTCATGAATCAAGAAACACCCCTTTTTCCGCTGCCCACGCCTGAACTTTGTCGAGGAATTCGCCAAATTCAATCGTGTCCAGGTTGTGCGTATCATTGACGCGCGTGATGACCTTACCGGATGGCAGCTCGATTTCTCGCGCACCCAGAAATTTAATTTTCATCATGTCGTGCCAGTCATCTTTCGAGTAATTCAGATTTTTTTCTTTGCCTTTTTCCATCAGCAGGCCGATCAGAGCCCAATATCGCGCATTCTGATCTGGACTTCGGTTCGTCTTTCTGCGCCCACATGTAGGGCATTTGTCTCCGATCATATTACTGTTTGTTGGCCCATTTAATACAAATCGGAAGCCAAGCCTGTTGGTGCATCCAATTTGACCAACCCTTAGAATCAGAATGCTGCCTCATTCGTTTAGACTTGTGTGGGAATGTCGCCTCAAAATGAGACAGCCAATCTTCAGCATTGGCAAACGCAAAACGGGCGTGTACCCATTTGCCAGCTATGCGCTTTCCCTCAAATTCTATTGATTTGTTAGCGTTCATATCACGCCTTTCTGCGCCCACAGGTGGGGCAACGATCACCAATCATTTTAACGAATATCGAGCCACCCGCTTGCCGCTCGGCAAAGACACCATGCGGCTGATGACGTGGATTTCACCCTCTCGGTTCAGCTCTCCCACGCGTTGACTCAGAGCATAAATGTTGAATTTTTGAATCGCCCCGAGTACCGTCAGACTGTTACCACTTTGGAAATGTCGCTTTAAGACTTCTTTTTGATTCATCGTTCCTCTTTCTTTGCCAATTTTACTGACTCCGGCTCATGAATAAATTCTGCCCCAAGATGATCCAAAATCATTTCAATCGCCTGTTGAACAGGCATGGTTTTGTTCATTGTGGAATCAAGGTCAGATCGGTTATAAACAAATTCCGACCTGCCACTTTTCAGGTTTTTAATCTCTTTCCGCAAATCTGCAATTTCTATCCACAAATCTTCAAGCGCTTTATTATGCCATGCCATTTTTCATCCTATCCGTCCATCTGTGCGGGACTCTGTTACTCGGCGTTACTTTGCGCGGCCTATCGTCGGCCCGACCACCCCAGGCATAAACCAAATCCCCGCGCTCGAAAATTCTGAGTCCGACAGGCTCGCCAAATGCCTCACGGATTTCCTGCACGTGAGACTTGACCCAGGCGTGATCCCGCTTGACCTGTTCGACTGTGCGATGACGCTTTCTGGTAATGTCAGTCGGTTTCATGTGACGTTAGGCGACAGGTCTAGTTCCCATCGAATCTTTGGTGTATCAGCCTGCGCAGGTCGATTGTGTCTTCCTAGTGCCGGGCGTGACCACTCTCCACCGCGATCCGTCCTGACTGGTTTCCAACCTGCCGCCCTGTAAATCGTGCCTTCATGTACTGCGGTATCCTGATACGAAATCAGAATAGTGGTTCCAGGAATTTCTTGAGGAACCAGTTTTTTCATTATTCGCAAAACACGACTGGCGGTATTCTTGGGGGCATCTGGTGCAATGGCGAAGCGCCTTAATTCGTAGCGACCTGTGTAATTCAGCATCCTAGCTAATGGTGGCGACCAGATGGCTACGGCATACCATCTGTCGGCATATTCCGCACCGAATGCCACACAACGACCCTGCGGACTAGTGAATTGAGGCAGTCTCGAATGCCAAACTGAATTTAGTTGCACAGCCAAAGCTACAGTAATTCGACCAACGTGAAGTTGGAGCGGCGAGGTCGGAATCGAACCGCCTCCCTCCACTTGGAATAGTGGATGCACTACCCTTATGCTATCGCCGCGTGTGTCCATAATCGGTTTTCTGGTAATGTCAGTCGGTTTCACTTGAGCGCCTCCCGCATTGCGGCGAGGGCTGAAAGCATTGTTTCACGTGGAACAACCGGCCTCGGTTCTTCTTGCTGAGTCACCATGCGGACTTGGGGCTTGAGGCGGCAGTCCCGACGGATCCAGTTCCCCAGAAAAGCCCTCAATCCCCTTCGAGTCTTTCGTTTCTGAGGGTTGTCCAGACACCACAGACGGGCTTTCTCTATGGCTACTGTAATGTCGTCCTGCCAGTAAAGGGAAGCCCACTCATGTATCCAGGCGTCTTCTACTTTGGCTTCTGTTCCGTCTTTCAATAGGATTTTCACATTTGCCCCTGTTCATATAAGGATCGGCAAGCGGCCACTAACTCCTGCTCGAATTCGTCAACGCCTTCTGCGACCAAAACATCATCAAACAGTGGAACCTGCTCCAATGGAGCAACGGCAGGACGGATACCTTGCCGGTTAAATGCTGGCTGGAAAAGACTAATTAGCGACCTTTCCACAGAGTCTAATGCTTCGTTTTCAATCGGGATATAGGACACAGAATCAAATTCTTTCGCCCCTTCGCTGATATGCTGATTTATCCTGCCAGCAATATCTACAGACTGGCCTATATAGACAATTTGATTTTTCAAGACAAGAAAATAAATGCCGCGAAGCCGTATCCTACAGAAATTCTTTCCTGCGGCCTCCAATACGGCCTTTCTTATCTCCTTCATTCCTTCTCTTACAGTTACTTCAGCTTCCGGAATCAAGGAAATAGCATCACCACTGATTGCTTCCAGCATCCTGTCTTTATATGCCCTGAGCATTTCAGTCTCTCTATTTAGCCGCTTAACCGCACTTATGTGCTTTTTATAGGCTGTCTCCACCGATTGAACAATCTTCGTTAGCAATCCCCTCGTATCGCTGATCCTTAAAAGCCTCTCTTCCAGAGAAAGAGCGTCCGCCTCCAAACGAGAGGCTACAGACTCAAATTCCTCCAGCGCCGCATTCAGTTTGTTAATCGTTTGTTCTTTCATAACCTATATATCTCTATATAGTTACTAAGTATGCCCCTGAGTTCAGACGGACCTAGCCTATAGCCTAGAACTAGGTTCCTTCACCATGCCCCTTGAGACGAGACTGGACCCGACAGCCTTTTCGGTCAAGGGGTGCTATCTTCGCCGCCCCTTCTACTTTCTCAGACCTGCCCCACAGTAGCAGCTATCCCCGCAACGCTGGCTCGTTTCAACGCCCATTGCGGCGGCACAGTTTGCCGGTTACGCCGTCCGGCGGCATCCTGCGGAACCCTCCTTCGATCACAAAGCAGAGTTGTGCCCGATTTCTTTAACAGTTCTTACGCGAACAAAAAAGCCCAACTAAGAGTTTTGAAGGCGAGAATTCTGTTCGGGCGGGTTGGTGGCGCACCTGCAGAACCTTCAAAACCCTTGCTTGGGCTTACCAACCATACACCACAGATTCTCGACTGTGCTCAATCATTCTATATCAACTTTTGGGCTTTTGTCTAGCGGCGCAGTCATTTCATACGCTTCACCACCGCATTTCGAGCAGAAAGCGTCGTGATCGCCTGGCTCGGCATAGGCGTCCAGTGAGCAAAAATCCACCCACTCCCACTCAATCGGGCCACATTTTTTGCATAAATACCAGTCACTTATCATAATTTCTCAAAAAATAGGGGGTGACGAACAACGCCACCCCCTTGAAAGCCCCAAGAAGGGGCGGGGGAGGACTCAGAAACTGTTTGCATTACAGAAATTCTATGCTATGATGCAATTGATGTCAACAGATAAGGAGTAAAAATGGCTGCACGAGAATTACCGGAAACCGCTGCCGCCGCTGAAGCGGTAATGGCTGGCAAGGCGGTACACGAAGCCGCCCGAGAAGCTGGAATCAGTCCAGCGACTCTGTATCGAGCTGTAGAGCGGCGACAACCTGGTTGGTTCAAAGCCAACCCACTTACGCGAAAGGTGGAGAAATGAACAACGATCTTGTCATTGAATTTGGGATAGACCAGTATAAAAACTTTCGATTTCCAAAAGAACTAACAGACGAAATGCGCGACTGGCTTGCCAACGCCGATCACCCAACCTTGTGGGACGCACTGAGCGCATTTCGTCGTGAATTTGATTTAACCGGCTATGAATGCGGAAGAATCATTGGAAAATGGACAACGGAGGTCATGTGATTATCGAAAACGGAATGGTCGTCGGCGCAGAGGCCGAGTACGACAGGAAGTGCGAAAAATCAGCGGCGGTGCAAGCAAAGGCTGATTATTTATTGTCAACCATTGATGTAGCGGATTTAAGGGATGTTCTGGACACCGCTCCAACGCAACTACTCAAGTCAATGTGTGAAGCTATCAAACAGGGCGACTATATGGAAGTCGGGCTGCTGGTGGCTGACATCATCGAACATCACGTAGAGGAGGCCGAATATGATGAACCCTTTATCACTGAACTCTGATGAAGTCGAGCGGGAAATCGAGGAGGCCGAGGAGTTTTTCGCGTGCAAAGTCGATCACGGTTCGCGCGAACACATCAAATTCTTGCTTCGGGTAGGTGATGCCAAAGCGAGAAACTTGGTTTGTATGTGGAAACTCGGGGTGCTAGACGGGAAAATGCAATCGCTAAAACGACAAATCGATGCACTATCCACAAGAAGCGGCAGACCCCTGGTGGGGGATGCAGCAGGACTTACAGGAACAGGAGGAAACAGTGGGAATCACAGTTAAAGAGGGTGGGGAGTTTCGGCAAGCACCAACCGGAACGCATATTGGCATTTGCTACAGGATTATTGATCTGGGCACACAGGAGCCGAACAACCCAAATTATGACCCGGCCAGAAAAATTATTCTGGAATTTGAATTACCGGGCGAGACTTTGGAGATTGACGGTATTAAAAAACCGTTCACAATTTCAAATTGGTACACAGCGTCATTGTCTGAGAAAGCAAATTTAAGGCGTGACTTGCAGGGGTGGCGCGGGAGGCAATTTACCCCAGAGGAGTTACAAGGTTTCGACCTCAAGAACATACTCGGCAAGGCTGCAATGCTATCTGTTGTAGCCAGTGACAAGGGAAAGTCCTATATTTCCAGCATTTCAGCTCTCCCAAAAGGAATGCCAGTACCAGAGCAATTCAACGTAAACACGTTCTTCAGCCTTGAGGATTTTTCACGCGGGGTGTTTGAGGAACTACCAGCAGGCATCCGCAGGATTATTGAAAAATCCCCTGAATATCAGTCCATCAATGGCACAGCGTCGAAAGACGAAATCCTGGAGATGAAAGACGACATTCCGTTCTGATCAATGGCGGCTGGTAGCATGGGTTAGTCCTGTGTAACACCGGTTCACGAAATGGCGTGGTAAATGCAGCCCGGTCCAGCCGCCACCCTTTTTTGGAGGATACAAGTCTAACCAATGGCGGCTGCGGCGTGGAAGGACACGCAGTTGTGGGTGAGCTACAAACCCTCTGCTCCGAGCTATATGCCGGTAAGGGTAAATAGTCGGTTTCGATTCCGGCCAGCCGCCACCCTTTTTTGGAGGATAGATGAGAATCAAATCTATTAAGTCACAACACCGCCGAGACTTTTGGGCAGTGTATGAATGTCAGCATTGCGGACATAATCAGGAGGATTATGGATACGATGACGCATACTTTCACAATGACGTGATTCCAAATCTTAAATGTTGGAAATGTGGTAAGAAAGCGGGTGGCGACTATCGTCCATTGGCAACGAAGTACCCTGAAGGACACCAAATCTAATGAAAGTAGATGGCTCGTTGAAATTAGCATCCCGTAAAGAGCAAACAGCCGCCACCCTTTTTGGAGGACAGATGAAAGTTAAAGTTGAACCACCAACAGCAGAAGATGAGGCGAACTTTGCGCTTACGGAAATGAAGCGATGCTGGGAGAAAGTAAACGATCAAATCGCAATCGCCGCATTTCTCTACAAGAAACTGGAAGAAGCAGATATTGATCCTGCCGTGAAGCAGGAAGTGTGGTTCGAGTTCAACGCAACGCAACGACGACTAATGAAAGAGGCCATGAAATGAAAGACGGCGGACCGGCGTTTCCATATACAAATTGTGAGGACCACGGTATCAACGGCGCATATGGCATGTCCTTGCGCGATTACTTTGCAGCGAAGGCGCTTGCGACAATCGAGTTGCGTTTTGAGATTATGGCGGATGATGCGCGCCTGCCAGCCCATATGACTCGATCATTGGCGTATGCCAAATACGCTTACGAAATCGCAGACGCAATGCTGAAAGAGAGGGAAAAATGAAAAAGGAACTTGCGGCAACCGAATTGCGTTTACTGCGAGAGATACCTCATTACATTCTTAATGAAGATCAAACTGGATTTATTTGTTCGGCTTGTGGGAAGGAACAATCATCTTATTCATGCCGACCATCTGAACATGAAGCAAATGATTGCCCAGTAAAAGAACTGGAAGAACTATATGAAATGGCAGACGCAATGCTGAAAGAGAGGGAAAAATGAAAGCCCTGGCCTACTTTTTTCTCGGGTCGTGGCTCACACTGATGTGTTTATGGCTCGGCTACTACACGGAATGGTTCGTGATCGAATATTTTTCTAGCGCACTGAGGGGGTGGTGATGCTAACCGTTGCAGACCTCATCAAACTTTTGGAAGCCATGCCGCAGGAATTGTTTGTTGCAGTCGGGGTTTTCAGCGAACATCGCCTGCTTGAGCCAAGCGGGTTTGGGGTGGAAGAACTGTGCAAGCCTAGACCTGATGGATGGATACAAGACAAGCGTCCAGACAAAGAATCACAAAATTATTTAGTGTTTTATGGGAATTGAGGGGGTGGTGATGACCAAACGAAAACTTGATGGTGATTTTGAATGGAACTCGGGAGAGGCCAACGTGAACGTAACCCTTACTTCATTTATCCTGTCTGATTTGCAGATGTGGAAAGAGCGCGCCGAGAAAGCGGAGAGAAAGCTGCGCGCGATCACTGACACGCTCGAATCTGGTCCCGCAGGGTCACCCAATCAGCCAGAGCCGCCGAAATAGCCGGACAGTCGCACGAGTCGAGTTCGGCTATTAGTTCTTCACGCTGGTCGAACTCCACCAGGGGTGGGCAGGCAGTGGTGGCGCACCCACCCAAGAGCAGGCAAATTGAAAGGATTTTGAGCATAATCGACAACTCAAGAAAAGTGGGAATAATGAAAGGGAATGAAAGGGGTTGTGCTCGTCGCTTTCGCGTGTCCTACAACTGCCACCCCTTTAAGGCCCGTCTAATCGAGATTCCCACTCGCTACGACGACAGATTTTTAAATTCAACTAGACCTCAAATAACAGGCTCTGTCAACCGAATTTTGCCACCGAGGGAAAAAAGGGCGCAAAGTGACTAAACCTTCTTCTTGAAAGGATTCTAAACATGGCCGAGAACGTCCTCCGTAAGCGATTATCAGGCGACCGGAACCAATGCCCTACCTGTGGGCTGTATTTCAACTCAACGTCCGCGTTTGACAAGCATAGAGTGGGTAAACACAGCATCCCCGACGGCAAGAAATGGAAGTTGCTCCCCAGGCGGTGCCTGACCCCTGAAGAAATGATGCAGCGCAACATGTTTGAGCGGGACGGGTGGTGGTACGGGTCGGCTAGACCTTCTTCTTCAATCTCGAAATCAGCTCCCGCTTCGTCCGAGGGCGCTTGACCGCCGCCTGCTTTCGGGAGATTTTGGCGTTCCGTTCGGCCTGATCCTTCTTTTCGTCGGTCTTGCCCAACAGGAACGCCACCGCTACCAGTGCGCCAGCCCCAATAATTGCGATAATCGCCTCAGTCATCGCCTCTCCAGTATCAAGTCCCGCAGGGAGTCCAACTTCTCTGAATTTGACTTGACCCCCTGCTTGATTTCATCGGCGGTTTTTTCGCTATTAGCCAGCTTGACCTCGACCACCGCCACCCGCTCGGTAAGGGTCTGGTCACTGACAAGAGAAGTCCCGCCAGTGCCCACCCCGACGGCCGCCAAGGCAGCAACAGCGTATTCGCGCGGGGTCATTTTTTGGCGATACCAGCCCTGAGTGTACCCAGGCCGAGCGAGGCGATCACACCCGAAATGGCTTCTGCCATCGTCAGTTCGCCTGTAGCCAGTCCAGCCAGAGCCGCTGTGACACCAGCGATCATCACCAAATAAGTCTTTTTGCCTGCGAGCATTTCCTGAATTTTATTCATCTCCTGCCTCCGTACATGGTTGAAAATAGTTCCTGCTTTTCACCGAGTCTCATATGTGATGCCTCACGTAATTCCATAGACTGACCCCGACCAGCACAATCGCGCCCCAGACAATTCCAATCACGGATTTTTCAATGATCGCTTGTCTGAGTTTATCGTGCGCCTTTTGCGTCTGGTTCATTTCGTCCAGCATGGGCTGATATTTGCGGAAATGCACACTGAGGCAGCGAATGTCCTCGCCGTTTTGCTCGACCTTCTGCATCACGGCATCAATGCGCGCCTCAATGCGCTCGCACGGGTTCGGGGTGGGGCAGTTATTTTGCTCCACCCTTTACCTCCTTGAGAGGCGGGTCATTCGTTTTTTTCAAGCCGTCGATCTCATCTTGCAAAGCGGCCAGCTTGCCCGACAGGAGCACAACCTGGTTCATTGCGTTGTCGCGCTGCTGAATGAGCGCCTGAATACGTGCGTCGATTTCTTTATCCATGTTCACACCTTGAATGGTTGACGACCTTTTGCTGCTTCTCTCATTGCCATTTGATCTTCGCCTGTGTTCACTTCTGATTCCAGCAGACGAGTCAGACGGTCAACAATTTCCTGATCGGTTGCAGGTTCCTGCCCACTCTGCCCGACTTCTTTGCCTATACGGGCACCAAATGCCTTGCGGCAACGCGCCTCAAGGGCCGGTGGTACGGTAATCGTGTAGTCCATCAGTTTTTCTCCAAAAGTTTGAGTTTGGCTTCCAGCGCGGCGTTGTGTCCACGCACTTCTTGCAGTTGTCTTGCGAGTTGTCGAATCGCGCCATGATGCAGCATGGTGACGCGAGACATATTGGCAAAGTGATGCCCATCCTCATTGAATGAGATGATGGGCTTGCCGGGTAGGTTTTCCAGCACACTGCGGGATTGTTCCAGCGATTCCACAAACTGATTCCTGACTGGATCATCACGGTTCAGCGTCATTGCCACCGCATCCATCAGCATCAAGTCATCGTGCGCGTCGAAGTTCGTCCATGCAGTTCCCACGTCTTGGTGGCTGTCGCCATCGGCGTCAAGAATAAAGCGACATGTTGCGTTATTTGTTACCGCAAGGATGTTGGCGTCTGCCCCCAAGTCAGTAACGGTCGCGCCAGTTTTTAATTGACCACGAAGAACCGTGGCAGCGTTTGCGGATGTAGTCTTGGCGGTATCGTCGGTGGTATGCACTCCGCGCATCTCTACCCCGTTAGTACCAGAAGAATAACCGCGCAGCATTACCCCCCCTGTGGCCGCAGCAGACTTAGACAGAACGCCATACGTGTCGGTTTCAGCAACGCCGGTTATACCATGAGCAACGTCGCTCGACTTCAGCGCGATGCACTCGTCATCATTGGAACCCATGTTGATCGTCAGGCCAATGGTCATGTTGGCGTTGGCGGTGTCGTTGATGCTCACCATCCCATTTGCATCAATGTCCAATCCAATTGTGCCGCCTTTACCAATGATTAAACCATCAAACCGTGACGTTCCATCATCGACAAACAGGGCGTAATTGTTGGTGGCTTCGGTGGGGGCACCACCAATGTATACTGACGCGCCAGTAGTAGTTGTCGCGGCATTGTCAGTAATGTCTAACGCATCAACACGCAATCCGGCGAGAAGGGCATGTGTACCGGAGCCAGCTTCAACAACAGTGCCAACGATTCGCGCTATATGGCCCTGTCCATTCGTTACTGCGTTGTGTGTGGAATTGACGTAGAGGTTAGAGGAACCATCAATTGATGAGGTCCATGTGCCAGCAATATAGACCTGTGCGCCAGCATATACATTTGCGCCTATACCAACATCGCCGCCTATATTTACATCCTTAGCCACACCCAGACCACCATCAGTTTGAATGCTGCCTGTAGTGGTAGAGGTGGAATCGGTGGTGTCATCGGTATAAATCTGCGCAACAAAACGCGCATTTTGCGTTCCGGCTGGAACAAGCATTACGCCACCGCCACCATTGGCAAAAATGGCGAAATCATTACTAGAGCCTGTTTTTCCCCAAATCGCCACTCCATTGGTCGCATCACTGTAAATGCTTCCGGCTACGCCAGTAGCCGCACCATCGAAATCAATGTAGCTGCTATTTAGTACAAGATTTCCACCAGCAAGCGTCAGGGCGTTGGACGAATGAGTGAGCGTTACATCACCAGCAGCGAAATTGATGACCGCTCCCGAGGCCAAGAACAGGTCTGACCATGCGGTTCCAGACGCACCGAGAGCGCCTACATCATTACTATTTGGGACAAGGGCATTGGCAGTCAGTGTGCCGAGAATCGCCGCAGAGCCGGCGGTAAGGGCACCAGAAGCCGTGATAGCGGACAAGGTGGCCCCACCAGAAACATTAAGCGCACCACCAACCCAGAGGTTCTTGACAATACCCGCGCCACCATCAGTCTGAATGCTCCCCGTCAGGATGGACGTGGAATCAGTAGTGTCTTGAATCGTCAGCTTGCTACTGCCCCTGCTTAATATCTCAAACCCGTCTTCATTGGCGTTTACAATGAATGAGTAGGTTTCGCCAGGGACGATAACAATAGTCCCGTTACTGACGCTATCCAGAGAATCTGTTGCGGTAGCCAGATCAACCGTAACATTCCCGATACTCGCAGCCAGGGACTTAATGGTTGTGATAAACCCCGCTGCAAGCGTTCCGGCGTCGGCAAGGCTAATCGTAATTCCGTCAGTAGTGGCGGTACATTCAAGGGTTCTCCAATGGTCCGTAGCGGCAACCGTAGTGCTTGCGCTGACAGACCTTGAAGCCGTATTCAAAACGGCAACAAGGGCCGTATCTACAGCCTCAATTGCCGTTTTCAGCGGATCGCCAAGTTTTTCCTTTGGCTTGGCCCATGTAATCTGGTTGTCAGCAGATACGGTTCCATCATCAGGGGGCGGAGAAGCGTTGTATCCACTAACACTTACGGTTGAATATTTGGTTCCCATTGATATTCCTTATATCCCATATTCCATTTCTTTTGGATTCCAAACAGGAGAGCGTTCCCTGCCCTCTTCCAGTGGAGTAAGCCATTCAGGTGGGTTTGACTTTTCAAGTTTTTCAGGTGCCGTTAATCCGGTATTGGCAAGCCAAATTCTTATCCTGTTGGCAATTTCTGCTTTTCTTTTTGGAGAAGGTGTTCTTTCTAAAAGCATTGCCATTATTTCAGGATTTTCAATCGCCTCTATAAATACATCTTGTATTTTTGATTGAGGAACCTTTTCAAACAATTTTCTGGAAAACTCTGATCCTCTTTGAGCGGCCAAAAGAGAAGAGCCGCCTTCTCCTAATCTAGCTCCAATTCTTGCTCCAACCAGTCTCGACAAAAGATCATACAAACCCTCTGTATCTATCGCTGTTTTTAATTGAGCGCCAACTTTTAAATTTGTATCCAAATTTTCAAGAGACCTGATAAGTTTGCGTAACTGAACAGCTTCTCTTTTTGTCATTACGCCATGACGCACCATCATCTCAACTGGACTAGGCCCACTAGTTCCAGCGGTTCCCCATAAAGAATTTTTAAATTTCAGTACGTTTAATGTACCGTCATCATTTAACGCCTTTTTAAATGCGTATTCCAAAGTTGCGGCTTTAAGACCACCAAGAGCGCCTTTAGCATTTTTACCGGACTGCCTTGCGGCTTTTACAAGCCTGAAGTAGTCTTTTTGAGGCGTAATGCTTGAAAACACTTTTCCAACAGCAGCAGCAGAATCTTCTCCATTAATGACCAATTCAAAAGCGGCTCTTTGTCGCATCCTGAAACTTTCCCAGGTTTTTCCGGATTTACCAAGAATTGCTTCCGCTTTTCTCAAATCTATGAGGTTGTTTTTTAATTCTGGGAACCTGTTCAATGTTTCTTGGTTGTTTTGCAAAAATCTTGTTAATTTATCTGGGCTAAACGAACCGTCATTATTTCTAGCCGCAATCGCAGCAGACCTTAAAAATTCTTCCTGTTGCTGCATCATGGATTTATTGGAAAAGTTTACGGCATCCTCCAATTCGCCTAGCTGAATTGAACCTCTTTCTCCTCCTTGACCAAAAGCCCTTTCCAATAACAAACTTGGTCTAATAGTAGCAGCGCCCTGCCTTGTTACGGAAAGAGCTGTTCCGGCAAATGTTCTGGAAAACTTATCATTAAGTTGTTTTGAAAATTCTCTTGCTTCAGCATAACCTGGCGCATTGATATTATTTAAATCAGAAAGAACGCCATCAGCCATTTCTTCATAAATTCTCGCGGTTGCCCAATCTTTTGCGCCCCTTGATTTTCTGGCCTCTTCCAAAAGTCTTGACCTGAAAGTTATCAATTCTCCAGTTGTCAACGGGCCTTTTTCAAGTTCTTTTAATCTATCCGCTCGAAGTGAAGTTATTGCATCTTCTTTGCTAAGACCAGATGCAACAAGATCATTAACGTCTTCAACATGAATACCGGCCAACAAACGCATTCTTCTCATTTGCTCCCGAATTGTCACTGGAAGCGCATCAGAAGGAATCTTTAATCGCTCTGATTTTAACTTTGTAAATTGTTCAAATGTATTTGAAGCATTTTCGACTCTAACTGTTTTGTCTACTTTGTCCCAATATTCAGTTTTTTCAATTCTTCTGACATCCGTAAGCGCATCCTCAAGCATTTTGTAACTTGCCGCAGAAGGAGAGCCAACATCTTTTATTTCAGGGAACCTGCCCCTTTCTACAGTTGCCGCATCTTTTACTATTTGCAATCTTGCGTCTACAAGATCATCAATATATTCAGTCTTCATTCTTGCTGCTGCGCGCAATAACTCCTTATTCTCAGACGCCGATAATGCCTGAATTAAAGCCTGTATATCTAATCTTGTTGCCTCAATGGCTTTTGAATAACGCATTCCAAAATCTTTATCCAGCTTTCTTAATTTTTCCTCAAGCGCCAATATTGTTGGACTTCCGCTTTTCATGCCGGCAGTTTGTCCAATATCAAACCCTTTCTTTCTAAGGGCTGCGGCAATAGCGCCAGGGTCTTCACCAGCTTCATTTAAGGCGTTTACCAACAAAACTGCTGCGCGATCCCTTCTTCCTTCAGGAGTCAAGGTATTAATAAGATGCTTAACATTCTGAACCTGTTGAGCAGCAAGTCTGTAAAAAATACCAACTGGATTGGCAAAGCCTCCAACTAGCTCACCAACTAATCTTCCGTACCCGCCAGGGTCCAAAGCCTCACCAAAAAACGCCCCTTGCATTGCCCCCAAAGTAGAGCCTGCTTCAGCAGCAGCAAGGCTTTTTTTGTGCTTTAAAATATTTTCGCCAACCTTGCCAAGAGTTTTTGCTTTTGCCAAAGTCCCAATTCCGCCGGCTAATACAATATTGCCGCCAGCAACCTCTCCGGCAGCGGCAACCGGCCTATCCGACAATGGCAAATCTTCCAAAGAATCATAAGCAAAATTATCGCCAGCAAGTTTATTAATGCCTGACCGGACTGTATCGCTTCCCAATGGCACATCAACTAAAGTATCAGAGCCATCGTTAAAAAGTCTGGTTTTGTCGGCCCGTCTTTCAATACTATTGATGCCATATTGAAAAATATCTGATGGAGCGCCCAGAATTTGAGAAACGCCGGTAGCCATTCCACGATTAAACGCACGCAATGGATCGTGTGGTGGAAGGTCACTGCCAGTTACAAGAAAATGAATAATGCCTTCATCAGATATGCCGCTATCCCGCATTTTTTGTAATTTTTTAACATTAATTTCACCAGACGCCATAATAGTGTCAACAATATCCTTGTCGGTATATCCAGCGTCTTTCATTTTCTTGATATTATCTAGCTTGTTAGCTAGAGGTCCAGCATACTTTGGCTCTGTCATTATTCGTTCCAGATTTCAGTTGCGGTTTTGCGCGGCTTGCCTTTGCGCTCCATTTCGCCAATGGCCCAATCGTATGTTTCAATAATGTCATTTAATTTAATACGACTAAAAGCCATGTCATTTACTTGTTTTTGTGTAAACGCTGATGGATAACGCAGTAGTCCATTAATTCTAGCCACTTCATCTTGCAAAAAAGCCTGTAAGTCGCGCATTTGTTCCAAAACAGCAGCATCGCCTTTCATAAGTTTTCTTGGGTCAATTGTTAATTTTGCCCTAAGTTGAAGCTGCCAATCTGTTCTCCTTCCAACAATCTCATCACTACCGGCAAGAATTGTAGAAGTTTGCAATTGCTCCAAAATATTAGTTGCTTTTTCTGCATCACGGAAAATCAATCCACCGCCAAACAATCCAACGAAAGCGTTCATGGTGCGCTTAAAGGCACCACTTACACCAGTACCGGCCTCTATATCAAGCGCTTCCCTTGTGGCTTTTGGAGCTTTATCAGGGATAACAACAGGGTCCAAACCATAAACGCGCGTTCCGGTTCCAAGATCAATAATATAATCCCTTCCCTGACTATCTGTTACAACTTTATAAACATTATCTGCAATCTTCACCGCCGTTCTTTTTGGTATCCCGATTTCAACAAGTCGTTCTATTTTTTTCTCTTTGTCTGAAAGTTTTAAGGCCGCTTCAATGTCCCGCCTTTTTTGTTGGTCAGACTCGGCTATTGCCCGATAAGACGCAGCCAATCCATTAGCACCAAGAGCTGCCGCTGACTTTGAAAAGTCAAGATAGGCTTTTTCTCTTTGTTCCAGACTTTCGATTTGATTCTGAAGGATAACCGTTGGAGATGCCGTAACAGCTTCGCCGGGTTCAACATCAACATCAACTCTATTTTCATCCTTTTTACCACTAAAATTTTTTGCTTGTGCTGGCGCAGTTGAAGGATCGGCATCTGGCGGGATTTTCTCAAATTGCAATTGATTTGGATCTCCTGCGTTAGCATGATAACCAGCGCCAGAAGTTGTCGGCTCATCACTCAAAGGTCTTGAAGTTTCGTATGCCAAAGAAGGCGACTGTGAACTTTGCTCGTTAATTGATCTTTCATATTCAGCAACAGCGTCTTGTAACTGTCCAATTTTTTGGAATTTTTCTCGTTCAAGTTGAACTTGTTGAACAGCAGGATGAACGCCAACATCAATGCCGCCCATACCGAGATGTTCAGTGTATTTTTTAAGCAAAGCGGTAGCTTCTGCGCTTCCATTTTCCGCACCTTTTGCAAGCAACCCAATAACCAGTTTGTGCTTGTCAATGTTCATTGCTTGTTGAGCTTGGTTTTGTCGGTTGTATTCCTGAAAGTTACCAGCGCTGGTTACGCTGCCCATTGCGCGCAACCCTTCACCAAGACTGGCAAGGAATCCCTTCATTCGATCACTAGCCATTATTCAATCCTAATCAATTAAGGGTTGTACGGAGAAGTCCACGGACTTTGCGGAGAGAGAATGTTTCCTGACGCCATCAATGCTCGTCCATACGCATCGTGACTGCCGGTAATTTGCTGCATATTCAACCCAGCAACATTGAGCAAGTTGTTAATGGAGCTGTTATTCAGACCAAGCATTTGCAGTTCTTGTGCCGCCATTTGGGCCAACCCTGCTTGAGTTCCACGATCCAGAGTAGAAAGGTTATTGACGTAATTTGTCGCAGCATTAAGCCTTTGTTCGTCAATTCCCAACCTTTGTGAAAGTTGGGCCTGCGTGGTCTGTGCCGCCCTGTCACTGATTGCTCTGGAATACAATCGGTTTGCATTACCAATCTGGTTGTTGGCAATGGACGAACCCATTATCCCCCTTCGACCCATATCAGCAGTGAGCCGGCCAATGTCTGCGTCCCGCTGCTCCCTTATTGGATTAAGGGATGCTTCCATCAACCGACTTTCATTGCCAATAAGGTCTTGTCTGATCTGATTTGTCCTATCGTCAAACTGATTGAAACTATCAGTCAGGGAAGACTTATACCCTGGGAGATTTTCAAGAAGCGCCTGTTGCTGGTCTGTTATTGATGGCGCAAGGCCAGACTGACCCGCAACAGGATCAATGTAACTACCCGTATCGGTAGCCATTGGCCTGTTTGCGATGGCGGCGGCTTGGTCAAGGGCAGATTGCAAGTCATTGCTCTGCCTGTTCGCCATGTAGATAGAACCGCCAACACCAAGCAATTTATCCCAATTGTTTCTTAAGAAATCAAGTGCGCTCATACCTGTTCCAGCGGCGGTAGCACCCGCTGCTGCTCCTGTAGTGTTCGTCAAAGCGGCTGCACCACTCGCAGCGGCACCACCAGCGGTGGCGGATGCTCCTGCAGGGTTCATCAAAGCATTGCTGGCATCAAAACCAGCTTGGGGCCACACAGAGCCACCAGCGGCACCAGCGGCAGTGCTTGCCGCCGGAACTCCCATATTCGCAGCACCAGTAGTGCCCACAACATTTCCTGCGCCCCCTGCGGCCCACGGTGATGTAGCACCAGCAGTGGGAGCAGTAGTGGCAGCAGGGGCGGCAGTAGTAGTGGCAGCAGGGGTTGCAGTTGGAGCGGCGGTGACGGCAGTAGGGGCAGCACCAGCTTTGGCTATGTCACCCCAAAAACCACCAGCAGTAAGCCCACCAAGAACCGCAAGAAACCCCGGGTTTGAAAACGCAGTTTTTAGCGAATTCCCGATTCCGCTCGGCTGATTCTGTATCTCTTGCCACAATTCAGGCAGGTTTTGCTGCGTCCAATCTCTTGCCTGCGCTCTAATCCCCGCCCTTGCTCCTGAATCATAAGGAGATGTACTTTCTCCCCGACCAGAGGTCATTGGCTTCCAAACGGGTTCTTTTTGGGTGCCGCCGTAAAATCCCGGCGCATCCATCATTGGAATAGGCAAGGCACCCCTGTAATCGCCAAATTGCATGGCGTTGTACAGGGCATCCATGTCAGCTTGGGAAGTCAATCTCCCGCCAACGACATTTGGCGCACCATTAACGCCCCAAAGACTAGGGGCTACGGCAGCATCATATTGTTCTGGCGACCATTGCCACTCCATTCGTGTGCCGCCCCAACCATTGCTTACCGGTACTCGCGTCCAGCCGGGTTGTGAATAATCAAGAGCCATTAAGGAGTCCTATTCTCTGGGGTTCTTTCGCCGCCCAGACAGGCACCAGACGTTATTCCCCACATTCCACAACTTGTGCCCATAACGTCGTTGCCTTGAAAAGAGTTTGTATTCACTGTCTACACCGTAAATTACACATAAAGAGATTTCACTTGAATATTTTGCATATTGCAGAAACCCTACAATAGTGCGCAAGATGTTGCGTTTTGAGGCCCACGAAAAAAAAGCAGCAAACGGCTTGATTACTTCCCCATCATTCACAATGGTAATAACAGCAACAGGGCCGCGTTTTTTGCTGAATGCAGATGTTCGGTCTTCGACGATCAACACCGCCTGGAAACGACGCAACCACTTTACAATTACCTCTGCGAAGTCTTCTTGCTCAAGATTTTCTGGCAATTCAGAAAATCCGCCATTCTTGTAAGAGGCCCAGAGAACACCCATATCCTTGCCGTAACCATTGCCGGAATCCATTGGGCGAATATTTGGCCTGTCTTTCAGAACAAGATTCCGGCGCTTTGATTCAAGCTCTCGTTTTTCATGTAACTCAGCTTCAGACTTTCGGTATTTCGACCTCGAAGATGTTGAAGTCTTTTGTCGAGTCAACTTCAACCGAGAAGTAGAACCCCGGCCCTCGTCCCGTTGGCGAAAATCCTCTACTGCTGATTCTATTGGCGAAGGTAAATCCTTCGTTGTAGTAGTTGGCTCCGGCGTAGTAGTTTGTTCCACTATAGTAATTCTCCGAATTGTTCGGAGAACCTTTCAAGGTGATCGCACAGGTCGGGTTGTGATATGAATCACCCCATTCAAACGTCAATACTGCCTCTACCTCATCACGCCTGATGTACGAAATACGCCCCAACAACGGGGTATGCCTGAAATCGACTCCGATTTGCTCGTTTTTTAAATAATATGTTTTCCTGACAGAAAAAATACTGTCTGTACCACCATCTCCGCTTTTGCCTGTTCCATTCAAATCAAAAATCTTTCCAGCACTGTCACCCCAATAAACCGTGTAATTAGTGGTGCCAGGTATTCTCAAATACAGCGCAGAACTCGCATTAAAGTTATTGCTTAATTTGGTCCTGTAAACAGACCATGCGGAACGCTGCGTTGGCAACAGGTTCTTGAACAAAACAAGGCATTTGTTTGCAACAAAATATAAAACCTTTTGGTTGCTCTGGTCATACACGGTAATTGCGCCAGTCAGGTTCTTTACCGTATCCGGTATCCATTTGGAAAGATCATCTGCGCCAACGTCACCAAATGTGTCTGTTGCAATCAACGATTCAATAACTCCGCCGCGCTTCATAAAGGTCACGTCATTACCAATGTTTGCCATTGATTCAGTGCCTACGGCAGAAGAACCTTTGTAGAAATTGTCTACAATGTAATTAGACGAATCATCCCCACTAATGCGGTATAACTGACCTTCTACAGTGGAAAAAATGATTACGTTCTTGAATACGGCAACCCCGTTTATAGGCTTCAAATCTGGCGCTAACAGATAAAACGCCTCCAGACCCGTTAGAAAACTGGAATCTCCTGCTCTTAGCGAGGTTGTAAAATCTGTTGGGTTTTCAAAGGCTGACGCGACAATCATGTGCGACAAATCAACCCCGTTTTCAGTCAGGTTGAACAGCCAAACCCTGTTGTTAAATACAACGCTGTACTTGGCAAACGGGTTAATAAGACCAGTGCCAAGAGTTGTAAAACTGGAACCATCCCATTTTTTTAACTCGGTCGCCTTGTTTATATCCGTGATTACCATGTAATCATCAAGTGCCCAAGTCGTTCCTCGCAATTTGGACGTGGTGGCACAAGTTCCAACGGTAGTAAACGAAGACCCATTCCACGAATACACATCACCACTAGCCTGAACAAGCGTTGTAAACGTGTCATCACGCTTAACAAACTGCATCAAGCCGCGAACATCACCTGAATTGGGCGCAGTTGTCACCAAATCCAAAGGGCTTCTTGGCTCAAAGTCAGTAGTGTTCAGCTTGAGTTCAAAGTTATATGAACCCTTGTAGGCTTCTTCCGGCGTTGTGTCGTCGTTTTCATTGAGGCCGAAAGGGAAAAGTAACCTCATAGATAAGCCCTGCCATACGTCCTGCGGGGATTAACGGGCCTTAAAAGACCATACAGGCGGGACTTGCTATCCCGATAGATCATGTCCCGATCAAGGGACAATTGCATGTTCTCGGCTCGTTCAAACAGGTATTTGAATCGCCTTTCTGCCATGTGACAAAAAGCGTCCGCTTCTTCCTGATTATGGAAGGGCATCTCATCCGTGGCTATGGTTACATATACCGACCTTTGATAATCATAGGTATAGGTATAGTTGCCATTGGGAACTTGATAAAACGCCACTTTCTTTTTTGAAGATGGCTCCCAATACCACCAATTCGGCTCCCCATTCTGGGATTTGTAGTTATAAATCTCTTTTCTCAGGCGGCGTTGTCCGCCAGGGTATTCGGTAATAATCCTGTTTGAAGACGACTTGTAAAAGAACGCATCCCACGCAAACCGAATAAAATCAGACGGCATGTCATAAACGCGCACACCATTGCTGGTGGTCAAGGTGCCAGACGTAAATTCCAGATCAAGCATTTCATCAGCAGTGATACTGGTCAACTCATCCTGAATGGCAATCTTGGCAAGGTTCAGGTTTGCGCTATGTTGCGTATCGCTAAAACTGGTGATGTTATCGTCGTCACCACGGATAATGGTGGCAGTTCTCAAGACGCGATTAATGGCGTCAAGAAACGTGAAATCTAGGGAGTCGGATTGAACCGCCATCTGCCAAATTCCTTTGTGACAAAACCGGAAACCAGTTCTTTATAAGCATCCCCTCCTCTTTGAGAGGCAAGCCTGTGGTTTCCAATGTTTTCAACGGTAAAGTGAAACGTGTACTCCCTTTCGTTATCACGAATAAAAATGGAGCACACGTCAGGTTTTTTTGGTACTACTGGTTCAGCCCTGTTTGCTGCTGAACGCGCAACTTGTTCTTGACGCTTCTCTCTACGTTTTTTGGCTCTTTCAAATTCTGATTCCATAAATCCTCTTTAAAAAAAGGGTGGGACCATTGCGGCCCCACCCGTATTGCTTACAGCGACGATGCGCCTGTACGCAGGTGTTGAATCCAGTTTGCATTCAGCACTTTGCCAGCGAAGAAGGACTTCCAGGCAATGGTGCCAAATTCATTATATGGATCAAATACACCTGAAGACCCCGGCGGGTGGTAAATCAGCTCCACCGCAGGCGGCTTGACAGGGTTGTACATCTCATAGGCCGAAGAAGCGTGCATATTTCCAAGACCAACGCTGCCTACCGCCTCTTTACCATAGATAAAGGACGAATAAACGTCGAGGTTATTGGAAGTCATGCGCAGGCCACCGTTTGAAACACCTGATGCGCCGGCATCAATCGTGGCAATCTCTGTCGAGCACCAGCGAACACCGCCAACAGCACCAAACTCAAACGGCTCCACTTGGGTATAACCGCCGTACTGCTCTACCGGAATAAATCCAGTCAGACCGCGAATGTCTTCTTCGACATCGTGGTGACATACTCCGTAGTAGCTTGAGCGAATGGGCTGGTTGTTATACACATCAGCGCCAGTGCCCATCGGGGTAAATACCATTGCGGAATTACGATTAAGCTGGTTGACGCAATACTTGATGTCATTGAGCGTAATCGCGCTTGCAACAAGCGAATTGCTTGCCACACCACCAGCGTAACGGTAGTTAGTCGCGCCAGCCGAAAACACTTGGCTCATCAGCGTATTCAGGGATTCACCGGCATTTGCGCCGAGGGTATCCATGAGTTGTGCCGACTTGCTGTTGACGTTATACAGATCGACTTCTTCCGTTACGCCAATAGCGTTACCGTGCTTGGTGACAGCTTCCGTCACATCCGTAATCACCGGCTGAACCAGATCGCGGCCCAAAAAGGCAGCGGCGGTGCCGTTGACTTCAGACAGTGCAGTGGTTACTGCGCCCAGGTTTTCAATACGACGCCACTTAACAGACGCGGAGCCTTTTGACTTCTCCAGCGTCCCTGGCAACGTCCCATTGAACCAGACACACTTCTTTCTTGCCGCACTCAGCAGTCCTCGCATGAGGACAAAGTTTACTGGTGCGGCAATGTTACTTAGGTTGGTAGTATTTGCAGCCATTTCTGTTCCTTAACAAAAACAATGAACGGCCAAATAGCGATTAACTACCCTTTGGTAAGCTCATCCCAATAATGCTGGAATTGACTTGGACTTGCTTTAGCCCACTTTTCATCGGCGTCAGGGGTCCGAGTTGTCGCCATTTGGTCCCTAGATGCCTTTGCTGCTCTTGTGTTTTCAGTCAACTGTGGGTCTGCCTTGAAATCAATATCCTTTGCCATTTGTTTTGTAATGACAGAAAGAGTCTTGTTCCACGCGGCGGGATTCTGTTTCCTGTTCTCCCAGACTTTCAGAACCCGCTGGTCTTGTTGGGCAAAAACGCCCAAATAAGCCTTTACAAGTCCCTCTTTTCCGGCAAGTGCTGGCACAGAATCCTGTATTTGTTTCACAGTTTGCGAAATGTCCGCTTCTTCAGCCGCTCTCTGGCGCTCTTGTTTCATTCCCTCAAGCTGCTCAGATACGCGATTTAGAGCTGTTTTGACTTCCCAATCATTGGTATGCAATGACTTCACAACATTCTTGAACCCGTCTGGATCATACGAAGGATCGGGAACCGAAATGTCAGGAGGCGGTTGCTCTACGTTTTGTCTGGGTTGAGCCGCAAAGGAGTTTGCAGCCTGTTCAACCGGAAATTGCCTGAAAACATCTTCAAGCGTTTCATCCTGTGGCTGCTCCTGACTAGAAACATTGTTCAATTGTTCCTGTTCTGCCATTCGTCGTTACCTCTTAAATAATTTACTAGATCATCAAAACCCTGCCGCCGACCTGTTTCATAAAGCAATTTTGTTGCTTGTTCCTGCAAGTCTTTGGAAGGAACCAGCAGAAGCAATGAAGGCCGACGATCTAAAAGAGCCTCCATTACTACCGCAAATTCTGGGCGCATACGAAGTTTTATCAAGGCTTCTTGTTCTGTCATACCACTTTTGCAAGAAATCCGTTAATGTAAGCAGTACATTCAATATTGGTTCCGCTAGACAAAGCCCGTATTCGCACATCAGCATTCGCTGGAACTATATAAAACGGGTCAAAATCAGCACCGCCAAAACTTGTATTGGATGCACTAAAAAACGCCTTTGGCTTGAAAACACTTCCTTTATCGCGGATCTCAAGCCGAAACTCCGCGCTGGAACTTGTTTTTTCAATTACATTTACATGAACACTGGTGATAAACCAGTAATCAATATTGCTCAATGTAGTAGCGCATTTTTCAGACTGGTTTCTGCCAGCGGCAACAATGCAATGAACTTTTGTTCCATCAGAAGGAACCCCGCTTGGAGCATCTTCACCTAACTGATAAACAGAGATTGTTCCAACATTGTCGGCATTACCCAGGTTCTCAATGCGGTTACACCTTGCCATTGGCGTTCCAAGAGAAACGGCTGTTTGCCCATTGGCAACCACGTTTTGAGAAACAAACGTAAAGTTTCCAGAGCCATCAACCGTATGGCCTTCTACACCATAAGTGGTCGAATCTGACCCGCTTGAACTGACAAGCAGGCCAATACTGTTAGCCGCAACGTATGTCTCGTTATCAACGCTTGATGGCAGAGTCATCACGGTTGCAATGTCTCCGCTAACAGAAGCGTTTCTGCCAAACTTCAACAGATTCTTTTTCTTGGCATCAACGCTGACTGTTACACCATATTGTTCCTTGACAACATTGATTGCTTGCGTAATTCGTGGATCGGCACCCATATTGATTATGTTGTCCCTGCTATCAAGAATGTATGGCGAACCATCAACAACGATAATTCGGCAAAGAGGCGATCTGTAAAAGTTGCTGCGCGTTGCCTCGTCAACAACCTGAGCGTATCCGTCCCTCACTCATTTTTACCCTGAGAAGCCATGCTTTGATTTGCTTGCGCCATGAGTTTTGCGTATTCCACATCTTCTTTCGTGGACAAATCCTGAGCATGTTTGATGAAATCAATGATTGTTTCGCTTTCTTTTTGCTCGGCATCCCGAACAGACGCTTTCTCCTTTTGTGCAATTGCAGCCATCTTGATCTGCCTGTCTTTAGACAATTCCTGAATCTGCGCCTGCAATTGCTGGATAACTTGCTGCATCTGCATTACCTGCGGGTCTTGCTGTTGCTGAGTATTTACATATCTCTCTGGATTCTTTGTTCCAGCATCCTTGTACATATTCAGCAACAAGTCTCTTGGCTTGAGCAGCGGAGCAAACATCGGATTTGCAGAAGCAAAAGCCGTTACTTGTGTCTGCCTCATCATTCTCTGTTCTTCTCCAAGAATGCCCTTTGCCCCAACAACGTCAAAATGGATAACTGACAGTTCGTTGTACTGATTCCCGCCAATACGGACAAAATCTTTTGTATCCATATCATCTGAATAAAACGTATATTCAGATAGCCATTTCAGGTTAAGGGCATGTTGCATGTAAAGAAAAGTTCTCAAGGAACCTGTCAACTTCTCAATAAAGTCAACCGTCCTGACTTCAGCACCCTGAGCAATCTTCTGGACTTCAGTGGCAGTCTGCCTGTCTGAATTGGGCACCCCACTGCGAACGGCGGAAACACCCGTTCCCTCCTGCATGTTCCTCAAAACCATCTCAAGGCCGCGCAAAGCCGCCATAGGATCACCAATAACAACCTGCTTAAAATCAGCACCACCTTTGGACGGAACGGAAGCGCCAGGGAATATCGTAGGCCCACCGTTTATGGCAAATGACGGATCAGAGCCGTCATAGACGATAGGCGGCTGAGTGTTCAGCCTGACCGAATCAAGAAACTCGTTTGCCAGCACAGAGGCCAACTTGCCCGTTGCCGAGAGCTTGATAATCGGAGAAGTGTAATAAGGGTCGCGCGGGTCTTGTTTTTCATAACCGCCGTAAATAATCGGCGGATATGGAAGGTCATTGGTATCCCAGAATACCAACACACCATTGGCAAGGATTACCTTGCTGTTTGGCAGATAAACGTCTTCCCTTGCGCGCTTAACAACCACGTCACCCCAATAGGTAATAATCTCAAGGTCTTTGGTTGTCCTTTGCTCTCCGTGATCGCCTATTTGATGCTCATCTTCTGGAACCTGTCCAAACTTGGACTGCATCCAGCCTTTGCCCTTTTGTATGTCCAGCTTCCAGCGGGGCATATATGACCGGATAATCATGCTTCCGGTATAGAACATATTCTGGGCAACGCATCTCGGAGAGGGGTCTGGAAAGCAGTTCCACATGCTGTGTGGAATCCAGACAGGGGCACCAATCATCTTGACCTTTGTGCCGTCCATAACGTGCATGTCTTCGTACCAGTCAATTTCTGCTACGAACCCGCCATGATGGAGTGCTTCCTTCTGGGACAGCTCAAAACGCCGCTTAAACCCAAAATCCTGATGCTGTTGGGAAAACAGGTTCTTTATCAGGTTGTCAGCAATGGTCTGTTGAGGCTCCTGCGGCTGCTGACCTTGAGCCATAGGCAATTCAACGTGCGGCTCAAACCAGTCACGCTCTGCCGGAAACGTAATTCTCATAACATCGGCAGAAATGATTTCAGAAACCTTTGAGATTTCCCCAAGTTCAATGGTGGATTGCCAGCCAGGGCCAAGCGTCTGACCATCAATGGCAATCCTTTGAAGCGGCTCCATCTTTAGTTGACGGTCCACCTCTTTCCATTTCTTCTCATGGGACTTGCGAAATTCAGAGGTTTCACGATTATGCAACTCGTCTTTTACAAACTGTTCGACTGTTGCCCAATCGCTTTTGCTGATTTTGCGTTGCTTTACCAACTTGAATATCCTCTGGCTATAACCTGTTTTTTGGTTTTGACTACTTTGGTATGGGCATGTCTAAGCATCATGTGCGCGTACCGGGTAGCCGAAATCAAATCATCCATGAGGTCAACAATCTTGCCGTTTTCGTCACGGTGATACATTCTGATTTCTTCCAATAAAAGCCTACAGGTTGAAAAAATAAATAATTTGCCATTTTCAAAACGGTTAAACATATCCAGAAGGGACTTTTCCCTTGAGTTTCCACCTTCGCCTTCTTTTTGCTTCAAGGCAAAGTCAGGCGGGTTTGTCGCCTTGTCGTTAAGCATGTTCAGGCCGGCATGTTCGTATTCCTGCCTGATCTGCTTGCCCGTTCCCTTTTCTGTGTTCAGCCCGTCATGGGGCCATGCAACAGGTATCCAGTCACCCCATTTCTTTATTTCGTCCGCATGTTGGGTGGGAACGCGGGACTTCACCCTGTACTCGGATGCCACATAAACAGCGTCGGAATCCCTGTCCCAAGCAAGGCGAACGGCGGCAAACGGGTGATTCCAGCCAAAATCAAGCCCGACAATCTGCGCCCAATGAATCGGTATCTCGAAAGGCTCGACAACAAACGATTCTTCGGAAAACGGGAAAATAAGGCCAGAACCCATCATCGGGGTGCCTTTTGAGCGCATTTCCCGCTCATGGGGAGGAAACGCCGACAGACGCTGTTCCTTTTCATCGTCAGTCAAATGCGGCGCGTCATCCCAAGTGGCCGTTACAAGCGCCTGACCACGTTTGAGGTCGTTGGTAAAGTTAATAACGACCTGCGTCATGCCTTCTTCTGGTGTCGCCGTGATATACAAAATGGCGTCTTTTCTGGACAAAGTGCCACGAATGAACTGCGACCAGATTTCTACTGGAGGTTCTTCGTCAAGCCACCCAACATCAAACCTTGTTCCCATGAAAGCCTTTGGCTTCTGGTCATAAGACATGATTGAAATCTTTGACCACCTGCCCGTAGGAACATGCTTTACCAGAACATCCGAGATGGCCCCAGGCACACCAGGCTTCATCTTGAAGGTCTTGTTGATGTATTCATACGGTATGGCACCAGTCCCAAGTTGGGTCTTGTCCATGATTTCGCCAAACAACTCCTTTTGCACGACCTTGACGGCGGCATCGTTTGTTTTGGCACCAACAATGATTTCTACCGGACGATGGAATCTTGTCCCTTCCCACCAATCAGGGTAAAGCCCTGTGGCATGAAATGCAGTCTCGGCAGCGGCACAAAACGTCTTGCCGGTTCCATTTCCAGCCATCAAAAACCGTTGCATTGCAGGGGCGTGTGTTTCATGCCCCATAGCATTGTGGAACTGAAGTTGATATGGATATGGATCGTAGCGTTCAAGTTTTGAGGTTTTCTTCTGAAACTCGTAATCCTCAAACTTTTGTACCAGATCACGAAGAACTTCTTCCCTACTCATAAGCAACACACACTTCGCACATGGTTCCTTTCAGATTTTTCAGTTATCATCTTTTGCGCTCAACATTCTTTCCTTGCATTGATGCCAAAGCCACGAATACGGGCCATTCTTGTATTTGTCAAAACACGGCGTTCCAAGCGTGTAGTGATACAACTTTGGGGGCTTTTCAGGCTTTGGGTATTCGCCAACAAGGTAATTCCACTCTTTAGGCAGTCCGCCTATTTGCCACGGAGTACACCAGGTAAACTGATGCAGGTCCAAACCGTGCGTCTTTTCTACATATTCCGGCGTTAATTTCCGGCACAAAGCGTTGTTAAACAGCATTACGGAAGACCAGTTTTTCTTCTCATACTTTGTCTGGACGTGGCCTAAAAACTTCTTTTCAGTAGTCGGCGTGTATTCGTGCTTTACAACCCTGACGGCGATGTTGTAGTGATCCATCCTTGTCAGGTAATTCGCCAGTTCGCCAACATCTCCAGTGCAAAGCATGTCGCAGTCCATAAATACGGCATAACCTTGAAAGTCGCATAAATATGGAACAAGAAAACGGGTAATCGCAAAATCAGTGGAGTCATATTCACCACGTTTGCGATTAAAAAAGCCCCTGGAAAGTTCTTTCTTCAGGGGCGCTATGGACACCGGAACGCTGGCGTTTTCAAGAATGGAGTGACTGAGCACATGATATGCCACAGTCTCCGCTTCATCATAACCTATCCATATTCGGACCATCCGGCGTATTCCTTCCATATTCCATTTTTCAATTCATCCTTTGTCCACTGCTGATAAGCAAGACTCCAGAACAACCTTTCACGGTCATCTGGGTACTTGGGACTTTCAATACTGCTCAATTCTTCTATTGGCAAAGCCATTGGGCTGACAGCACACTTCTTGTCACAAAACACCGGAACACCCATTTGCAGGGCATCCAGACCCGCCATTGACATATAGGTAATCAAGGCATGGCAATTGAGAAGTTGGTCCTCTATGCCGCCTTTGGCGTCTTTTGGCCTGACAAGTATCGGGCGCTTTGTATGCCGGCGTATTTCCTGAACAACCCCGCTTAACCACTTCTGCAAGGACTGTCCATGAAACTTGAAAGCCCATTCAGTCGATAGGGCAATCAGGATATGATGACCCGTTGTCCACGGTCTTATTTCACCGCCAAACTTCTTTGTAATCGCTTCCCACCGATCCGGCGGTCTGTCATCAAGGGCTACATACTGGTCAAGGTTTTTGGTTATGCGGAAATACCTGTTCCTGCCACGATAACCATTGTCCATCTCATAGACATTGCAATTTGCGCCCCATACTCTTGCGTTCAGCTCTGGGGCACCCCTGATTTTTCCCCATACAATGGCATCACCGCCACGGTAGCCAGGGTTTGCCTCGGGGTGGAACTTTGCATTAACGCTCGTTGCAGCCGCCTCTACATAAGGCTTTCTGATTGGAGAGCCACAAGCATAAGCGTGAATCATACGAGCGTCTTGATTTTGTCTGCCATTTTCTGCCGTTTATCGACAGTTTCATTCAATATTTTCATGGCATTTGAGCCATCGTTGTTTTCCCTTGCTCTTTTGTAGGTTGCGTCACCCACCTTTGCATGAGAAATATGGACATTCTTGACAAAAATCAGCGTGCCGGCACGTCTGGCCACATCAATCATCCATGTATCAGGCCCGAAATGCTGAAACCTTTCATCCCAATAACCGATTTCTTCCACAAACCGTTTTGTAAACGCGGGAGACATACTCTTGTTCTTCCCGTTTGGAAGATCGGAAGGGCATAACACGGACAGGCCATGAGAGGGCATCGTTTCCTCAAAAATCGTATTCCAGAAACGGGTTTTCCACTCAAAATCATCGCAACCAAAAAACAGAATATCGCCTTTGGCAATATCTACAAGATGGCGCATTGCCTTACCCGAATGAAGCGGCTTGCCTATGATTACGTCCCGATATTCATTCTTTAACGGGTCATCCTCGTCAACATAAACAAGAACCTCAATCTGGCCTTCTGCCATGTCTATCGCCTGCTGGCGCGACTTGTGGCACATATCCGGCCTTCCCCTGCTTGGCATTAGTACACTTAACATTCCCAGATTATTGTGCTGTAAGCGTTATGCATCAATCCACATATTTGAGAACGACCTTTATAAATTATCTTGCCGGGTATGCTTTCCAGCAGACCCTCTACATAGCCTTTTTTCTTGTGCCACTGCATTGCAAGATAATCATAAATATTTAAAGGGTCATAAAACTCATAAACAGGTTCTATGTGAACACATTTATCGTAGTGTCTTTTCAGGAACTCAAGAAACGGGCGTGGATTCTTTAACTGCTCAAGGGAGTGAACAGTCAATGCTATTTTTTGATCTGCATTGTAGTTGCGCTCCGGCTGAAACGCAGCGCCTTCCATATCAAAAACATGAGCATCGATTCCCTTTGCCCTGACTTTCATTGCGGCCATTTGCGAGAAATCAAACCCTTTTAACCTGTTTATTCCAAATTCTTTCAAAAAAACAAGATTCTCACCAAGACCACATCCATATTCATGTATTTCCAAGTCTTCGCCATCAGAAGTGATCAGGGATTTAATGGCGTCCCATATCAATTCTTCTTTTATCTGCCTCTCATATCCTTTCAGGTGATAAAACGAATCATCAATACGAACATATTCCCTGAAATACGGAGCCTCGTCTTCTTCGCTCCATATTTTGTCCCACTTTTTCTGGTCAGGCTTGGGCGAGGCGTCGTTCAACTCCTGAAGGATCATTCTCAACGCCGCTTTCTTTTTGACTTTTTTCATACATTCCTCTTATGGCTTCTACTACCATTTCCACTGTCACAAGTTCTAACGCTTTTTTACAATGTCCACACTGTTTGTGGTTTCCACAAGATTCCACTCCAGCACCTCTAAGATTAACGTGTTGGTCATATCCCAGGACTTCTGGCCCAACAAGTCCTCCCCATATAACCACTGCGGGGATTCCAAGCGCGGCGGCGGCGTGATGTAAGCCTCCATCTGTTCCAACAAAGAAAGAACTTCTTGATAGGAGGGAACAAGCGTATCGGAAACTTGATGTGTCAACCTGCTGAACACCATCAAGTTTTCTGCCTCGTCCCTGTATGAACTCATACGGTAAACGCTTGACGACTTCCTGCCACGATTTGAATCCCCAATCTTTGTTGCCACCGAATGACCCCTTTACGTTTGGCTCAATATAAATGAAATCCTTGTATTGCCCATATTTAGCCAATTCTTCTTCCGTGAAGAACAGTTCGCCCGGTTCCGGCCTGTAAGACTTCTTGTAAACGACCCTTTCGCCGTTCGCTTCCTGCGTCTTGTAGTAGTCAATATAAGGCCGATTGCCCTTTATTTCATGTACCCAGATCGCGCCAGCACCAGGATTGCGGTCTATCTTCGGGTTGTTCTCGAACACTTCTCCCCAAAGAACCTGTTCCATATAGTTTTGACCGAATCGGCCAAGAGCCACAGGTTTTTTATGTTTCTGGTACGCTTTTTTGACGATACCAGATAGCATAATTTCGTCACCGTATCCCACTATCAGACATTCCCGTAACGGGTGTTTTTGAGCATTTTGTAGCCCTTGACCAGCTCAATAATCCCGTCATCAAGCGTGTGCAAGAACTCATAATTCGTGTTCAGAAGTTTCTTGCTTGAAACCTCGTAATTCCTTTGGTCTGGGTCTTTTCCGGCATCCATTTCTACATAGGAAAACGGAACATGATTCTTGATCGCCTCGCAAATCTCGATTTTTGAAGCACTAAACGCCCCTACGTTATATACCCCGTCAGGCAGCTTGAAACCATGAATAATGGCCCTTGCGGCGTCCCTGACGTGCAAACAGGTGCGCTTGAAATGCCCCTCATAAATGACGATTGTCCCTTCTTTAACGGCTTTCCAGACAAAATCATTTATCAGAAGGTCAAGGCGCATCCTCGGAGACATGCCAAATACCGTGGCAAACCTCAAACTAACTGAATTGCTGCGCTGCAACAGGGCAGTTTCAACGATTGCCTTGTCTTTTGCGTAAGTAGAGAGCGGATTGATCGGTGTGCCCTCTGAGCACTCCCCTGACGAATTTGAGCCATAGGCGCTCTCGGTGGTAGGCATGATGACCTTCTGATCGTTAGAGAGCGATCTGAGCAGCCTCAGGGGGTGTTCCAGATTAACCAGGCTGGCGTCTATCGGGTTGCGGTCGCACAATGGCGCGCCGACCAGACCGGCAAGCGGGATGATTATGTCCGCTGAAGAAACGTGGTGCTTGATTGCATCCCAATTCCTTACGTCTGCCTTTTCGACGTTAAACAGGGAATTGTTGCAAATGCCGGCAAGGCTGTTCTGGTCATAGATAAAGTTATCCACAACCTTAACCCTGTAATTCTCCGCAAGCAATTCAGGAACAAGGACGCTACCAATGTAGCCAGCGCCACCAAGAACAAGCACGTTCATGCTAGATTAGTCTCTACTTCTTTATCATTATCTTTAATGAATTTTCTTAACTTATTGTCCATAGGTTCGCCATAAAGCCAACCACCTTCATGCTCTTTCCATAAAACAAAATCTTCCCAATCCCCTGCATTACTCAAACACCACTCAAATGTGTAATCATAAAAATGATCTAATTTCTTCTTTGACGGCTGGCCATACCAACCCAAACCAAGATTCTTCCCAAGCATTATGCCTACTTGTGAAGGACGGTGAATTAACCACATCCTGTTATTAGCCAAGATTCGCCTCCATTTCTTCCCTCGGCAGCGGGGGGTCTTGGTCGCATAAATCCTGATCGAATCGGTTAATTCTTGGCAGGTATTCGTAGAAGTCGTGGTGGATTACATCAAAAATAACTGCTTCGTCAGATTTAAGACTTTCAACCATCCACGGCGCTAAGTCATCCCATCCTTTAATAACAAATGGGGCAACTTTATATGCTTTTGCTATCTCAAAGAAATCCGGCGGGTTATAGCCATCAGGGCCGCAGGCATAGAATCTTGAGTCAAAGTTGTACTTCTGGAATAACTTGGTGTTCCCGTAACAGTGGTTGTTCAGGATAAATACCTTGATATTTATTCCGTAGTTCACGATGGTCTGGAGTTCTTGCAGGTTCATGTTGAACCCGCCATCGCCTATGAAACAGACTATCGGTCTGGTCTTGTCGGCAAACCATGCCCCCATAGCGCCGCACATGGCAAAGCCCATCGGGGAGTTTCCGTTGGAGCTGAATATCTTCTGGCCGCGCTTTGGCTTGAAGGCATGACCCATCATTATTGCGCTGCCACCTGTGTCATAAACAATGATGGCATTGCTCGGAATGACTTCGGAAATCTTTCGCATAAACCCGTAGTGATGGAAACCTTCAAACATTTCCTCTTTTACGGGGTCATACTTGATTACCCATTCCTTGCACTTTTGAAGCCACGCTTCAGGCGTTTTCTGGGGAATTTCAGCAAATTTTGCCCAGAAAAGACCCGAATCCATGCGGATTTTAACGTCAAAATCCACCGAATCCAGTACGGCTTGATCTGCATCAATGATGTATTTTTTGGCTCTGGGGGCGAAGTTTTCAGGCATTCCGCCCGTAATCCGGCCTGAAATACGGCAACCAACCGCTACCAGAAGGTCACAAGCCTGTACGGCAAAGTTGCGACCAGGTCCACCGTAAGTCCCGACTACGCCGGCATAGCAATCCATATCCGGCGTTACCTTGTCTAAGGCATTCCATGTAACGACGCATGGATATTCAAGATCAAACGGCAGATTAGATACGTCACCAGCACCGCCACCAACCAGAAAGAGCGGCCTTTTGGCATTGTGGAGGTCTTCAGCTAGATTTTTGAACATCTGTCGGCAAGTCCAGCACAACAGGGCCGGGGCGACCCTCCCGCGCAACCGTTATGAGGTAATCCAGCGTCGGCAAGACATTGGACGGCGTGAGAATCGTCATTGCTGCTTTGGAAATCGGACGGAAAATACCCACCGTGTCCGTTTCCTGAAAACCCAATTGCCTGAGTTTTTCGTCCTGCCGCATGAACCGGCTGTTTACTTGCCCGGTTATGAACAAGACAGGAACAGAGTCATAAAAACAATTACCAATACAAGTCGCCACGTTAAGAGCGCCAGGGCCACTTGTGACAATACAGACTCCGAAACCGTTGATTCTGGCGTATCCCTCCGCCATGAAACCGGCGGCTTGTTCGTGCATTGGACAAACGTAATCAAGATTATGGCGAGGCAAAGCATCCCAAAGATTGCTGATAGCACCACCATAGACGCCAAAAACAACGTCAACTTCCTGTTTTAGCCTCTTTGCGATTCTATCCGATACCAGTCCAAAGTCTTTTTTAAGCCCTGTTTCATGCTCGTTTTGGGTCTCCATCCGTATCCTCTTAGCTTGTCGCAATTCACTCTGCGTGCGGCAATCGCCGTTGGCTTGCCAGGGTCATACTTTATATCAGGGTCGTAGCCTTCTTCTTCGATCAGGATGGTAGCAATTTCGTTTACGCTCATTTCCTCGCCTGAGCCTACGTTATAGGCACCAGCAGGCAAATCCATGAGCATTGCGTCCACCAGATCGTCAATATAGACAGCATCCCTTGTTTCGGTGCCATCGCCCCAGATAACGAAGGGGTCTTGCCTTTCGGCGACTTTCCTTACTGTGGCTTCGATGACGTGGGAGTACTGAGGATCGAAATTGTTTTCAGGCCCATACACGTTTGAAGGTCTAAAGAACAATATGTCCATTGGGTACATTTGGGCGAGTCTGTAAATGAAACGGTGCGCCGTTCCGGGGCAAAAATACTTTGGGTGGAGATCACCCGTGTCGTAATCTTCTTCATCTACAGGTTCTCCAGTATTGGGGTATCCGGTGGTGCTCTGTATACATACAACCCTCTTTACGCCAGCCTGCCGGCAAGCCTCGAATACGTTCATGTGAATGCGCACATTGGGCAAAACGAAGGAAAACGGGTCTTTAGCCATCCTGCCGACCCCTCCGGTCCTTCCGGCGCACAAATACACCGTATCGCCTTCCCCGATGTGCTTTTCGATGCCTTCGCCGTCAAGAAAGTAACCATGTGAACTTGACGGGACGTGCCACGCATCAGGCAACCTCTTTGAAACAGCACTACCAATGAACCCCATGCTTCCAAACACAACATCCATCAGTTTCTTCCTTCCCACAATCTGTAATTCTGGTATCTCGGTTTCAGGAAATTCTGCATCAACCTGTCGGCAAGCCTTATATCCACTGAGTACCTTGTTCCACCCTTCATGGTGCGGTGCAAACAAGAGGTGCTGACGATGTGCATATAGCCCTCTTCCATCTTTCCAATGTATTCAGGCCCGAAATCCGGCACATCCCGATAGTCATTATATTCCACATTTAGAATATCGAGGTTCTTCGTTGGGCGAAAAAATTCCACCCCGCCGGCCTCGAAATCCCCACAAATGGGGAACATGATGATCTTTCCGGGTGAATTACCGCTCCAAACGTCCGAATGAATATAGGAGCTGTCGTATCTTCCGGTGTTTTCGGTGGGTTTTTTCCTCAAAATAGGCTTTCCAACGTATTTCAAGTCAAAAAACTGCTCCAAAATCCCGAAAACCATGTCTTTAAAGGACTCCGGCGTTTCAACCTCACCGTTAATGCGCGCTTCATTGGCAAAGTGCTTCTTCGATCCCTCAATCAATTCAGAGAGGTCAAGCGGCACTTTTTTCAACAAATCTTCGGACATGTTTTTTTGCCTTGACGGCAACATCCCATTCATTGAGGTTTCTGTAGATTCTTGCGGAACCATACCACGGGGAGGTTCTGACATTACCCCCACGCCAACGCCAGTTAATCATGTTGTCAGGGTGCCTGGTGCTTTGAGGGGCAAGAATAACGCTCAAATCCTTCCCCAGAGCACCCGCAATGTGGGCAAGGGTCGTGGAAACACAAACAATATTGTCCAGAACGCTCACAAGGGCGATCATTCCTTCAATATCGTTAATCATGTCAATATGGACAGGACTTGGCTCCTCGTCCCATCTCTGGTCGTACTGCAAGGACAAGCCCTTGAAGTCGCTTTGGCTGTAGTAACCATTTCTGCCCCGCCAAGACACTCCCGTGCCGCCATAAGGGGCCATTTCAGGCAGTCTGGCAGGATCAGGGGTAATGAACGGAGTGCCCGGAAAATCGCCCACAGAGCGCCTGAACAGCCTCGGAAGCTCCCCCAGAGGGAAATACGAGTCAAACTGGTCTTTTACCTTGTGGATTTCGTCCAGTTCCTTGCCGATAACCCTCGGAATGGCGGAAATACCCATTCTGTTGAACATGGGTATTAGCCTTTTATCGCACATTATGGTGATTTCAGTCCCGTAGGAGAGCATATCCGGTATACAAGACCCGAACATGATTTCATCTCCAAGACCTTGTTCACCAAGAAGGAGGACTTTTTCAGATTCTCCGTCCCACAGGCGCATTTTCATGGCTTCCTGATTGTAGAAGCACATCTGCGCCCACGTAGAGCGGTATTCCCAACCCCACCAACTATAGTCCCCCATATACAGGAGGGCGTTGGAGAGCCGGAATAACCATTCACGGTTATCTATCTCGTTTCTGGCCTGTAAAGGGGCTTTTTCCCGCCAATCAGGGTCAAAAACCTCTATTACCTGCCCATTTTTGAACTTCTTGGACAGGAATTTCTTGTGTTTTTCCTTCTTGAAGGATGAACCATCCGCTAAATCGGTAATCGTCCTCAAACACTCATAAGTAGTGAATTTAGGCCGACTTTTTAACCTCTGTAAGAGTTTTTCCACGGGCACTGTCACCAAGAATCTTGGATACCATTTCGGGATTGTCTTCAATCAATTGACGCAATCGGGAAACCAACTCGCCTTCATTCATCTTCTCGGTCAAGTCCCGCGTCGTGGAGTCAACCGCACTGAGGTTGGGCATGATCTTGTCCAACAGGGTCCTGGAAGCAGCCACAACAGCAGTTTCATTGGGGGAGTCCTCAATAATCTGGTGCAGCCGGCGCAGAATCATTCCCTGAGAAATCGCCTGTTTTGTATGCGGGTGAGAAGGACCACGGTCCGAATACTTCGGCCAGCCAGCATCACCTTTCTTCAGCCCCTTCTTCTTCGCTTCCGTGTACTGGTTACCCACGCTTGTTCCCCATCTTCAGGCCAGTCTTCATCTTGGGCGCAGAAACGTAGTTTCCAGTGCTCATCTGACCTTTGGAAGTCTTGGCAGAACGGACATTCTTGTTCCCGCTCATGCCCCCAGGACCACTAACCAGCGTGTGTCCAGTGCAATCAGTTCCCATGTGTGCCATTTTAAATCTCCTTTATCTTGAGGTTTCCGGTGTAGCATTCACCAGTATCAGGGTTATACAAAGACCCCGTCACTACGTCAGCAAGGACGATTAAAGGTCGGACGATACGACCATTAGGGTCAGGGTCATAAACTTCCAGAGGGACAAACTTGCGCTCAGAGGAACCACAGATCGTCTTGACCCAATGGACCTCAGGAACCAATTCCTTGCGCTTTATCAGCCTCTGGAGACTCTTGATCGTATGTCCGCGTAACTTTGTGATTCTCTCATCATACAACTCATGCGCCAGACAGAACCATTCTGTGGATAACCTGCCTTTAAGCATCGGCGGGGTCCATCGCTTTTTCATAAGAACAATGTGGGCACTTTATAAGAAGTTTTTCATGCGCCACCCATTTTTCGGAATGAATGTCATATTCGTCTTCAGATTCGTCTTCAGAACAAAACCACTTTAGCCGCCAAAAATGCCCTTCCGCCACAAATTCACACTTCGGACAGGTATATATATCCTTTTTATGAAACTTTTCAGGAAAATCCTTCTTATCCACTCGGGACCTCTATGTGCATTTTTTCTCGAAAAAGGACTATATCAGGAAAAATATTCTCATAATCCCTCTTTCAGGAAAAAACTTTTCCTTTTTGTAAAATTGAGGGGGGTGCTAGCAAACGCTTCCGCACTCGATTTGGGGGGCGAACCCCTTCTAGACCTAGTCTGATTCCTTGATTTAGACTAAGTCTAAGAGTGATTACTAACCTGCTAGCCCTTTAGCCATGCGGCCCCAGGGTGTGAAACGGGTTGTTGGCTAGCATAAATCTTCCCTGTTGGATTCTCTGTTTTTGCCCCATCTATTGATCAATGGGTTATAGCATTGACTTGCGGCGACTAGTCACCATTACCGGCGAGTTGTGGCCGGTCTGGCGAGCACTCGCAGCATTGGCACGCAATGTGCATGTAATGGTGCAGCAGTACACGCTCTTTAACAATTCAATCACTTGTCTAGCCATTGTGCCGCATTTTGGCACATTGGCTTACCTTTTACGTCACTGGGAGTCTAAAGCCATGAAAGCGAAGGAAGCACAGCAAGCCATTATCAGCGCGATCATCGAAGCAATGGAAAACCCTTGCAAGTGGCGGCAATGCTGGCAGGAATACGGGCAACACGCCCCAATGTCAGCAGCCACCGGCAAGCCGTACCAAGGCGGCAACGCCTTTTACTTATCCGTGCTTCAATTGTCACAAGGCCGCACAAGCCAATATTGGGCGACCTTCAATCAAATCCGCAAGATAGACGGCGCAAAACTTCGGAAAGGCAGCAAAGGCGCACATGTCATATTTTTTGAGCCAAAAGAGCGGAAAAGCTCCGAAGGCGAAACAGAAAAATATGTGATTCTGCGAACTTATGTGGTATTCAACCTTGATGATGTAGACTTTGAGCACGGTCTACCAGCTAAATTCCAAGACAATCCACAAGTCTTTGTCAACCCAGACACGGTAGACCAAGACCTTGAAGCAAGCATAGACCGTCTTGGTGTGCAGAGAGTCAAAGGTGCGAACCCTTGTTACATCCCATCAAAAGATGTAGTTATGATGCCGGAGTTTGCGGCTTTTGACAGTGGCGCGGCGTATGCTGCAACACTGTTACACGAAGTCGCGCACTGGACGCAAGGTAAAGGCAGAATGCACCGTGATACTCATTATCACGAAGCCAGGCACCATAGAGCGTATGAAGAGCTTATCGCGGAAGCAGCCGCAGCACTAACTGCCGCTCGTTTAGGCTATCAAGTAGAGATAAGCCAGCATGGTGCCTACCTTGCTTCCTGGGCCAAAGACCTAAAAGACCGAGATCGCGAAGTCTCAAAAGCCATTAACTACGCGTGCAAGGTGGCAGACTGGCTGACCGCCGGTATGGAAAAAAGCCAAAAAACCGCATAAACCTTTAAATAACCCGCTCCGGCGGGTTTTTTTTCGCCCTCAATTTGACAGGCATGATTGTTGCATGATGTTAGGCACCTATTAACCAAACAACGGAGCAAGACAATGCTTACAGAATGGACTGAAGAAAATGACGCAACCTTTGCGCGCGCCGTTCAATACATGGCCGAGGACCTAGATGAAGGTTATTCGTTTGAGGGCGTTTTAACCCACATATCTGCCTTATGTGGAATTACAGAAGCCGCATTGCGGCATGAATGGAACTTGCGAAAAAACGACGTACGCTAACCAATTAGCCCGCTCCGGCGGGCTTTTTTTTCGCCCGCAATCTGGCGGGCATGATAGTTGCATGATGTTAGGTGCGTGTTAACTAAACAGAGGAGCATGACAATGAGTAAATTCAAAGCCTTTAGCATTCACGGCACTATTTCATTAAACGGAAATCCTGTGGGAGCATACACAACGGAAGATGATGCAATCCGCGTAATCATCGTAACAGCCGAGATGGGCGCGACCGGTCTCAAAACCCTGACAGCCTGGATCCGGTTTAAATCCGAACTAGAAAATGTCGGTTACTTGTTTAACGACATTAACCCGCGTTTCGCGCTGTAACAGTATGCACGATTTTACTTGCATCATTCAAAAAAGGCGCGCATACTCGAGACACATCAATTGCCGCTTGCGGCGCAACCCGGAGAAAAGACAATGGCGAAAATTACCTTTAAGGGCAAGGTAGAGCAAGTGTACAACATGGACGACACGCCGGCATTCTTGCGAATAAAAGTGCCTGAATTTAAACGCTCGCATTGTGACATGGCCGCTTTTCGGAAGCATCCTAAATATGGCGGCTTCGCCAACAGCGACTTATTCGCCGGCATTTTGGCGAGGATTCGCCGTAATACTTTCGGGCAGTATTCAGACTATTTACGGCTTGATCAAGTGCCCGAAGGCGTTAACGTTGACGCTTCCGACTTTCTTGCAATTGTCAGCTTTGAAGTCTGAGAGGCCGCAAACCATCGGGCTCTGCGGAGTCCTTTGGCTTGCCGCTTTGCGGCGCAACCTGGAGAAAAGACAATGAAATATGAAGTAATAGTTGGAAACATTGGCACGGTCCATAGCTGCAACAATCCAGTTGAAGCAGCCGCCGTGTATGGCGATTATAAGCGCCAAAGCGAAACTAACTATGGCCGCGCCGCTGGCGAAACAGTCTATTTACTGAAAAATGGCGAACCAATGTACGAACATCATGGACGTCAGGATTACTCTGAAAACTAGGCCGCAAACCATTGCCGCTTACGGGCGGCCTTGACTTGTCGCTTGGCAAGTAGGGTGCGGCACAACATTTCGCATCGCGCCGCGCGCGCGGAGGGATTGCCCCGACGAACCGCGCAAGGCAACGCCGCACCCTAAACAGATCACAAGTAACTTGGAGAGCAAGACAATGAAACGAGGCCAAATCGTTACCATGACAAGCGGCGCCATTGATAACTATGGCGAACAATGGGACGGCGTTAAACTAAGAATTACGCACGTCTCCGATAAATACATGCCTGCGGCAGAGTTTTTCGCTAAAGGCCGACCCGCAGGCTATCACCCAGGATATGATGAAAGCGGAGGCAAGCTCTTTGATCTTGAGCGGGTCGATACGGGCGAACCCATCGGGTTTTCCCTTTATCAGTGGGAAGTTGAATAGGGGGCACCATGAGACAACCGCAAAAATATGCCGGTCCGTTCGTCGTAACAACACGTCGCGGCAGAACCGTATCTTATCCACTGTCAATAGAGGCGGCGGAAGATGTCGCGAACTTGAGCAATAACTATCGCGGTCGAGTCATTTGGAAATGGTTTGACGGCAGGTATGTCGCAAAATGACCAAATTCAGAATCACGTCCGTTTTGCTTGGCACAATCGTTGCTCTACTTTGGTGGAGCTTGTTCGACCTAGCTTTGTCAACACTTTGAGGAGACGAAAAATGAAACTACTTGTTAATAAAGCGCAATTACAAAACATTGCTGATTCAATAATTTCCGCCAGGGACTTTTGCGGCAACGAACGCGAAGCCGCAATTTGCGCGATATATGAGGAAACGGGCTATTTGCCAAAACACAAAATAACCGGTTTCGATGAGACTATCAGTGCGGCGTTTGCCCTTGCCAATAACGAATGGCAAGGATATCAAGCGCTAGCCGGGGTGCCTGCGCAATTTCAAGACGGCAAGGGCGGCTTACACGATTGGACGATACACAAGGCGTTGAAATCAAATGACTGATAGGTTTGCAGTTGCCGAGCGCAAAGGCCGCGAAGCGTTTGAAGCAGGGTTGCAGGAAAGCGATTGCCCGTATGATGATAAGCGCAAACCGAACGGCAAATTATCATGGTCACGCGCATGGCGCAACGCTTGGCTAATGGGGTTTCAGCTAGCCAAATTTGACGCTAAACAAACTGAAAGGGGCGAAAAATGACCAGAAATCAAATCATCAATTCTCTCGAAATCGTGAGCGAAGTTTTATTTGGCTTCGCTGACGCTCAAGGACAAAAAATCACCGAGAGCAGGGCACAAGATGCGGCGCTGATGGGATTGACGCTCGAAAAAATCCGGCACGAATTGAGCGCCGACGGCGAAGCATCAGGGGCACATTCCGAGGCTGACGCGATCACTTTCTAAGTGTTGTTTGAGTGAACGCGGAAACAGCATACACGCGCAAGGCGTTGTTGTCCATACGAAAAACGGCAGATTGTGACAAAAATTGTCACTTTCTGCCTTTTTTCGCGGATTTGCTCCCCAATAAAATCAATGGCTTATGGCTGGCACAGCAATTGCATCATTATAAGCACCGGGCGGGACCAACAGGCGCAGAGCCTGGTACGGTATAAACATCGTCGCCGGAGATCGTAACCGGCACGCTCTTTGACAATTTGAGAGACCCCATGAAACTCAAAAAGGTATGGAATGAAAGACGCGTTGTGTACTGCATCGACAAAATGAATGCAGATGGCACGATGCAACGCTGGTACTACCCCAACGAGTTTCCTTCGCGAGAGGATGCTCAAGGGTTCCTTGATGAGCACGGATTCTGGCTGGCAGAGCACGGATCGGAGAGCAAAGCGCGATTGTCGATCCGCAAAGTAGTGAGACCGGCAGGATATTCGTATCAAGGCACGATTTGACAATTTGGACCAGCGGCCCGAGTGCCACGCGCGGGTGATCGCCGCGCCGGAAAGGTCGAGATCAAGGGAAACGCAAGCCGCACTCGCAAGCGTATCCCGCAAGAAAGGTCGGTGGAGAAATGCAAAAGTGGCTTTATTCTAGACGCAGCGCGCAGTCTAAACTATAAAGTTGAGCAAAAACTCTTGGAAGCTGACCAATCGCAACCCTTAACCCCGCTCCTGCGGGGTTTTTTATTTCAATCGCTCCCGCATCTCGGGGGCCACCGCCATCTCGTAAACTGACAACAGGGCCGACACTTTTTTAAATCGGCCTGCCTGCTGACGATAGCCTTTGAGCGACATCCGCAGGTAGGCCGCTCTGGCGCGGTCGCTGTAGCGCCGCTTGCCGGTGCCATCGCATGTTTTGCAGTCGATCTTGCGGTCCTCCAGCATCAGCGTGGCTCGGCCACGGCAGGTCAGACAATCCTGACTCATGGCCTCGTGCACTGCCATCTCGGCGAGATCGCGCGACACCTCGGCCTCGCCGGCAAGGGCCGATATCAAGGGATCGAGGCAGGTGCCATCGAGCACCCACAAGACGCGCCAGGCCAACGTGCCGGTTCGCTCCGACAGGCTCAAGGCAAGCAGCCTGTCAATTGCCGACTGCTCGGGCTTGTCGGCAAGGTCACCTTCGAGGTCACCCGCGATGCGGTCCCGCAAGCTCAATGGATTGATTCTCCAGCGTATTCGACGCCATCGAGCATAACTGCGGACATCAGGGCGTTAGCATCTCCGGCGCTGCGCAGTATATATATCGCGGCAGGCCACCGCTCCGCGAATCGGGTCTGGTCTGGCGTAGGGGTGCCGTCCGGTCCTTTGACTTCAATTAACAACGACGCGCCCGTTGGCGAACAAACCAACAGATCGGGGCACCCATTGCCCATCGGCGACAGGTCCAGACAGCCCCAGCCTGCATCTCGGAAGGCTTCCTCGACCGCCTTTTGGGTCGAATCTTTCCGCCCGTATTTCCTCACCGCCGCGCCACCGTGCGAATGGGCAATGGCTTCGAGCGCTCGATTTTTCGTAGATTTGTGCCGACCCCAACCCAGGAATAGATGAATTCGCCAGCGTCGGAATCGGACTTCAGTCGCTCCCAAACCAGATAGACGGGCGACTGCGGCGGCTCAGTTCTGAAAATGTGGAGACTTCGACCTTTTCCGTCAGTTTTCTTTTCCCAAATCATTTTGGAAGATCGTTTTTTGATCGATGAAACGTCACTAGATGGGGGAAGATTATGCCCGGCTCACCGTTATCGTACACCAGCGATGCCCTGTCGCCGACCCATGCAGAAATGATTGCCCTCCGACCGGTTGGCGTGATCACTTCGTCACCGAGAACCAATTTTTTGTCTTTTGAGTCTCTCAATGTAGCCTTCCTGAAGCCGCAGGAGCTCGGCCTCGGTTGTTTGGTAGTGTTTTTCCCACCCTCGGCGATTCTGTGAAATCCCGACGACGCCAGGGGCACCCCGATGGTGAGGTGGGCAAAGCGCCAACACAACGTCCTTCCCGACTCTCCGGCCACCGCTTAGGGGATGGTGCAGTTCTGCGGGTGACTCTATTTCGCCACCGGACAGGTGCCAACACAACATACAGGGCACTTGATCCATCATCCCCATTGATCTGCCATTGCGTGCGCGACACCTTTAAAGAATTTTGAACGCAATTTTGCCCTTTCTGGGCCGGGCGGAAGTCGATGTTTGACATCTGTTCGCGTCGTTTCTATCAAAGTGGAAATCAGCGGCGGTAAGTTTTTAAGCCACAGGCAAATGCCTTTTGTCTCGGGATCACCAAATTGCCAGGGTTGCACTTTGTCGTGAAACTTGCCAACTTTTTCAATCACGTAAGGGTGCGGTTGGGGGTTTTCAATCGCAATTTTTTGTACAGGCGCAGACTGCAATTTTTGAAAAAACATGATTGCATCATCCCTGCGCTTCAGCCTTTCTGCAACAGTGCTTTGACCAGAATCCACGTAAAGCCATTTATTCGCAGCATTTGTCAAATACGTGCATGGCGGGTGAGCAACCATCAAATCCCACCCGTCTGCCAACACGTCCAACACGTCACCCTCGATGTGATTGCCTGCCGATTCGGTTGGCAACAAATCGCACGACCA
>Ga0070749_10000134_pt1 | contig 42320 bp, 53 predicted proteins | sample VirMetDEL_Nov_18_FD_75180 | JGI IMG/M metagenome (GOLD analysis project Ga0070749, IMG submission 75180) | Aqueous microbial communities from the Delaware River and Bay under freshwater to marine salinity gradient to study organic matter... | ecosystem: Environmental > Aquatic > Marine >...
GGCAGTAGTGGATGCCATAAAAACGCTGCACACATGGGGAACCAAGGAGGTTGATACGCAAAAGTGCATCCTGATTACTATGCAGTCATGGGAGAGACTTGAAGAAGCGTTTGCCGCACTGGATGAAAAACAGCGTTAGGGGTGTGCCTGAGTGTCTCGCCCCATGTGTACGTTTAGTTGCTGCTCAATCCTGTCGAGGCGTTCCTCAATCTCCTCAAATTTTGTGTTCGGTTTCTGCACCTCTGCCTGAAGGTAGGCAACGTCAACCGACAGTTTTGCCACAGCAATAGCTGTCTGCTGCGTTGTAGATCCTACCCACAATAACAAGGCCACAACAACCAAAACAATCACAGTTTGTGCGTGGCGTTCCAATCGCTGCCCGTCATCCATGAGTTAATCCTCAAGCAAAATATCGACGATCCTCTCAATTTTGCTATCCATTCTGTCCCTATCCTCCCGGTGCGTTTGCTTTTGCTCGTCGAGTTTTTCCTCAAGGGAAGCGATACGCACATCCGACGGTATGTTCATGCTCTCAAGGTGTTGCCTGATCCGCAGCTCGGCAAACACACCAACAGCCACGCTGGCGATACCGATTAAGCCAATCAAGCCGCCGTTTTCCTTAATCCAGTTCACTTGACCACCTCCCGAAGCTGGGCTTTTTGCTCGGCAGTCAACCCGCCCTTCTCAACCACCTCCCGCCTTACTACTGGCCTTGGGGCAGGTTTGTTGAGCGCAGCTTCCATTGCGGCGATCTTGGCCCGCAGCTCCTCCACCAGAACCATTTGCTCCAAGTGAAGCTCCTGTTCTTCGTCGAGATGGGTGTCAGCCATCGGCTGTGCCGGTGAGGACGCCGTGCTTAACGCTAGGCACTTATCTCCAAGTTTCTGGCGGTATGACTTAACAGAGCATCGAAGCTCCGCTGCTGCCTTGTGTAACCCCTTTGCATCCAGCGAATCGGCTAGACAAAACCAGTTTGGTTTGCTGTCTTGATATATCAGAACCTGCCAGCTCCGGTAGCATTGAGCAATATCAACGTCACCAAGACCAAGGCCGTAAGCTCTGGATGAGTTTGAAATACTGCTATTGACATCGACAGGGCTATCAACAGAAACACTCGTTGTAACGCTCGGAACACCATCGACACCACCGTAGTCGTTGCAGTTACGGTTGCCACGGCAGTCATCTTGGGCGTAAGCGACGCCGCTTAGTAGCAAGAGAATTGGCAGTAACCTCATATCAGCCACCGGGCTCCATATCGCCCTTCTTTATGCCGGTTCTGGCCACTCCGAGTCGTTTTTCGTAGGTACGCAGTCCACCCAAGCCAAGCATTCCGAGGAGAATAGTCGTGAGTTCACCTGTGTCAAGCGTAGGCACTCCCGCCAGATCGACTCCATAGAGGTAGGCGAGCCAATTTGCAATCGGCTGTATAATGAAATTCCAGCCGAGGGCAGCACTAGAAACCCATCCAATTGAGGGTCGCCACCCAGCCACAAAGATACTTCCATGCTGGGCCTCCGCTTTGTTGATTTCCAGTTGGCCTTGGACCAGCGAGGTCATTGCAGCCAACATCTGACCTTCAATCTGCTCCTTTGCTCTGGCCCGCTCATTGGGGTCAGGAATCCTGTCAATCAGTGGCCCAATGATTGGGCCGATCATACTTTTGATGAGATCGCCTATCACTTTCCCCTCCTAAACGGGGGCGACAACCCCTCGGTTTTGGTGAGCGCTACCAGCGCCGCAAGGACCGCCGCCCCACTTACGCTAATCGTCTTACACCCAATACATCGTCCAGAGGGTAACGGGATACCTTTACAGTGTTCGATTGATTGCCGCCAAGCACCTCAATGTATTCCCTTCCGTGGCCGACGTAAAAGCCAACATGACCCGGAGCTTCAATTATTTCTGGTCCGGGCTGAGGGTCCGGGCCTCGCTTCAATACAACAACATCAAACCCCACGCATGACTCGTCAGGCCCTACAGGCTCCCCGACTTGCAGCCATGATCTTGCCCGCAATGATTTACTACGGGGCAACCGAAGCAGCCAGCAAATGTAGTTCACAAATGCGGAACACCACGGGACCTCATCGTTTTCCGGCCAATCATTGTCAAGCTTCAGCATCGACATAATCATCGGATTATCGACGTTACCCGCCATTTCTTTGGTCCCTATGAACCGTTCTGCCAACTTGTATGCTGTAATAATCATTTGGGCTTCTTCGGTATGCCATCTCCGGGCTTCGGCGCGCTACCGCCCTTTGTTTTCCTGTTAGCGCGTATCGCCAGTGCGACAATTAAAAAAACTACTGCACCTATAATTACTAATGCTTCGGGTTGCATGAAAGCCTCCTATTTCAGGTGTAAAGATTTACACTACGGTCCAACCGCAATGTTGTACTTGTAGTAGCCCGTCGCAACAATTCCGACATCACTTTCCGTTGTTGATATTTCCACCTTGTAGGTGCCGTTTTGGACGAATGTATCGAAGGCTGGGACCGACTGAGTGTGATAGCAGTACCTTTGGCTTGCCAACGTGCCCCACGTGCCAACAGCCGGACTGACATTATTAGCCGCAGTTCCGGAATCCAGAGTCAGGCGCATGTAATAAGTGCCAACGGGCGCCCCGTTGGGGTCATACCATTCATCAGGCGTTGGGTTGAACTCGGTCTGAGTCCCGTTGATATATTCGTCAACGCTGCCGTCTGTCTGAAAAATCCAGCCAGCAACAGCAGTAGGTAAACCAGACGGGTCCGTGGTACGAAAGTCATTAGACTGGTTTGGCGATCCTGAGCTACCGGACAGGTTGATATTGTCGGCAGCTGTCGAACCGGCGTTCAAACTAAAGGCTGCTAGAAGAATGCTCATGCTGTCGTGATGTTCGGTCCATCAATGTAGTAATTGGTGTCGCTCTGTTTCCACCATGTATAGCTGCCGTCGGTCACTTCCAGATTCGCAGCCGCCGTGTGGTCAACGTAGGCGCTTCCGTCCCAGTACGTGAGCGTAACGCCGGTCCCTGCATCCAAGGTCAGGGTTCCACTGGAAACACCGCACCGAATATGGCCGTAGGCATCAACCGGGATATCGCCATCGTTGTTGAAGAATATGCTGCGCTCTGTGGCCTCGTCATAAAACAGGGTCTTACCCTGATCGCCTATGGCAAGCGTATGGTTACCACCTGACACAGCAGCTCGGGGCAGGAGGTTGAAGCCAACGCCACGGAGGTTGTTGTCAGGCCCAAGAACTACTGCACCAGAGCAACTGTCAGCAGCGTTGTAGCTGTTCGTTTCAAAGTTGACGGTATTGTCAGCGGCATGCTTGATAGTGGCTTTGCCGTCCGGGTCGGAAGTAAACAGGAGACGCCCAGAACCAGCCGAGTTATTGGCGGTAAGGGTAATGGTGCCGCTATTGATGAGGTTATTCAGGCGCAAGTCTTGGGCAATATGCCCCATCGTGCCCCTAGTTGTTCCGTCCGAGTGCTTCAGGTAAACGCTGCGGACCTCATTGTCGGCGTTGCCATCGCTGTATAGCGACAGCACTCCTGTTGCGAGCGCCTCTGCTCGTTTCGTTGTCTCGTTGAAATACAGTGCCGCGACCTGCGTATCGTCGGTGTAAACCGTCTCAGAACTTGGCGACATCAGCACCCAGCGATCTGGCGTAGCATTTGCGTCGTAGATTACTTCGTAAAAGCCGCCGGTAATTATTTCGCCACCAGCCAAGGCGGAGCCGTCTGCCTTCTGTACCGCTATTGCACCCAATCCATTGACGTTAAGGGTGGTAGCTCCGGTGTTCGCGGCTGAGGCCCTGAACACAAACCGCTGCCCCTCGGCATAGGCCGAGATAGCGGGGCTGGGTGTAATCACATACGCATCGGCTGAGCCAGTATCAACGTAGAAACTCAGGTGCTGGTCAATGACATCAGCAGCCGAAGCGTAATCAGTCAGCGCCGCTGCGTTGCCAACGCCTGTATGCCTGTTCCCGCCCATAGGAAGGTTGCCAGTCGCTGCGTTCTGACCAGCTTTATGGAGACAAGCGTTGATGCCAGCTTCAAAATTGTCGTCCTCGGCATCCATCCTGCTTGCTTCGATATTGATTGCCGAGCCAGCATCGTCGGTCCAGTCGTGAACCCGAGTGAATGTTCCTCCGCTCCATCCCATGATTTATCTCCTATAGAACCGGATGATCGTACATTCCAGCTACGGCTTGCTTCAGTTCCGGCCCTGCTGGGAATTTGCCGGTTAGCTCCTTGTGTATTTCTGGGTAGTTCTGTGAAAGGTATCGTGTCATCAACAGGTTGGCTACATGCAAAACCTGTTGCCCTTCCTTCGTCGCGAAATCGTCAACGTGCGCCGCCATCTTTATTAAGTTGGTGCCACCTTTCGTGGTGAGCAACATGCGCGCGCCGAATACCGTCGCCAGATATGGAAGCATGTTCGGTTCTTCTCCGGTGCCGCCTGTGGCTTGACTCAAGGCAAAACCAACACCACCAATAGCGCCAAAACCGCCAACCATGCCACCAACAGCGCCCATATCAGACGCGCGCTTGTTTGCTCGGTAGGCTAGGTCGGTCAGGGTTGAAAACCCCTCAAGGATTTCCTGCTGTTCCTTGTTGAATACTACGCCCCAATGTTTTTGCATTTTGGCGAGTTCATCGGCAAATCCGTGTGGGTTGATGAAGTATGCCCCGTCGGTTGCTTTGTCCATTGCCTCCCGAAGCATCAGGCCGCGAACAATCTGAATGCCCTCCGGGGTAATCATTTCGCTGTCAATCGGGGAATCAACGGTTACAGATATTGCCCGCTTTGATCCCGGCCTGTTATTACGAACGTTGTAGGGCCTGCTTTCGACCTTAGCGGTCCTTTTAAGGAAATCCTCAACGACGCTATCTATTGCAAAATCCTCACCTCTGGTCAGGTCGGACACCACGTTTGATTTATGAAACGGAAGGACCAATCGCTTGAAGGCACCGTTTGCCTCGTCCAGTTGCGTAACCAGATTTTGACCGGGGATTCTTGTTCGATAAATATGGTTCTCAGCGAAGTCAGCGAAAAACCGCATGTCCTGATAAAGCCCTGCCTCCAACTTATTGAGTGCAGCGCCATATTCCCGTGTCGTCTCTTTTTTGGCCGCACGTTCCATCTGAACAACGCCCTGCTCTTTGATGCGCCTCAGTAGCCGCGTAGAGTCAGCCCACGTAACCAGCTCAGGTTTTTGGATATAACCCTCTAGCAGGCTGACCAGCTCCTTGTTCTGGGCCGACTTGGGTAATCTGCGCTCAAGCTCTAACAGCTCTTTTGCCGTCTTATACATATTGCTTAGCCGCATTTTTGGCTGCACGTTCGTCGGCAACTCGTCGAGCCTTCGCCCAACAGCCTCATAGCGCTGAAACACTAAGTCGTAATTCCTGTGATACTGATTGAACAGCACCTGCCCGAGGCGCTCACGCTGCTGTGTGACATCACCCCTGAAACCAACCCGGCCACCGCTAAAGCGATCAATCAGGTCCTCCGCTATCCTGTTGAATGTCTCTTTTTGCTTATCACGTTTCCTACCGATACCGAGGAACGGTATGTTATCCAGTGCAGCCTCAATTTTGGCTAGACCCCTGTAGCCAGTCATTTCTGCGGCTGTAAGCAGTCCAGACGCATCAAACATTTTTTCCATTCTTGTCAGGACAGCGATGCGCTGAATCCGGTCAGCCGATAGACGGAAAGCATTGCCGCCAACCCGCATAACGCCTGAAATTGCGTGAGGGGCAATTGCGCCGCTAACAAGACCAAGGGAGATGGCAGTCTCTTTTTCCTCGTCCGTCATGTAGGTGCTGCTTGCACCGTATAGGCCACCAAGTAGCGACTCTTGCGTGGTGCGCCCAAGCAACTGTAGCTTAGGGTTGGAATGCTTGAAGCCCTTGCCGCCAAGCGCGGCCTCAGCAACAAATGTCAGCGCGTCACCAGCGAAGGAAGAATATGGAGCCTTCTCCTGTACCGCTGCATTCAAATCATTGATTGCAACGCTTCTCTGGCGGGCCTGCTCCTTCATCAGGTCGGTCGGCATGTTGCCGTATGGGGTTGGAACCGTGTTTATGCCAAGCTTCTCTAGCCCCATCATCAGAGAATTGCCGAGCCCTAGGACGCGGTTCTCAATGTTCCCCTTTACCTGCTGACCAAATGGACCAAGAAACGGTACATCGGTAAACGCTTCGGCCTGTTGTTCGGCGCTACGAACCTGACCGGCGCGCTGCTCCAACTCAGCCGCCGCTTCTTTTAGGCCAGCACCACGCTGTATGTTTTTGACAGCTTCCTTTTCCTCAATCAGCTGCCATAAGCGCTCAAGCTCTTTCCTATCCGCCATTTCCTAATATCCCGACTGGCAAGCCCTTTTCGCGCTCAAAGGCTCTAACTTCCGCTGGGCTCATGCCTTCAGCGGCCTTTCTCATTCTTTCGATTTCTGCTGCGTAATTTTCAAGGTACGGAATCCATGCCTTGGGCGGCTCGTTGCTAGGGGTCTGCCTTACACCACTCCTGATTCGTTGCAGATCATTCATAAACTCAGGTGGTAGCTCCACGTTAATGTCGTTCGCCCTATACATGGAGTAGCGGTTATACATCTGGTCGGCAAATGTGATCTTGGCTTCGTTGATAGCTGCCAGCCTTCGATCCTTCGACGGGTTTTGGAGTCCGAGGGACCTGATCTGGTTGAGTACGTCCATCTCAGACAACCTGCCGCCCGGATCGGCAATTCGCGCCAGTGAGTATGCAATCGAAATTGAGAGCTGCTGGGTTGCCGCATCAAGACGTTGTAGTTGTTGCCAAGCCGTCATGTTCGCTTCCATCGTTGCTTGCGAGTATTTCTGTCGATCACGGTCTGTGGCGTTTTCAAGGGTGTAGTTTTGGTAAACCCCAAGCTCTGTGCCGCTAAGCTGGCCGACATCCTCGGCGACCTTGCCTCTGACTAGGACCTGAGTGCGCCCCCATAACACGTTGATGTTGGACCTAAATGCCTCCGCGATCTGGAAGACCGAGCCAGCGAGGCTTTCCTCTGACTGACCATCAAGCCCTACCAGTTCTTCAAGCCTGTTCAGCTCGCCAAGCGTACTCATGCCAGCGGCAAACTGCTCTGACAGCTCCATCCTTGATGCCGCTGGAACCTCCTGCGTCTTACTAATTGGCTCGCTCAGCCAGTCGCCACTGACCGGGACAAACTGGTTGCTCTCATCGGTATAGCCAAGCTGCCCCTGCATGTTCCTCAGGATTTCTGCCTCAAATGGTTCTTGGCCGGGAATGGTAACGACGCGAGGCCCTACAGCGTCGTAGGGGTCCGTTGGATTACGAGGTGTCAGCTGCTGCGGGGTAATGCCAGCTTGAGCCTTCATTTGCTGCTCAAGGAACCCACCCAAAACGGCCCCGCGCGTCTGCGGGTCAAGCGCCATCAGCATATCAATCTGCTGTTGCGGAAGGCCGGGTGCTGTCTGTACCTGATTAAACACGCTGGGTACGTCCTGACCAAGATCGTCTTTCCCGCCCATTCCGGTAATTTCGCTGCTGTAAGCGTATTGCGGGCCAAGCGCCTGCGCAAAAGCCTGCCGCTGCTGTTCGGCGATTTCCTCCTCCCTTCGTCTCGCCTGATTGTTTATACTGGCTGCGGCCCATGCTTGAGCCAGCTTTGCCCAGCCCTGAGCTGGGTGCGCGATGGGCTCAAAACCAACCGACATTTTCTGCAACGCATCGGCAAGCGCCCTGCTACGCTCGACCTGTCGTAACTCTGTCTGACCTGTCGTGAGAGTTGCCATGCTTAGCCTCCCTTAAAGCCCTTCCAGAGCCCGCTGCCTTTTCCTGCCGCAGCGCCCGCTCCGGTTAGCGCCGCAGCGCCAAGGCCAAACAATCCGCCTAATCCAGCCTGTTGCTGTTGCATTGCAGCCTGATGGGCGTACTGCTGCTGCTGGGCATTCAGCGCCTGAGCGCCCATGAAATCAACCTGTCCCGGTCCAAAGAAGTTCTGCATCTGCGGGGCCTGTACCTGCTGCAACCCAAGCAACGAGGCCAGCTCGTTGAACTGATTGCCACGAACCCCAAGGGCCTCTTGCAGCGCTTGGACTCTTGCAGCATTTTGATTCTGCATAGCAGCCTGACGAACGGAGTTGTTGAAGTTCGATCCGGTGAGCTGCTCACCAAACAGCATTCCACGCTGAGCCATTGTATCGCCTAGCAATCTGGATGCTTCTTGACCGCCCGCCATTACAGCTTGGTCGGCAAGGTTGGCAAAGGTGTTGCCGCGCTCGACGTTAAATTGACCATACTGGTCTAAAAACGCATCGCTGGTTGTAGGCAATCCTTGGTTTGCAAGCCTGTCACGGAGCGCATCTTCCTGCCTTGCGAACTGCGGCTCTAGCAGCCGACGACCTCGCTGGAAGTACGCATCCTCAATACGGCTACGAAAATCACCCATATCTCCGGGCAGCTGTGGCAATCCGGTGGCGGCGAACTCGCTGAGCCCGGCATCACTTTGGATCGGCCCGAATGAGCTGAGGTCAATTGGCTGCTGGTTCAGGTCACCAATTCGTCCAAGAGCCGCGTCTAGCATTGCCTGATCGGTCTGGAAGCGCGTATCCGTAAGCGCCTGCATCTCAGGCGTTAAATTGAGATTCGCAATGCTTCTGTTCGGGCCAGAGTAGGTCAGCGAACCCCAAGGGGTGAACTGATCTATCCTATTAAACTCAGCGTCTGCCCTAGCGACCTCCCACGGATCGACAGGTTCAGGCGGCGCGGGACTGCTTTTCTTGCCCATAATAATTTCTCTCTAAACGGTTTTCTCCGGGCAGAAGGCCGTACAAAAACATATCGTGGCCGTCTACGTCTGCCCTGCGTATTTTCCCTTCCTGTTTGAATCCAATTTGCTGGACCAGTTTACGCGCTCTCTTGTTGTCCTTCCTGACAATCGCTGTTAGCCGGTGACACCCTAGCTGATTAAATGGGTACCGCAGCACCATGTTAATCAAGTCGCGCTGCATCCATTTTGTTCCGGGCTCTGCCGCGAAGGAAATTTCGATATCCGTCGTTCGGTAGTTATGGAACATTGCGCAAGCAATGATACCAACGCCCCGCTCAAACCACGCTATTGTAGTGAAGTTCTTGGGGACAAAATGAGGAATCCTCTGGGACATCCAGAGGCCGAGCTTGGCGTTCTCCTGCGGTGTTTGCGGGGTTTCCAGCGTAATCACAGGTTTCCCTCCACCCTGACAAGCGCGTCAGTTTTGTACCATTTCGGCTTGTCGCCCTGCCTTGAGTACCGCATTTTCAGGCAGACCGGAGTGCCACGGCCATTTGCCATGCGCCACTTTGTTAGCACCGTCTCACCAAATACCGAGCCCCAAGACGACCCCCAAGGCGACCCCCAAGGTGTGCCAGTTGATACTGACGATGACGGAGAAGAAACATCCGGCTCAATAAAGCCATAGCCTACGCGGATGTCGTATTCGATATCGTCAACGGCGGAAAAGCTGGGAAGTATCGCTGTAACCATTTTATTGGTCTGAGCGCCGTAATCCGACCACGCCGTCACGGCTGCGGCATTGATGTCGGAACCGTTGTCATTTTGAACAGTATTGTACCTATATACAGTGCCATCGGTTGAGCCGAAATAGGCATCGCCGTTATACATTCCCCATGTGCGCGCAGGGATGTCAGTGAACCTTGCTGCCGCCATGTTCTCCGTATTAAGGACGTACTGCTCAAATAGGTCGGGGCTCGTAGCAACCGGTATGTTCAGGAACATCAGGTGTTCATTCGGGATGTAAAACAGCTCCCATCCCTCGTTATTGATTCTGCTGTAAGCCGCATCGGCTATAGCTTGCGACAATTTGGTTGTTGGTGGGGTAGGCTGCTGGAAGGCTGAAGGCAAGGTGACTGCATCACCCTCGGTTACCACCATTACCTCGCGACCATATTTCATTACAGCCCTGTCCCCAACGGGCCTGCCTATCTCATAAATACCAACCAACGCCCATGATAGGGCGCTGCCGGGGTCTGACCCTTGGTAAACTATTACCTCGCCAGAGGACATTATGAATACAGCGTAATCATCGGGGCCGGAGCCACCATCAACCGTCCAAGAGGTCATCCGCAGAAGCTTGCCGCCTTTTCTTGCAACATCAGCAAGAGGGAACTCCGTTACCGCCCCGCCCATTGCGTTAGTGGCCGAGTACCAGAAATTTTGGCTGCTGCTTTCCCAGAAATAACTCCGCGCCTTGTGGACATGCACTCCAACGAGATTAGTGGCTGTAAGGCCGGAGCCTGTAACAGTCAGGGCCGAAAGGGTGCTGCCGTCGTATTTTTGTGGGGTGTTAGCGCCATTGACAAAGCCCATGATGCCGCCGAGCATTGCCGTATCCCATCGGCCATTAGCAAAACCTGAGCCTAGCGATGTCGCTGCGCCCTGAGCCGTAGAGTTGTAAATGTTAGATGACGAAGCGGTGATTAGCGCCCGTGTTGAGCCATCCCAATATTCTGCGCAGAGGTCAACATCGCCGGAGCCAACGCCAGTTGAATGAGGTTCGTAGCCACCACGAAGCTCAACGTAGCCATGCTTAGGGACCATGTTGATGAGAGAGACGGCATCATTAATCGGCATGACCGTAGGGTCATCTCTGGTGTTCCACCCCCCTGTTGGGGCCGGAATTACAATACGCCGGTTAAACTGACCTCGCTCAACCGAAGCCTGTTTCGGGTATATTTGAAAGGGCCGGGAAATTGCCATCAGCGTGTAGTCTCTCTGTTGCGCCATCCTGAGCTAGGCAAATCTCTAGCTCCCGATCAAACTCCGTTTTCTCCTCCAAGTATGGTTGGCCCAGCGTTTTCAGTAGCCTCCAAATTACACCCATCGTGAACATATCCTCATCGAAGATAACCTCATCGTTATCGGATGCAAACGCCGATGCCTCAGCCCCGGCGCTGGTGAGCCAGTTCTTGGAGTAATACTGATAATAAATTGTCTCTACGGCTGTAGGCGTTGGGTGTATCGTGATCCGCTTACCGATGTGCGGGCCCTCATCGTCGCCGAGCAGCCTGAAGCGATCCTCATAAGCGCCAGTGTTACCAGATTTCTCGTAGGACCACTGTCTTGGTGAAATCTTGTAAACGGGCTGGTCGGTTGTTTGGTTGAAGATCGTACCCGGAACCAGCGAGCGGTAATCATCTGGGAGGTCGTATTGTGGTTCGCCAGCTGAGGTGCTGAACGTATATTCCTTTATCAGCAGCTCCCAAGGTTTCTTGGCGAGAATAGCGCCTGTGCGGTGCGCCAACCTTAGAATCCTGACCGCCGTAGGGTCGTTGTTTCCGATTATTGTGGCTGGGGCATCAAACCCGACTTCTTCCGCTGCATCCTGACATATGTCCAGTAAGCTCATCCACTTGATACCTTGAGTCGTTTGGGCTTCCTACGCTCAGGCTCGCTATTGGCCTGCGCGTCCGACATGCCCTCAATCTTGCGCTCAAGTTCTTTGATTGTATCCTGCAAGCGCTCAATCTGCGCCGCCCCGTCAACGAATTTCTTGGCCCGCTCTTTCATGCTAACCCCACCGGGGCCGAGCCTGTGTAGGCCAGAGTCGGGTAGTTCAGCAAGCTGCTCGACGGTTTTAACCTGACATGCCTGCAATACCTTCAGCTCACTTCTGCTTATCTGGGCCCACTGGCTTACCGGGTACCCAGACTCAGCTGGCTCTTTGCCGGTAAGGTACGCTTCCCATGATTTCGGATATTTCGATTTGTCGGCCTCTTGGAGCGGCCTCGGCACACAATCAATGGAATTTGGGAATTGAATTTTGACCATCACAACGTCGTCATAAACAGGGTAGCCACGCTGTTTGGTCGCTCGCTTGTTCTCAATCGAGTCATCTTCAAACGTAACAAATACGCCTTTCTCGTATGCCATATTGCGCTCTCCGTGAGGATTGGGGAAGGCCGGATTCAGTAGAAACCCGACCAACCCCGCACCTTTAGCTGTTACGTTCCGCCTGCGGTGTCGTCGCCGTAGACCCAGCCATACTCAGCGGCTGCGAATGCGGCGGTACACTTAAAGGCACCGGACCCATCACTGGCTGCTGCGGCCTGATTGACAGAAACGTCTGATTGTGAGGCAGCGATTCCAGAGCCACTGTCCTTCACATAGATACCGACGAGCTGGCCGTCAGCCGGGCCACACAACCAAACCTTTTGCCCAAGAGCAAACATAGGAGTGGTTGAGCGGTGGTCAAGGTCAAACCCGCACATTGGTACTGCTGCGTATACCGTGTTAGCCATAAATCACCCCCTGTTAGGTGTAAACAACGCCTTGGAGGGACCGGTTTGAGCAGGTTAGGTTACCAGCCCAGACAATCGGTACGACCATTGCGTCTTGGTTGAGGGATGCCTTCTTTTCAAGAGGAACTACATTGCGAGCGCTGTGCGGGCGCAGGTAGATGTAATCCGTATTGAGGAAGTACATATGATCGTCTGGGATACCGGAATCTCCATCGTAGAAAACGTCAGCGGTGACGTATTTCAGCGAGCGGAAACCGGCGACACCTTCGTCCGATCCAGTAATGCGCTGGATGTCGCTAAGTCCGTCCCAGAAGTAGCTAAAGAAATTAGCGTCTGCTGCGATGAAGTCAGTGGTATCAGGGCCCCGCTGAGTTTCAAGCCACATGGCCTGCATTTCAGGTTGCAGGGTTGCCCAGTTCGTAATGGCAATATCAGTCGATGTCTGATTTTTCCAGAACGTGTAGGTTGCAGAGTCAATACCACCTACAGTACCAGCGCCGGAGTCAGCCACAATAGCCTGAAGGCCAGTGATCTGCTTGCCGCTTGAGCCTGAGCCATCGGAGTAAACGCCCGTTGACAGGTTGTTACGCATCGTCTTGATAGCATTGTCGATGCGCTTTTCCAGCAGGTTAATTACAGCTTCCTGACCCGCATTTTGGATTTCAACCTCAAGACCGGATGCTGAGACGTTAACTGCCGCCTGTTTCCAGTCAAAAACCGCCGACGTAAAAACATCGGAAGGGCTGATATCCAGCGTTTCATAGCCGCTGTAGTACATGAACGTGGAATTTTCAGCATATTCCAGTTCCTCGACGATCTGACGACCACCAGACGCGGGTCGAACGTTGCCTTTCTGATTCAAGCGGGCAAGCAAAGCGTTGCCGTTTGATACATTGTCAGCGAGTTCCTTATTGCGCCTATATAGGGTGGTGGTCACAATCTCTGTAAGGTTTGGTGAGGCCATTTATAGCTCTCCATTGATAGATTGTTTCCATGCGTCACGCAAATCATCCCGCAACGTGTTTGCTTTTTGTGGAGGTGGAGGTACGGAGCCCTTGCCATTGACTGCCTTGGCCGTTTTCTTAGCCTTTGCCGCAGCTTCTTCTCTGCGCTTCGCTTCCGCACGTTCCGCTTCCTTGCGTTGCTGCGCAGCAAAATCATCCCTGTATTCTGGCAAAGACCAAACGGCCTTGTCATAAGCTGTCTGCAAGTCCGGTGCTACGCCAGCATTCAATAGCGCCCGCATGTCATCCTTTACCTTGTCAAAGTAGGGATGCAATGGTTTGCCATCGTCGCCAGTCGCCTCACGGAACTGCTTAACCTGCTCCAACGCCTCCTGCGTCCGAAGCTGTTGATATTGCGATTGAGTTTGCGTATTCCGCTGCTTGAGGTCCTTCAGCTCGTCACGAAGCTTCCTAACCTCTGGGTCAACATATACTAATTCGTTGCCCGATGAAGCAGCGGGTTCCCTGTTGCCGAATGCAGCCATCAAGGCTTCTTGAACGTCAGGTCCATATTGCCGGATGAGCGTTTGCAGGCCGTCCACCGGGTCGGTATCCAAAAGCTTCTGCGCTGATACCCACGTTCTTACAGCTGTGGCTTCATCAACGCCGCGCATCTTGAGGATATCGCGGTATGGGCCGAACGCCTCCTGAATAGGTTTCAGTTCTTCGGCTTTTTGCTGTATGCCCTGCTCATACTGCTTTTCGCGTTTCAGTAAGTATTGCTGGGCAGCGCTGGGAAGCGTCGTAAACGTTTCCCGGTCCTCCGCTGACCAATGCTCTGGGGCCTGAATGACCTCATCGTCTGAACCTTGGGGATCACCCTCGGAAGGTTCAGCATCATGGGCTTCTAGGTCGGCATCGGTGGCGGGTTGTGCGTCGATGTCGGTCGGCTCGGGTTCCGTAGAAACCGGCTCTGCTGACTCGCTCGCACGTGATTCGTATTCATCGAATGACTGCTTGAGCGCTTCGTGCAAGCTACTTGGACCTTGGTCCTTAGTGGGGCTTTCCGTCGAAGTATTTTCGCTCATTTCCTACCTCAATTAGGTTGTGCTTCCTCAAATATTCACGGTGCTGGGAACGCGAGGTTATCCATTTACCATGTTCTGGGCCCACAACCTGATAGGGCTTGATATCACCAATGATGTAGGGTCCGTCGCGCTCAGTCGGTACACCTCTCTTTGCTTCGGTCATCCTACCAGTTTTTTTGTCATAAACGTAAGTCTTTTTCATAGCTGGTCCAACAATAGGAGTATCATCAATATGGCTTCAATGTCGGCGTTTTCGTTAACAAAGAACTGCCTACGCTGACGTACTAGCTCGTTTATGCGGCTTTCTATCTGCTTTTCAGCCACTCTGGCCGAAACTTTCTCTGTAGCGCGCAAGGTTCTGATTATCTCGTTCCTTGCAATCGCCTTCTTGAATGCTAGGTTGGAAACCTCCTTTCCGGGTAGCTTGGTGTCATCATCTAGCTGCCGCTCAATCTGCTCGACTTCTTCGATGACCTCCTCGACAAGCTCCTCAATTTCCTCCTCGACCTCCTCGCTCTTGAATGGCTGAGTTCTGAGCCTGACACCGGCAAGGATCGGCTTCGTCGCCGATTTACCTCTTGGGTCCCAAGAACCTCCACCGCCGCCTGCTGGCGCTAGCGCTTCCTCGCCAACCAGACCGGTAGACGTTACGGCTGGGGCTATCGCATTGCCACTGACAAGAACCAGCCCAGCAACCGCAACCGTGCCAGTTGAGGTCGGGGATGTTACCTGTGGAGAGCCGTAGGCAAATCGTTTGCCTAGGCTGACAGCGCCTGTGGCCGTTGGGCTGGTTATAGTCGGCGAGCCGTAGGCGATAACAACGTTTTCAGCAATAGTGGCGGCGTTGCCGGTTGCCGTGGCAATCGGTGAATCCGGGCTACCGCTCGCAATTCTGACGTTTAGAGCTACCGATCCCGTCGAGGTCGGTGACGACACATCCGGGGTTCCAGATGCACCAGAAAGCCTGCCTACAGCGCCGGATGCTGTTGCGGGCGAAACGTTGGGGTCACCGCTGGCGGTTATGGCTGTCTTGGTTGCTGCGCCGGTAGCGGTCGGAGACGATACTGACGGGGTGCCAAATGCGGCCTTTTCGCCGGTCGTGACCGAGCCAAGGGCTGTAGCAACCGACACATCGGCAGCGCCAGAAGCCGTGGCGAGCCTGCCAACATAACCTAACGCTGTCGGGTCGGTGACGTTCGGGCTTCCGCTGGCAGTTAGGGCCGTCTTTGCTACTGCTCCGGTAGACGTTGGGCCAGTAATGTCAGGTGTGCCGAGCGCCTGTTTTGCCGCAGATGAGGTTGCCGTACCAAGCGCTGTTGCAGCAGAAACGTTGGCTGTACCAGATGCCTCGGTTAATCGACCGACGTAGCCGAGTGCCGTTGCCTCAGAAACGCTTGGGTTGCCGCTAGCTGTTAGCGCCAGCTTGGCGACCGCGCCAGTCGATGTCGGGCTGGTAACGTCTGGCGTACCTGTTACAGCAGATAACCTGCCTACAAGGCCGCTAGCCGTGGCTTCAGTGATGTCAGGCGACCCAGAGGCAATTTTCGCCCCGAGGGTGACCGACCCCGTAGCAGTAGCCGTTGGTGTCTCAGGCGAGCCAGAAGCGCCTGCCAGACGACCAACGTACCCGCTTGCTGTGGCTTCACTGACATCAGTGTTGCCGCTAGCGGTAATTGCTGCCTTGGTTACTGAGCCGGTCGATGTCGCCGCTGTAACAGAAGGACTGCCATAGCAAAGAAGTTTGCCGGTTACTTGGGCGCTACCAGATGACGTTGCGCCCGTTACATTCGGCGCACCCGAAACGTCCGAGAGACGACCGATTGCCCCCTGTGAGGTAGGGCCAGATACATCTGGCAAGCCGCTAGCGACAAGAGCGCCCTTGGCGGCAGTACCAGCAGCTGTTGGGCCTGATACGTCAGGCGAGCCGGATGCTACCAACTCACCCTTACTGACTGAGCCGGATGCGGTCGCCTGCGGAGCGTCTGGGTTGCCAGAGCAAACCAACCCCTTAATTGATGCTGCGCCCGACGCTGTAGGGCTGGTGACATCGGGATTACCGGATGCCAGCAGAGGGGTAAGCGCAGCCGTGCCGCTTGAGGTCGGACCCGTGACATCGGGCGTTCCTGAAGCGACTATATTTAACTTGAGTGGCGCAGTACCCGTTGCTGTTGCTTGTGGCGCGATTGGCGAGCCAGAAGCGACGAGCGCGGCTTTGGTTACTGTGCCTGATGCGGTTGGCGACTCGACATTGGGGTTGCCGCTGGCCTCGTTGGCGGCAAGAGTCGCTGAACCGGAGGCCGTTGGCACACTGACATCTGGGGTTCCACTTGCTGTCAGTGCGCCTAGGGATACAGCGCCGGTAGCCAGTACCGCAGCTATCGTTGCGACACCGGATGCCTTCTTGAAGATTCTGGCAACACCGCTTGATGTTGGGCCGGTTACATCAGCCGCACCTGACGCGGTTCGCTTGTTCTTCGCAATCGCGCCGGTAGCTGTCGGGCCTGTGACGCTTGGCGTTCCTGCTGCGGCGATTGTTTTGGCTACAGCGCCAGTAGCTGTCGGGCCAGTGACATCAGGCGTCCCCGATGCAGTTGGATTACCTGTAGCGATTCCTGCTGTGCCGCTCGCTGTTGGGCCAGCAACCTGCGTTGGTGGGCCTTCCGAAGCGAAGCCCATTGATATGCATCGGTTGTTGCTGTTTTGTATGTAACCGGGACTAGCTTCACCTACCGTGTTTACGCCAATTGTTCCCTCATGTGCAATCCGAGTTGTAGCCGCAATCCAGCTACCTTCAACGCCAGTTGGAAAGCTCGTTGAGTTATAGGGTTGAACGGCGTAAAAAAGCGGGATGTTTGGGGGGATGCTGGCTGTCGGTGCGGGCCATACACCCCAGTAAACCGGAATGTTTGCGTTATGTACCCAGTCGGATGGGGCTGGACTTGCGGCGGCAACATTTCCATCGCCGCAATAGACAGTGCAATCCCTATATCCAGTTTCCCCACTATCATCCCAGTTTTGGGCAATGCGAAACTCTTTGTTTAAAACGTCGTTATATACGACTTCATTTCCATTTTTGCGCAGATGCTTGACATCAAAACCATCAGCATTATCGACAACAAATAACTGAACGCTGCACTCAGTAGACGCGGAAAAGCTAAAGCTAATGTTTTGGGGGGGATCGTTGTCGGCCAACCTGCTTGACAGGACGCGCTCATTTCTGGCGCTTCCCCTGTCTACATCGCCGCTGTCGTAAACATCCCAAATATTGTCATTCGGGGTACAGGTTATGCCGTAGTTGTACCAACGTACAACAGCGACCGCTATCGCCCCAGCGTTGAAAGAGCCACTACCTGTGCCTTCTCTATAACTACAGGTTATCGTCGATGAGTTATCATCGTAACGAGACGTTGCGGTCATCCACGTGATAGCTCGCGGCGTTCCTGCAATCTTAATGTTTGTTTTTAGTACAACGCCGTAGGCCAAAGGTGAGTCAACGCTGGCCGAACCGCTACCGAGCTTTGTCCTTCCAACGCCTCCGCTAGCGGTCGGCCCGGTTACAAACGTTCTGGTTAAATCACCACTGTGTGAATGCCTTTGCCAACCAGCAACGGTGGTCGCGGTCCTGTTTGTATGGATTCCGAGCCGGTGATTATCGGTGTCCCACCGAGGGGTGTTGTTATCATTCGGGAAATATAAGTCTTGCGTTGCCCTTAATACCCCGCTGATATAAACCTTTATTGAGTTATCTGCATGGTCAACAACCGAAGTAATGTCGTACCAACCAGTGTCTGGAATGCCGGTATCGACATCCTGTTTCGTACTGGTGCCGCCGCCATATTTTGCGTACTGAAAAAGAATATGCCAGTGGCCATCAGTACCGGGGTACAATTCAAACCATTGCGCCCAGCGCTGGCCGTCGATATCAATATCGAAATAGATGTGACCGGCCCTTGGGTACGGGTCACTTACGGATGCGTTTTCAAGCCTGCTTGATTGCGTTAATTTAGAACCATATTTTATGGTTCGCCTGATGTACCCAATCCCACTGGTAGATTTGAATACTATTCCGTCATCGCCAGAGCTGGAGTTGTAAGTAAACTGGGAGTCTCCAGAAATTCCCCAATCTGGGTCGTCGTTTAAAATGTAAAAACCGGGCTGACCACGCCACTGTACGCGGTATGACTTCCAGTTTACTTTTATAATTTTTCTTGCGGTGCCGCTTGATGTTGGTTCGAGGGTGGCTGCCCCGGTGCATTTGGTCGGAGCGAAAGCTGTACCGCTGGCTGTCGCCTGTGATACTGACGGCGATCCGCTAGCAGCTGTTTTCCTTCCAACGCTTCCGCTTGCGGTTGGGCCTGTTACGCTGGGGGTGCCACTAGCCGGTTTGCGCAACCAGTGAACGTAAACATCTAAATCGTAGCCAGCGTCGTAAGCAATAATGTAGGCGTGATTGTCGTAGGTGACCTTCGGCCACTCTACAGTGACACCATCAAGTATCTCTACAGCGCTGCCAGTTTCTACTTTCCGAATGTATAAATCATTCGTGGTGTCATCGGAGTAGATGAGCGAATAAACCTCATCTACAGGATCGAAGGCAAGGAACCAATGGTAATCGCCAGTTTGAACATCACCCTCGACATCTACGGAAATACCGCCGATGACCGATTCGGTGAAATTCGATATGTCGTTGGAACCGCTTTCGTCCCAATACCAATATCTAGCGTTTGTTTTCCAAACGGACGACGAGCCGTTACTCAACCGTCGTATGTCAATGGCGCTCGAAATCGTTTCGCAAAGAAGGTTTGTAAACCCCTTCATTCCGTAATTTTCGTTGGCACCCGACCACTGACCTTCCAGCGTCGTACTGGTACTTGTCCCCGAAAGCGTTGTTGCTTGCTCGGAAGCCCAGAGTACCGGTGGATCGTCGCCAGTTGAGGGTTGCTCCGACCATACGATATGAACGTCAGTGCTTTGCGATCCACTACAGATAGACGGCATTCCGTAGTGAACATCACCACCACCATCTAGGGCTGTAGCAGAACCCCAGTTAGCGCCCGAGTCGGTCGAGCGAATATAATCGACGCGGTTCTTCTCGTCGCCCATGTTGCCATCGGTGCCGCCCGAGTAAACCATGACAACATTGGCACCGCCGCCCTGCGTGGCAATGTCAACCCACTTGTAGTCCGGTGGATCGGCTGTGTAAGCCGAATCAAGGTCGAGGTTGGTGACTGCCGTATCCCAGTGATCGTTTGTGCAGTCGAACCGAACAAAATTAAGGTAGTCGACAGTATTTATAGTTGTTAGCGCAGCGACGTATATGTATTCTTCAGTCGCCGTGGCGTTGGTGCCAACGCAGCTCGAAAGAACGTGCGTCCAACTTTCCAACATCGCCGGCCCATTTGCAGAATCTTGCGCCGTCCACGTTCCGGTCGGCGTTGATGCCTTAACAACCTCAAGCCCCGTTATACCGCTGAAGATCACCATGTAATACGATCCACCGACTTTGTGGATCGGGTTATTACCGGGAACTAAGCGCGCATTTGCGTATAAGGTGGACATCAGGGCACCAGATGTGTCCTACCGTCTGGGGTGATAACTTCAGCCCCGGTCAGTGTTTGCAGGTCCTGAAGGGAACGACTAGCGGTGCCCTTCGTAATCCAGATAACGCGCTGGTCGCCAGCGAACAAATTGGCGGCACTGTTTGATGCGGTGATTTCTTGATCGGTAATTGTATCGTCAATAATGTCCTCAAAAATCACCACGCTCGGCCAGCCACCCAGCGCGGCACGGATGGCACCTCGCGACTGGTTGGTGTGCATATCTTCCTTGAGGATGACGACGTTGGAGCGCGGTTGAAAATCACAGGTAGCCGCAAGCACGACAGCGCCATGACCGCTGTCTGGGTCGTGACCCGCATCAATGATGGCTTGGCGGATTTCGGCTTCTTCGGTTTCTGCCTTGGCAGCGTCCACGTAATCGCTGATATCAAGGCCAATAGTCGTGCAACCAGTTTCTTGGGTGAAAGCATCGACTCCCCAACCAAACCCAGCACCGACAATACATACCAGCTCAGTGGGCGCGATGTTTAGAACGGGCGCTAGCAGTTGCCAACGCTTTTGCAGGATCGGCAGCATTGGCCATTTGTGGTAATGCAGGTAGATCGGGCTGGTGCCCGGAGGCTGACTGTCAGTAAAGTAGCGGCTTACACGGAACCGATAAAGCGTGTCGTACTGTTCCTTTGTGTAACCGCCGTCTGCCATTTACTGCACCTCGCGCTCGAAACCCTCCCGCTCAACAATGACTGTTTTCGCGTTCTTGCGTACCCAGCCAACCATATCCTGATCTGGCTCCATGCCAGCCAGCACACTGATTATTGTCTGTATTGAACCATCTGTTTGGGTCTGCCAGACAATGGCCCCTGACTTATCGGGCCGTTGGTCGTCATCCAAAAACCCCTGCAACCAAGCACAACTGAAGGCGCGGCATGGCATCGGACGGTTCGTGTAAATACTGCAACCGTCCTTTGCAACATGCTGACACGGCAAATAGGCTGGCTTTTCCAGTACCTTGATTTCCAGCGCTACGCAACATGCCGTGCATTCCCCGCACTCCCTCATAAATAGCCGTACTGCTTCATCATGTCAGCATGATCGGCTTCGATTTGCTTGATATGCTTCGGTGCAAGTTCCTGTTTCCAGCGTGTGCCGCCCTCAGTGAAAAAGCGGTCACTGTGCTTGGATGCTTCTTGAAACCCTTTTTTGTCCTCCTGTTTCTGAAGCTGTCGTTTGTTGGTCGCCTTCAGCGCTCGCTTGGCTCTTGCCTCATCGTACTCCCAACCAAGAAACTCAATTATTTCCCTCAGCTTCTTGTCGGTATCCTCAACCATATCCTCGTAACGCAAAATCAGTGTCGGGTAATTGTATTTCTTGCTCCACGACGCAACATGCCGTGACCACGAACTGACAAGCGTTGTTACATGGGAGTCGGCAGCGCCGTTCCCGCCAAGTCTGGTCCCATCTGACCCGATTGCCAATATCGTGTCGTCCATTGATTTTCCGAAAAACCGGCTCCACGACACAGCAACTGAACGCGGGTCACGCACAACATAAATTGCGCACTTGGTAAGCTGCGGAGGAATCAGCGGGGAAAACAGGTCACCTGTGACGTTCACAGAATGCGACTTGACGAACCTCGGTGGCCGAAAATTAGCCATCCCGAACATCAGGGCCGCAGGTCGCAGCAGGCAAAGCTCCGCTTCTGTCAGATTGTTAACGTCTAGCGCAGAAACGCTCTGGTACAACGCTCTACCGGCATCGCCAAAGGCCAGCCTGATATTGTTGATATCAACATGCCCGTTGTTCGTGTATGCCTCAAGCAGACATCGAACCCACGTATTGCCAGACTTTGGATATGAGGCGAGCCATATTAGGCCCCCATCTTCCATTACGTTACCAAGCTACCAACCGGCATGGTGATCGTCAGTGACGTAATCTGAACCGTATCCGTCGTTTCCAGCGTGTTGTCCGGCATTACGATATCAGCCGGTGTTACCGTATCAACACCGAACGAGCAAATCAGCGTACCGCCCGTTTTTGCGGTGTAAAAGCCGATGGCTCCAACGGTATTCGCGCTCGGGGTTCCGGTGCTTTCAGGTGGTGTCGTCACGTTCAGCGACATGCTTCCACCAGACGCAGCATTGAACGGGTCCGGCGTAGCCAGTGCGCAAACCGTGTACGTTGCTGTCTGTGCTGTGTTCTGAAACCTTGCGTATGCGGTTCCACCGAGATCATCGTCAATCTGGTTTAACATTTTGTCACGTGTACCGCTGCTATCAATCTTCATCTTTAGCCTCCTCCGGCTTTTCAGGGGTTTCGGGCCTCTTGAGGCCGGTAATCTTTAACGTCTGCCTGACATTGCCATCTTTGTCCTTGATGGAGATGGTTCCGCTTGCCTCAAACTTTGGCATATCAACAATTACTTCACTCAATTTCCGCTCCTGTTATACGGTCATCGTCGCTACGCTCAAAACGGACGGTTTTTTTCTCGTCAAGTGGGGTAATTTCTGCTCCCTGCACCTTCCCATCCTCTCCCTTGACGAGTGTGATTTTCCGGGCCTTCGGCTCGGATTCGATCTTGATTTCAGGCACGGCGGCGGCTTGAGAAGAACTCTCGGTTGCGCTTTTGGCTTGTTCGGATAGGCGTTTTGCTTGCATATCTACAGCTTGCAGCGTGACCTTGGCCTCCGCTTCTTCCTGCATCAACCTGATTTTAGCCTCTTTCTCTGCTATGTCTAGGAGCAATTTCTTGTTCTCAAGCTCTGCTTTTGCCTGCTCCCTAGCAAGCATCGCCTGAGTTTCGATGTTTTTACGCTGTATTTCCGCTTCCGATTCTGCTTGTTTTATCTGTAAATTAACCTGTTGCTCCTGCTGCTTGAGCTGAGCAGCTGCTTGCATTTCCGCAAGTTTTGCCTGCTGCTCCTTATCCTGCTGTTCGGGCAACTGGTCGAACGTCTGTAAAAACTCCTCAAGTTCATCCTCTGCGTCCCTAGCGATGCTGAATTTCCTTGAAATCCACAACATCATCTTGCCAAGCGGGCCCATCGCTGCTGGCTGGGCCTGCACGATTGGAAATACTTGATTCAGGTATTGCGACAATGCAGCCACAAATTCGGATACACCCTGCTTCTCAAGGGCCTCGTCAGGAGCAATCGTTGAGTCTGTTTCGATATCAACGATAAAAGAACGAAGCGCGTCATCCTTGATTAGCTCGCGAGCGGCCATTGCTGACTCGGTTGGCTCCATGCTCGCCATCTTGAAAATGGTTTCAGCTTCAAAATGCTCCGCAATGATCTCCGCCTGCAACCTGAACAGGTCCCTGAAGAAGCGCTGCGTTTCCTGCTGCTTTGGCAGCAACCTGCGTGAGGCGAATGATGCCTTTATCTGCTGGGCACCCTTGGTTTCCCTTGGGTCCGTTGACCCCCGCTGGATGTCTGATATGCCGGTAAGCTCAAAAATCGACTGAACCAGCTCTTGCCGGTAAACCATCAGGCGCTGCCACGCGTCAGCGACATCCCTCAACGGTATCCATTCGATCATGCCAGCGAGTCCGCCACGCTCGGTGATAGCACCCCAATCCTCGACAGGAACAAGCGTGTTTTCCTTGGATGACAGCATATCGTCGATCAGCTTCTTCTGTGATCCGGGGTACAGGCCGGAAAGCTTCATTGCCTCGACCAATCGCTGAATCCGCTGCGTAATGGTGTTCAGCTCCTCCGCCTGATACTGGTAAAGCGTGTATTCCGGTATTGGAATCAATGTATCGGTTGTTTCGACGATAAGCGCTGGCTCTGGGCACGGGAAGAATCCGCGTAATTGAAGCGGGTCATCTTCATTCATCAACAGTTTGTCGTATCCCTCTATGACCGCATACACCTTGCGGTCCTCCCGGTCCCAGATTTCCCAGACTTGCGCCTTGGCGACGGTTCGCTCCTCGCCCTTTGCTGCCTCCCCGTCTTTTTCCTGCAAGTGCGCAATGTGCGTTAACGGGACGTTCGCATGCTCGTCACCGAATTGCTCAATAATTTCCTCACGGGTTAGGAAGTTGTTACCGAACGCAACCCACCAAACATCCTCCCAGTAGTTTGCAACAGACTGGCGATAGTGGGTCCACGGTACGTGATAAACCCGTACCTCCTCGTCAACTAGCTCGTCATATTTTTCCTCAAAGACGAATTTGCCTTCCTCGTCCATCTGAAAGTCGATTTCACCGGGCTCCTCATCGCTGGTAACGGTTCTTACCTTGGATGTCAGAATTGGGTGGTATTTAACTCTCGCTACCATGCGTCCGGGCAGCAAGAAATCGAGAATACACCGCGTCCCCACACGGTCGAAGTCGTAGGCACCGCCGGGATCAAGGGCATAGCTAACGCTTCGCTCCAACATCGTGGCCGCATCACGCATCACAGGGCCTTCTTGCCTGTGCCTGCGTTTTACAACGGGTTTCGGGGTCGCTGAATACAGCGCCGGGCGCTGGGTCTGTGTGTTGGACCACAGAATATTGAAATGCGTATCTTCGTGACCGCGCTCGTCGCGGTAGGTTTCAACTACCTTACGAGCCCTATCTCGCCACTTGGACTCATGGTTTGATGAGCGCTCAAGTTCGGTTAACCAAAATCTGGCGTTTTTCTTAATGGCCATTTATATCCACCTCGGCTCGGTAAATTCGTGGTCCTTCAGGTCGCAGTAGCGAAGTGGCTCAACCTGCCAATATGGCTTTTGCTGTACCGGTCGATCCTTCTTATAGGGCCTCGCCATACACATATAGCGAGTTTCGTCCCCAATATGATCCTCACCCTCTTTGAGTACGTCGTTTGGATTGTTCGGGTCTGCTGTCAATGTCGGGATAGTACGAAGAAAATCGGTGCAAGAATCGAACGATAGAAGCATGCCATCTTTTATTCGTGAATACATTTCCTGCCAACCGGCCTCACGCTGGTTGTCGCCTCTGAAGAAAATGAGCCCACCGTTAGCCATTTTTTCTGCCGCAGAAGGGCCCATGTCAGAGCGCCACATACTTGGGTCGCCCGGTCCCGGTAGCACCTTCCCTCGCTGCTGGATAACTGACTCACCGACTGCTTTAGCGTCCATCCGTAGTCCCTTGTTACCCCTTTCATTTCCGTACCACTCCCAAATACGAATCATGCACCCTTCTGGGTATTTCTGCACACCAGCCGGTGTTTCAACTTCAGTCCCATCGGATATCGCCCACTCACCAATTGAAAAAGGCGTGGCAAACCCCCAGTCAGCACTCCTGAAGCGCGGCCACCAAGGGGGAACGGTAAAAGGCTTTATGATGTTGGCAGAGGACCAACAATCGAAAAAAGCACCGGGTACCACGTTCCAGTCGCCGTCACGTAACTGTTGAGCTTGCCACGCAGGTAGCTGGCCGAATTGACCGGCATAATCATCGTCAAGGTATTGGTTGTCATCCATGCGAGCCGGTATAAATATTGATGTCCAGCCCTTGTGGTTCGGATTGTTTGGGTTGCGCATCTCAGCATCATGGAAAACCTGCTCTGGTGGTGCCGAGTCAATGAACAATTCCTTGAGATAGTGGTGTGCGGGTCCGCCCGGATTGGAAGTCATCACGCAACGAGGTAGGCGAGACATGGCAGATTTGTCCGTGGGCTTCCAAGAACCAAGTCGGACCCGCGTTTTCATGTATTTGATATGCTCTGGGTTGAGCTGAGCGGCCTCGTCAATCCCCAGCCAATGACACTCCCAACCCTGAAAGTCGTGCAAGTCACGGTCATATTCACAGTGACGAAACTGCAAAACTGATCCGTTCCACCAGTCGAAACGCTTTTTGGTTTCATTGTAGTGCCCCAGCTCTTTTGGCAGCTCACGCTTTAGGGGGAGGATGTGATTTGCCTCAAGCTGGGGCAGCGATTTACGCACCAAGTAGGCTTGGATGCCGGGGTTCTTCATACAAAAGTCGTAGGCATCCCACCTCAGAGAATGAGATTTTCCGCCACCAGCGGCTCCGCCATAGAGGATTTGTGTTGCCATCGTTGCATGCAACAGCTTCTGGCGCTCTTGGGGTTCGTATTGGAGGTGGATTACTGCCATCTACTTCCCACTGGTGGTTGGTTTGGTCCTGCGGTCGCTTGCCACCGCTGCGCGGCCAGCGGCCAGCTCATCGTGCCTCAGTACGGTTTCGGCAAACGTCGGCTCAGGCAGTTCGTCGTCAACGCGACCAGCAAACGCCGTATTCAACTTGTCTGGGTCATAGGCCATCACATGGATGCTTTCTTCTGGCACGATATCTGGCTGTGTGGCTGGAACAACGTCAGCCATGTTTCTAAACCGGGTACCTGCCGTGAAGTCCACTACACCGTCGTACCCCAAGTTTTGCAGCGTTCTGGCCAAAAACTCCATCGCAGCGGGTTCGCCAAATTCGTCAGTGGCATATATGGATGCTTGATTAACAGCAAAAGCTTGCTTGATGTCGAATAACCCAATCTCGCCGTAATCTATTGCGTGGTCATATAGGTCGGCAATCAGCGCGTCAGCGTCAACATCAAAAAACTCCTTCTCGGCCTCACGGATGGCATCAAACAGGTCAATGGCCGTGCCCGATTCCATCACCTCATCACCATCAGGGCCTTTGTAATCAACGCTAAGAGTGAATGTTGTCTCGTTTGGGCTACCGGCGATGGCCGGTTTCTCAAGGAACGAGTACAGCGGGTAGATTGCCCCCTGATGAACGGCATCCATCTCTTTAAGCGCCATTTTGCGGGCGTAATCGGCCACATCGTCGTCGGTCAGGTCATCCGCTTCCTTGCCAAGACTGTCTGCCACATCATCCAGCGTCATCGGATCGTCCCAGATGCTGTCAATAATGCGCTCTGCGCGTAATTGAGTGCGCAACTCCATATCGGGACCTAAACCGGCGTAATTGGCGCTCACCTCTGCCGGATTGCTGGACATATACACAGCGCGCCCCCAATCATTCGACACAGCGGCACGTTCAAGGTCATATTTCTCTATATTTCCCATGCTGCCATGATAAAGGACAACGGGCTTGCCACCCGGCTTGAAGATGCTTGCCGCCTTCTTCAGCAATGAACGAAATTCAGGTGTGCTGGCCCCAAACATGGTGATAGCTTTTACGCCACCAACCAGCTCATTAGGTAGTGGGCTGAACATTTCGCCAGCAAACCCAGCCATTGAATCTGGGTCGCCGCCCATAGCAACCGCCAAGTCTCTGGTGGTCGGGTACATATCAAGCGGTTTTAACAGGCCCATTCCCGGCACCCTGCCGCCTGACATCTCATCAACCATAGTGGCCATCTCTCCAACATCACCAACAATGCCGGGGATGCCAGCTAACGTAGATTTGGCAAAATCAGAGGGCTTGCCGCGCGGGGTTTCTCCAATGGCCTTTGCCCACCAGTTACCAATGTTCTCAGTGGCTGAGCCAATAAGCCTTGGTAGCCATAAGGGGTCTGTCAGTAGAGGGCGAGGATCGCCATGTCCGGGGAACTGGCGACGCATCTCCTCGGTGATCTGGCGGGACTCCATTTGTTTGTCGATAATCTGCTCTGGCGTAAGCACCTGAGCGATATCTTCTGGCAGCAGCTGGCGCTGCGGTGATGGAACCCACTGAATCGGGTCCTGATCCATATGGGGCGGCAGGTTGGGGTCCCGTTGTCGGTAATTGCCAGCCATTATCGGATTCTAGTCCAAAAATCTGCGCAATGCAGGTGAAAGCCCGGTCATTGGCCGTAACACTTTAACGAGGTGCCTGCGCCGCAAACCACCATCTATTGAGTCTATGCTTCCATTTGCCGTCGGGCCAGTGACCGAAGTGGTGCCCTGCGCCCAGACTGCCCCAACCGTCACGCCGCCAGATGCGGTCGGCACCGTAATTTGCGGGGAACCGTAGGCGTTTACAAACTCATCGGCAGTCGGTACCGAAACCTCCGAACTGGACTCAACCCCATGACCTGACAGGTTATCAACCAATACCTCAGCGGCAGGAATTGAAACCCACGACTGGGATTCGACATCGTTGCCATCAAGCTGGTCAGGCTCATACGGTAACGGCTCATTGACCTCCGAGGATGACTCAACGCCGTGCCCTTTGAGGATATCCACCAGTACGTCGGCAGCAGGGATAGAAACCCATGACTCAGACTCGACATCGTTACCGGTCAGCTCGTCAGTGGCATTGTCAGTGGACGGGGTGCTGACTTCGGAATCCGACTCGACACCGTGCCCCTTCAGGACATCTACCAGTGCATCAGCGGTCGGTATCGAAACCCACGATTCGGCCTCGACATCGTTACCAGTCAGATCATCGGTGGCGTTATCGGTGGATGGGGTGCCAACCTCCGAATTTGATTCAACGCTATAACCCTTCAGGTTGTCCTGCGAGCCAATATCAGCCGACGGAATGCTAAGGTGGCTTGCCGCCTCAACATTATTGGCGACCAGTACATTGATGGGCCTTGCATTGCCGGTTGCCGTTGGGCTCGCGACGCTTGGTGTACCGAAAGCAACAAGGCTGGGTTTCTGGCAAGCGCCAGTGGCCGTCGGCCCGCTGACATTGGTGGTGCCAGCCGCCGTGAGGATGTTTCTTGTCTGACCAGACGAGGTTGGCCCGGTAACGCTTGGGGTGCCAGATAACAGCGAAATCTGCGTTCCGCTTGGCGTTGATACCTGAGAGTCGGATTCAACGCTGATGCCGCCGAGTGTGCTTTGATTGCCAATATCTGCCGTCGGAATACTCAGGTGGGACGCAGCCTCAATGTTGTCGCCACTGAGGTTATGAAACAGCTCAATATCGCCACTTGCGGTCGGGCTTGTTACGTTCGCTGTTCCAGAGGCCGTCAGGGGAGGCGCGGCCTCGGTGTACGTTATATCGACATCAACCGCGTCAACGTAGATCGTATTGAACGGCGGCTCGCCCAAGTACTGCGACGTAATACGGACCTGAGCGCCGTTGAGCTGCGCCTCGGTCCAGTCAGAGTCCCAAGTGGCGGTCGAGCAGGTAAAGTTCTGGAACCCCGTGGCGAGGGTCTTGGTTTGGGTGGTTCCCTGCTTGGTGCCGCCGATATACAGGTCAACCTGTATTCTCGGGGTTTTGCTGGTGGAGCTTGCCCTAGCCCGGACAACGATATTGACATCGGTAACCGTGTCTGCGTCGGAGACAGCGGTTGAGGTCAGGCTGATGGTTAGGGCATCGGCCTGAAACGTCGTTGACATGGTGTTGCCATCAGCAGAGGCAACACCTTCAGCTATGTCGGTGTAGGAGCCGGTTGGCCACCCACTGGCACCATTCGGTAGCAGTTTATCGGTGGCCATTTTTGCCCCTTAGACGGCGACTACATCCCGTATGGTGATACTCAAGGAGTTCAGCGTAAAGGAGTTTCCAGCGGTAACAACGACAGAGCCATTTAACGACCCAGAGGCCAACACCTTGTCTGCACCGTTCGTTATGGCCCAGTACGTGGCTGTACCGCCCGTAGTAATACTGCCGTCGGTTACAGGCTCAGTGGTCACTCGCCTGCCGTCTGGAACGCCACCACTGGGCGCGTTCACGGCAATAGGGTCCTTCTTACCAAGCCGGTTGGCGTTTACCGTGGAGTAGGTTCCTTGGGGGTCGCTGCCCGAAACAATGTCCAACTGGGCGTTGGCAAAGGTATCGGCATAATCAAGACCGGAGTCAAATACATCGTCGTGAATAAAAGCCATACATCACCTATGTTCCGTAGGAGGCAATCAAAAGGTACTGCCCAGAGTCCAGCGCAGAACCGGTTGAGCCTCGCCTGATCTCAATGCTAATGGTTGATGACTGAATGGGATTGCCAACATTTGCGGTATTGGTGACCACAAAATCCGATAACGACAAGGCCCGCCACGTACCCGCAGGGGTGCTTCCTGTCACAGAGCTTGGCGTTTCACCGGACACCTGAAGCCAACGTACCTCATAATCGCCGGGAGCCTCAGAAACGGGTCGGCACCAGTCATCAGCCCATTCCGACGAAAACCTCGTTCTCAGCGGGTTGATGCTGCCTTCATCCTCGGAGTAATACGTGTACCCGTCCTGATCGACAATGATCCTCGCGTTAGCGGTAGTGGCGCTCTCCTTGGTTATCACCGAGGGGCCAGCATAAAGCGTAATGGTCGCGGTAACGCCCGCATCACGGTAATTGATGATAATGGGGTCAAGGCTGAACTTGTTGCCAGCGGTATACCCCTTGGACGAGGCCAACGCACCAGAAGCTACCACGTTACTTCCGTCTGTCAGGGCCCAATGAGTGGCAGTCCCGGTATTGGTAATGGTGCCGTCATTGATCTGCGGGACGGTTACAATACGGCCATCCTGAGCGCCATCGGCTGGCCCAGTAAGTACCAACCCCGTTTTGTTGCCAATGCTGTAACCGGTACTCGGGTTGGTCGCCAAGGTGTAATCGCTGCCGGGGTCGTCATCGCACAAATCAATACGGGTGCCGTCTTGGACCCAGTTAAGGCCAGAATCAAAACCTTCGTCATTCAAAAACGTCATAGTCAGTCATCCTGCTCTAAGCCAGTACACGTAAACGAAACATTGGCACTTCCAGCGTACACTCGTACCACATCGGCGCTGCCCAGCATCAAGGTGGCGGTAGCCAAGGAATTGTTGGCACTAAGAACAGTGTCATAGGCCACGTACTGGGTATTGTCCGTCGAAGCACCGTTCACTCCAACCGATACCCGAACCGTCGTCTCCGTGGACCGATTGGTGCAAATTACCTTGACAGTGGCATTTTTGCTGGCCGGGACCGTATACAGGTCGGCCTCAGTGGTCGCGTTAGGTGCGGCTTGCCCCAAAACACCCTTGATGGTCGCCATCTACCACTCCGAGAAGTATATCAACGCCTCATGGTCAGCCGGGGACCAGTGCGTACGCTGCGCAGACGCATCAAAACCCGCAATCCAGTTGTTGATGTACCGGGCTATCTGCCATAACGGCCAGCGCTCATTGACAATCGCCATCAGCGCCTCCTCTTACCCTTCTTGCAGCCCATTTCTTGGCTCCCAAAGTACTCGGCAACCCATTCTACGACTTTTTATTGCGCGGGGGTAACCCGATTTTGGTGTTTGTAGCGTGGGGGATTATGCCAAGGCGACTATTTGGAATATGGGACCCAGCGGGTTTTGCCTGAGCCCGAGCCCGAACACGAACCAGCCCGAGCCAGCTGGTACGCGCCTGCTCTCAAGTACTTGGGCGTTACCCGGTAACAGGTACGGGATGCCCGGCTGACCTGTTGCTGGTATACCCAACCACACTTCGCACTTCGCACCGCACTCCAACCTGATGCTGGGGTATAGGGTGCTATGGGATGTATTGATACAGGGGCTGTCAGGCTGTCTGGCAAGGGTGTTATCAGGGTGTTTCCGCTTGCCCCTCAATCAACGCCCCGTGTTCCCGGTCAATGTTCAGAACTACGGTAATGCCGCCGACCTGATGCTGACTGAAATCCTCAGCTTCGGGGCTGGCCTGTAACAGCCTGTCAGCTGCCTTCCAATCACGTGCCGCAGCGCTGTCAATGTGCGCTATCCATTCGGCTAGCTTGCCCGCTCTCGCCTGCCTCAATTGTTCCGCAAACTGAGGGTCACTTGCCTGCCATTGCTTGAGGGTTTTGGGGTTGATGCCCGCCGCTGTAGCAGCCAGCTTTATGGATGCACCACGGCCCACAAGGTCGAGAATAAATGCCACCCGCTCAGCGCTACATTTAGTCGGCCCCGTAAGCATTTGCGCGCGCTTCACAATAGGCAATTCGGCGGCAACCGATAACACCCCGCTAGCATCCGCTTGCCACCCTTCCCGCTTGGCGCGCTTGGCTATTCCCTGCTTTGTCGGTCGCCCGCCGAGGTCGCGACTGATCGCATAAGGCGATTGCCCCGCCTCAAATTTCATTTGTACCAGCTGCCAATCAATCGGACCCCTCATGCCCGGTATTTTACCACGTTGGAGCAATCGACGCTAAAAGCTTGACAGGGGCTAAATTTAGCAGTCCGGTAAAAACCCGAAATCGGCATTAGACTGATTCTAAGCACCCCGTGAGAGCGCCTCAGAGCGCTTCTAAGGCACGATCTTTTTTTGAATACCAAGGTTAAGGGTCGAAGTTGCGCATTGTGACGGGCCCTGTGCGCCGTCTCAGGGCATGGTCCAAGGTGGTCAATATAAGGCCAAAATCAGCCAATTGCTGTGAAATTTCACAAGGTATTTAGCCCCTGCTATCACGTACTAACAAAGTAGTTGCACGTACTAGCACAAGCTGATATATTCGCGTAGTGGGCATGGGCTCACGGCGCAAGCCGGTACCGCGACTAGGCGCGGGTCGAAATTCCTAAGGGTCCGGTCGCCGACCTATACAGGCGTACCAGCTGACTCCGCTACAGCGATGTTCCGCTTGCCCCGTACCGGCGCGCACCCTCGGCTTGTGACAATTGTCACCCGTATTGACGCAAAATAATCCATTGGAAACTCCCCGTGGTGCTAGCCGTAAGGCTAGCCGGTAATCGTCCGCTGTAGCGCTTCTGAGGCGCTATGGCGGGCCGTTACTGATAGGGCCTTATGCCCCCACGGGAGTATCGCTATGCCAACACCAAAATATGATTATGACGCAAGGCTGAAACAAACAGCCGATTGCCCGCATTGTGGGCAGCATTTCGATCAATTTGCCCGCCTTAATTGGCTGGGGTATTTCAACGCAAAAGACCGTTATAGCTGTAGTGAGTGCGGCGGGCGTTTCACTATTTGTGAGACAACCGGCGTGATTCGCAAAGCCTAATCATTCCACGGCATAGGGTCCTATCAGTAGCGGCTAATCGCTACAACTACCACGGGAGATATACCAATGTTACTCAACATACCTACAGTCAATACATCCGAAGCAATCGACCTAATCGTTGCCGCTTCAAAGGTCCGCAATATGGGGCATGATTCTAGCTTTACCGGCATGCCCGTATTGCTGCTCGGCGAAGCAGGTTGCGGGAAAACATACGCCCCAACCGCAGCAGCCAAAATAACCGAGGCTCAGTTTGCCGAGGTCCCGGCTATGTCGCTGTCGCCGTCGGATGCAACAGGGTCCAAGGCGTTGCCGGTACACGGGCAGCACGATCCTGACTACGTGGTCCAATTGTTCCCTGATTACGTCAAAAACCTTGACCGCAATAAACCAGCGATCATCGTATATGACGAAGGCACTAAACCGCCGCTTGCAACGCGCAATGCGTTGCTGCAAATATTTCACTCGCGGCGGGCCGGGCGCTTTGAATTAGGGCGCGATTGGATGCTGGTAATGACCGGCAATGTTGCAAGCGCCAAGGCGGGCGATACGGACAACCCTTCCCCGTTTAGGTCACGGGTTGCTACATTTATGGTCCGCAATTCCTGCCAGCAATGGTTGGATAACTTCGCGATACCGAACAACTTGCACTACAGCGTGACCAGCTTCATTAAGCACCACGCTGGCAACCCGCAATTTGATAAGTATCACGCTGGTCCGCTTAGCACTTGGGACCCAACCGAAAACCCCGCAGCTTATGGTTGTGAACGTAGTTGGACGAATTTGGCGAATGTCGCTGATTCGGGCGTTGACCCCAAGCTATTGGCATCAGCAATGATTGGCAACGAATTGGGCAACCTTTATTGCCAACACCTCGACACGCTGGCTGAAATTACGGACTTCGACCTAATCAAGCGGGAACCGGCAACGGCACCCGTCCCTGATGACATTATGATTTGCCACTACATTGGCAATATGGTGGCATATTGGGCTGATCGGGCCAGCATGGATGCGATTGCAACATACCTCAGGCGCATGCCCGCCGAGTGTGCTGTGGTAGCGATGACCGAAATCGCTACACGGCACCCGGACTGCAAAGAAACCCGCGCCTATATTGATTTTAGGCTTGAATACAAGCTTAGCCTGTAAAGAGTAACGCCCCTGCAAAGGGGTGTTACCTGATGCCGCTGGTTATCCGGCGGCATTGGGTAGCGCCTTGCTACAAAAAACCACGGGAGATTAACCAATGAACGCATTTATAAATTATGACGCACCCAGCGTCGCCGAAACGCACGTATTAGTTAAGCTAGAAGCAAGCTTTCCCCCGGCATCAAAGCAATCAGAAAAGGCAAAGGCAGCAATTGTCGCCGATATGGTTGCACAAGGTGCCGACCGGGAAACCGCCGAGGCTATGGCGAAAGGCTCAGGTGACCTTTTCCCCGACGGGGAATTGAAAGATATCAAGAGCCCCTATTACAGCTTCAATACGTTTTTGGAGCGGGTTTCTATTCGCTGGCTCGGCGGCAAAGGTGCGCCGCGCCTTGTTTCGGTTCATATGCTCGACAAAATCGAACAGCGCTTTACCGAGGCGCAGCTTGTAATGTTGCCGCTGATTGAGGCATTCAAGCGCGATTACGTGAAAACCTTGGACGCATTGGAAAACCGGACCGGCCATTATTTTGCCCGCTCCGATTACCCGACAGCCGAGGAAATCGACAGGAAATTCCGCTTCGATTTGACTTTCACGCCAATCGGCGACCCGCGACAGTTTGATATGGGCGCGGTATCGGAAACGCATAAGCGCCGAATGGTTGAAGCGCTAAATGAACAGGCGCAAGCAGTTACCAAAGAGTACGCCGAAAGCATTAGATCAGCGCTGCAACAGCTTAGCGCCCAATTAATTGGGGGCAAGGGTGCCGACGGCAAATATATTCGGTTTTCCGAATCCAATGTTAGCAACCTGTTGGAGTTGGTCGAGGCTAATCTGAACGCCTCAGGCGATCAGCAACTTGCTGAGGCATTGACCGACGTTAAGCGCGCCGCCGAATTGGCCGCTAATGCCGCTCGGTATAAGGACGATAAAGCGGTTAGAACCAGCGCCGCGAATGCCGCTAGCAGTGCGGCTAACAAATTGGCTGGCCTTTTCTAGGCTTGTCAGTAACACCCTATCAGGGTGTTACCTAATGCGGCTCGATTTTGGGCCGTATTAGGTAGCAATCCTGCTACACCCACGGGAGAAAACCAATGGATGTTAATAAACTTATCATTGACCTTTTAGTTGTGCTGATTCAATCGCCGTATACCTTTGTTAAGGCTATGGGATTTCGGCTCGCTGCGATGAAGCGCGAAATTACCGAAACCCGCACTAAAACAATGGCCGTTGACGGGGTGACGTTATTTATAAACCCGCATTGGACCTCGGCGCAATCGAAGGTAAAGCTGTTATTCGTGCTGTTGCATGAGGCATGCCATGTATGGATGTTGCACCCTAAGCGCTTGCGGGACATATACCCCAGCCAGCGTGATATCGTGCATCAAGCCGCTGATTACGTGGTCAATCTAACGTTAGAACAGGCACGTTGCCCGTATCCTATGCCGGATGACGCGCTAATCAATCGCGACTACGTTGATGCTAATTGGAAATGCTTGAACGTTGAACGGGTTGTGCAATTGCTGTTGCAGCAACCGCCGGAACAGCCGGAACAGCCGGAACAACCGCAACCGCCCGAGGGTGCCGATACGGACCCCGGCGACAGCGGGCAAGGCGGGCAACCTGATGACGAAACCGACAGCGAAACCGAAACCGGGAAAGATACCGGCGACGGTGACGAAAGCGGTGACGAAAGCGGTGACGGCGACGGCGACGAACAGGGTACCAGCCAAACTAATGGCGGCAACGGTTCAACGCCTGAAAGCTGCGGAGAACTACTCCCCGCACCTGATGATCTTGACGAACAGGAACACGTTAAGCGCAATGAACAGGCGTTACAGCTGGCTAGCAGCGGCGCGGGGTCAATGCCCGCGAATATGCTTGAGGAATTGCATCATCAGGCGCAAGGTAGCGCGACCGATTGGCTGACAGCGTTCAAAGATAGATTCGCAACCGCAGTTGACGCTAGCGATTGGAGTGAGGAGCGGTTTAACCAGCAATATGCCGCTATCGGCATGATTGAACCGACGTTATACACGGAATCAGTCGGAACCATTGCTATCGTGGTTGATGAATCTAGCTCAATGGATAATGACCAGCTGAACCGCGCGACCGAACAGGTGGCCGCGATTGTTAGCGAATGGACTCCGCAGCGTGTCCTAATTATTCGCCATACGGCCATAATTGAGGACATTCAAGAGCTATTCTACGGGCAACAGCCGGAACCACGTGAAAAGCGGGCCCACGGAGGCACCTATTTTCGACCGGTAATCGAAAAGCTTGAGGACGAAATCATTGATGTAGCATGTTGGGTGACCGACTGCATGCCAATGGATTCGGTACCTGATGCAAGCTTTCCGATAATTTGGCTCGGTACCGGATACGGCGCTGAACGCTGTTATAACACGTACAACCTGCAAGGCGATTTCGTTAGCATTGACGAATAGCCAAGCTGCGGGGGGTTTCCAATGGATTATTTTGGCAGGTCGCTGATTGACCGCTCAATGGATGCAACGGTGTCGCCAATATTTTGCGTATAGCGCATGAACGCCGCCAGCTGGACCGGGGTCATTTCGACCACGCAGCGCCACGGCTCATTATTTTGGCGGTAAGCGACCACGGGGTACTCTCCCGAGCCATTAGCGCTGAGCCGAGCCTGTTTCAGCCAATCGTTGAGCCGCAACACCTCTTGGCGCTTGACCTCAATTTGGCACTGAGCCGCCGAGCCATCCGAGCCACCTTCTCGCGACTGAGCCAACTCCCTGCTGAGCCTGAGCCTTTCAGGCAAAAATTTGTTCAGAATGGAAAAAAACTCGCGCTCTCCGCGAGCCCCTTTCTCTCGCCTTCCTTTATGTGATTTCGGTTTAGCCACCCGTTTATCTCCTCAAGCAGCTCGCGTTCCGAGCCAAACTCCCTTACAAACAACTTCTTCTCTCTAGCCATAGAAGGACCAAACACCGCCTTCATTTTACTCATCGTGATGTTCAGGTTTTCCCGCTCCCCGCGATGGTGCCAGATACATAGCGGTATGGTGTGATCGTGGCCGAGCCGATATCCCTCAACGATATGGTGGATTTCGACCGTACCCACACTGAGCCCACGTTTTCTACAGGCCATGCAGCCATAAACCTTGAGCATATAGAACCGCTCGCGGTCAGTCTGACTTATAGGCTTGCATTTCGGCACGTTTTGTTGCCTCCATCGACTGCCACAAACTACTTCCCTGCATCGCGATACGAAGGTGCCATCCTTCTTTCTCCGCTATTTCCGTGGCTTCGCGCAATCCCTCCAGAATTTCCAGATACTCAGGATGACAGCGAGCCTCGCGCTCCTGAGCATTCACTGTGTCAAAACCCTTGGCTGCATAATCCCGCATCAGCATCGCCAGCTTTGATTTGCGGTAGTGGTCAAGGTACACCATGTCGGCTTTCGCTTTGGCGTAGCGGTCGGCCTGCTGGCGTAGCTCGTTGAGCCTTACTTCCAATTCTTTGAACACAATCAGTCGCCGTAAAGCCGACGCAATTCTTCGCGCCGCTCCACCAGCTTGGCGCGCAGGTAAATTTGCCGCGCCCTGTTGCCGCTAATGCCCCACCGTTTGCCGATAGCAACGTAGGTTTCGCCAGCTTCCCTTGCCGCGACAATTAAAGGATTGCGGTATTTGCGCTTGCGCTGCCAATCCGATTGTTGCTGTGCTTTCGTTCCCATTTTTACCGCCAAAAAAAGGCCCCCAACAGTTACGAAGGGGGCCAAGCTCTCAGTGCCACGGGAGAGTGCCACATGAAACGATTATTTACGGACACGATACCAGTTCCAGAGCATTCTCGCGACCCTGCTCCAAATCATCCTCTAGCAGCATGGTGCTACAGTCAAATTGCAGGTTCACCAAATCTCCACGATCCAGCCAGATATGGATTTTACCGTCTCGGGCCTTGATGTCAGCCAAATTATCGACAGCAACGGTTAACTTGAACCTGCGGTTTTCTTCCATCGGGAACCGCTCGACTGTTGCTCTCTTAATTTTCTTCACATCACGCTCCGAACGACGAACAAGAATAAGGTCAGGCTCGTACATGCTAGGATAATAACAGAAAACGCTAGCCAGCGAATAGTTTTTTCATAACGCTCAACTAATTGCTGGTAAGCAAGCATTCTGTTTTCCAATATAACGATTTCTTCAATGCTCATAAATCACTCCGTAAAAGCCGGGCACTGGGCCCTCCCGCCCCGGCCAATAAACTGGTCTTAATGGGTTGGGTGTCCCGCCGTTTCGCCCGACCTTTATCCTCGTCGTCAGGTGCTTGCTTGAGTTACGGTCAAGTGTAGGAATAACACCGACCGGTATTGCTTGGGAGACATTATTGGATTATTCTGGACAGGAAATCCGGTTCAGTCTCCAAACCTCACCGGTAGCGCCCCCGTCAGGGGGCGTTTTCTTTTATACCGAAGTTGATCCAGCTTGGCAAACGCTCGTTTGCCACGCCCCCCCCTCAGGAAAGCGGAACCTACGGAACCTGCGGAACCGAGGGGGGGGGAATTATTTTTTTTCACCCCTATCCGGCTGCAATCCAAAGCATCAGAAACAGCCCTATAGCGCAAATAATGGCTGCAATACCATCAGCTACCATCTCGTCCTTTTCCCAATCCTTCATTTCATGCCTCCCAATGTCTTGCTCTAACCCGATTACTGGCCCAATAGCCCTTGTCATTCAGCCGTAAACGCGGCCTTCTCTGTTTATCCAGCACACGGGCAGGGTCCATACACTTGCGCGCTGTAGGCTCGCCCGCAAGGTGCATAGAGAAAGTGTAATCGCTGGTGAAATACTGGCCACACCTCGGACACTTGCAGTATTTGCTGCCAAACGGCAGTTTTGGGTCGCTCATCTCATTGCCCCCTCAGGACCGACATCGCTGCCTCGGCCCCACGTTTGGTTCTGAAGTACCGGGACTCTCGGGTGTATGGCTGGCCCTGCTTGTCCTTAAAGCCAAAATACCAGCCAGACGGACTTTTTAGCACGACCAGCTTGGTGCCGGGATGTTCCGCCCCGGACATTACGGTTTCACGTATCAGCATCTAGTTTCTCCCGTATGTTGACATGATGTATGACTGAGTATACTATCACTATTCCAAATGTCAATTAAGGGAGACATTCGATGAAGGTCAAATCTGGAATACCAATACCCACTGGTAATGCCAAGCAAAAGTATCCATTCGATCAAATGAACGTAAGGGACTCAGTGGAGTTTGACAGCACAGAGTTATTTCAAAAGGCTCGCCGCGCTGCCCAAGCTTATGGCCGGAACCATAACATGGTGTTTGTTGCCCGTAAGGGTGTGCAGGATGGCGAGTTTGTCGGCGAAGGCGGCACAATCTGGAGAAAAAGATGATGCAAGGAATAATTGAGCGCGCTCAGCGATCCAAGTCGGGCAAGAGTCTGCGTGTACTGGTAAACGGTCAGTGGTACTCGACCAATAATTGGGCCCTAGAACAATGTATTGGGCGCACCATCCAGTTTGAGGTGGGCACCTCTGAGTACATGGGTAGCACCGTTTTTTGGGCCAATGACGCTGAGTTGGTTACCGACGTTGCTGCCCCAGAGCCGCAACATCCGCAACATCCGCAACAGGGAGGGGGGCAACAAGTTAAAAGTTCTAGCCCACCCCCCAAACAGATGACTGCAAGCGTCGAAAACATGGCATTTATGCCGTTCGTTTCAAACACCGTCGCACATGCCATTCAGGCTGGCGCAATCAAGAACCCCGAGGATATCTACGCTTGGGCTTACAAGGCGTTTAATACCGCAAAAAATCTCGTCGAAGGTAAGCAAGAGGTGGCTGTAACAGCTGTCGCTAGCGATGACTTTGACGATGATATTCCTTTCTGATAGTATTAATACTGTTGGTAACCTTTCAACAATTTGGAGACAAACCGTGACAACACCACTCGCGCCTCGTCCGGGGCTTGGCAAAACCGGAATCACCCGCGTCATTTATAACGTCATGCATGACCTCAAACACCCTGTTACAAGGGAAAAGCTTTGGGAGGAGATGCCAGCTTCTGTTCGCATCCCTCACGGCCTCAAGAAGTTCAAGAAGGCGCTTATTAACATGGCTTATCAGGGGTACGTCGTCCGTTGGGTATCACAATATGGAGATAAGAAGGGAAAACCCCTGTTTCGCATTGCTACCGCCGAGGAATTTTACGCTAAGCGGCTTAAAGTGAACGCTGCGCAGCAAAAAAGCAGGGCAAAAGCCAAAAAAGCGAAAAAGAAGGTGGTCAAGCCGGGCAATGGGTCACAGCGACCCCTTGCCTCACCGGAAAGCGGTAGCTGGAAAGAGCCCGTTCTTCAGCGTATCGACAAGCGGCTGGTTGTCCTGAAAACGCAGGTTTCCGAATTGGAGGCGCTGCGAGAGCTGTTCAGGGATACGCAGCTGTGACCTTCTACAATACCAATAAGGAGGCCGGAGCAACGCTCCGGTCCTCCCGCAGGAAGGCTGCGAAACAGGAAAACCTTGTGCGTGACTGGTTTCAGGCCAATCAAATAGCCGCTACCCCGTCAGATGTTTGGCGCAGGGTATTTGACTGCAAGGTCCCATTAACATCGGTACGCCGCTGCATGTCTGACCTGACCAAACAAGAGGTGTTACGGAAAACCGACCTCACAGCTAAGGGAGTTTACGGAAAACCTGAGCATTTTTGGGTGTACGCAGAGCAACAGGACTTATTCGCATGAAAGAAGATACCAAAAGAGACATGGACATAGCGCTACAAGCGCTGGACACCGCGATCCATACGCTGGTCCTTACAACGGTCAAGAATTTCCAGTCTATGGAGCAGGAAAACCTGCTGGATGCAATTGAGGGTATGGCGAGCATTACTGCTGTACTTGAGGCCAACCACGCAAACCAGATTTGCGCCATAGTGGGGGCCCTGTTGGAGCATGAAAACGTCCCTCACTACATGATTGCCGACCAAATAACGGCATTCAAAGAGAGTTTTCAGGACACGTTGGATACGGCCTTGAGGGAAATGATCGGAAGGCACAACCTACCTGACATCATGGACAAGAGGGCTGTTCAATGAGGCATCAACTGTATGGCGGCGACATTGAGCTTGAGTTTGACGAAAAGAAGCACGTTTACACCGTTGATGGGGCCATTATCCCGTCTGTAACCGGTATTACCAAGATAATTGACAAAAGCGGCCCGCTCATGTGGTGGGCCGTGGGTCAATGCTTGGAGTACTGCGAAAGCAGGCTGGGTGGATACAAGGCCAAGTCCCGCGCCGACAAAATCTGGCGCGACGAAATAGAAAAAAAACAGTTTCTTCACGACGCTCACCGGGCTCACTTGCGTACCAGCAAGAAAGCGGCTGACATCGGCACGTTGGTACATGAATGGATTGACGATTTCCTGACCGGCAAACGGCTCAAGGATGATCTACCCAAAAACGTGGCGGCAAGGTCCTCGGTTGAGAGCTTCCTTGACTGGTTTGACGAGCATGTCGAGGAGGTTTATGACACAGAGTTCAAGGTTTATAGCCGCGAACACGGCTACGCTGGCACCGCAGATTTTGATGGCGTGATTGATGGCGAGCGGGCCTTGGTGGACTGGAAAACCAGCAAATCCATTTATCCCGAGTATGAAATTCAGGGTAACGCCTATATTTTGGCCCGAGAGGAAGAATTGAGCGTAACGTATGACGCGCTGTATATCATTGCGCTGCCCAAGGATGGTGGGAAGGTCAAGGTTAAGCGATATGAGCCAAGTCAGAGAGCGCAGGACGGGTTTTTGGGTGCCCTAGCACTCTGGCGTTCACTAAAGGAGAAAGCGAAATGATGGCTCGACGGCATCTGGATTATACCAGCCTTACAGCCAGCTTATTGGCTCTATTGTTCTTTCTGACTGTTCCCACCGTGTTGGTCGCCATTGCGCACGATAAGTTGAGGTCAGAGCCAATCCAGATGTGCGTGTCGCCCACTGGACATAAGAAGGTGCCGTGTGAGTGACCTGATTGAGAGATTGCGGGCAAGTCGGCATGGCACAATGGCAAAAAAGCCATTAACTCAAGAAGCCGCAGACCGCATCGAAGAACTGGAAGCCGAAATAGATCAGCATTTAGCCTGGGCCTTACGTGAACTAAAGGTCTATGCAAAAACTAATAGCGAACTACGGGCCGAGGTCGAGAGGCTGCGGGAAACACTTGCTGCATCTATCGACATTCGTCGTCAGTACGACAAAAGGCGACAAGATGTTGAGGCCGAGAACGAGAGGCTGCGGATAGCCCTCGCAGCCGTACAGGAGGACAGTGATGGCAGTTAATCTTGAGCGAGAATTACGACAAGCAAAGCGGCGCATTGCAGAACTGCAAGCCGAGAACGAGAGGCTGCTGGCAGTAGTGGATGCCATAAAAACGCTGCACACATGGGGAACCAAGGAGGTTGATACGCAAAAGTGCATCCTGATTACTATGCAGTCATGGGAGAGACTTGAAGAAGCGTTTGCCGCACTGGA